>ENA-ORXD01002318-ORXD01002318.1-sediment-metagenome-genome-assembly--contig:-NODE-2318-length-12956-cov-3.491964_pt1 | contig 12956 bp, 10 predicted proteins | sample MGYA00237862_ERZ511471 | MGnify/ENA metagenome assembly ERZ511471 | reverse complement strand
TCCGGGCAGTCATGGACGGCAAACAGGTGGCTGTTTTGGTGCCGACGACCATTCTGGCGGAACAACATTATCAGACTTTTTCCCGGCGTTTCAGAGATTTTCCGGTTCGCGTGGAAGTCTTAAACCGTTTCAAAAGCATTGCCGAACAAAAGAAAATAGTGGAAGAGACAAAAAATCAGAAAATCGATATGGTTGTGGGAACGCATCGCTTATTACAAAAGGATGTTGAATTTAAGGATTTAGGATTGGTCATCATCGATGAGGAACAGCGTTTCGGCGTGTCGCATAAGGAAAAATTAAAAAAAATGCGAACGCTGGTCGATGTGTTGACGCTTTCAGCAACACCGATTCCACGCACGCTTCATTTATCGCTGGTCGGCATCAGGGATTTGTCCATCATCAATACGCCGCCCGAGGACAGGGTCTCCATTAAAACGTATGTTCTGGAGTTTGATGAGGATGCCATTAAAGTCGCGATAGAGAAGGAACTGCTGAGACAGGGGCAGGTATTTTTTGTTCATGACCGTGTCCGTTCAATTTATTCCATCGCACGCTTGGTTCAGCGTCTTGTGCCTCAGGCTGTCGTAGGTGTGGTTCACGGACAGATGAAACCGGCGGACATTGAAAAAACGATGACTAAATTTGTCCGGCAGGAATGCGACGTTCTTGTTTGTACAACCATTATCGGTTCCGGTCTCGATATTCCCACCGCCAATACCATCATCATTAATCGTGCTGAAAAATTCGGACTGGCGCAGCTATATCAAATCAGGGGAAGGGTGGGACGGTCCAGTCGCGAGGCGTTTGCTTATTTGCTGTTGCCCAAAGGAGCTATGCTTTCACGCGAAGCCATGAAAAGACTTCAGGTGATCAAGGAATTATCCGAACCGGGGTCGGGATTCCGGATAGCCTATAATGATCTGGAGATTCGCGGCGGAGGCAATCTTTTGGGGATGTCCCAGTCCGGGCATATTTCAGCGGTCGGTTACGAGCTTTATACGGAATTGATGGAGAAGACGATTCGGGACATCAAGGGCGAAAAAACTGATGAAGAAGAATTATTGCCTGAAATTCAGATGGGCATTTCGGCTTTTATTCCTGAGAATTATGTGCAGGATGTTCATCAGCGGCTGACATTATACAAAAGAATATCTCTGGCGGTAAATGATGAAGAAATTAACCTTGTCGAAAGCGAGATGCGGGATTGTTATGGGGAAATGCCATCATCAGCGGATAATTTGTTACGGGTAATTCGCATCAGAAATTTTCTGAAGCCGTTGAAAGGTAAAAAGATGGGCTATGATGGTAAAAATTTTTATATTTTTTTCAGGGATAATTCCCCGGTGGATCCTGAAAAGATTATTTCTCTATATCGTAAGAAAATTAAAGGTTTACGTTTTACTCCGGATTATAAGTTGTTTTTTCCCGCTCCGTCGCTTTCCGAAAAAGAAATATTACATCAAGCCGATTTGTTGTTAAAGATGCTTGCCCAATAGTCGTAAGCAGGATATAAGAAAATATTATGAGAAAAGCAAACCAGCAGTTCAACATTTTTTCTTTTGCCGGAAAATCTTGGGTCATATTATTGGCGCGTTTCTGTTTTTTTTATTTGTTTTTGTCTTTCTTCATTGTAGCCTGCGACAAAATTAATATATTTTCCCGTCCGCACGTTGCCTCGGTTAATGATTCCAAAATTTATCTTGATGAATATCAAGCCCGCATTGATAAAAAAAAACGTTTGGTGCCAGAAAATTTTCTGAATCAGCCTGATTACATGAAAAAATTTGAAGAAGAAATTCTGAACAGTATGATTATAGAAAAAATATTGTACCTTCGCGCCCAGGAGCTGAACCTATCTGTAAGCGATAGTGAGTTGGAGGATAAAATCAAAGACATTAAAAAAGATTACGGCGAAGATTTTACAAGCTTGTTTACCAAGGGAGATATAGATTATGGAAAATGGAAACAGGAATTTAAAAATGAACTGCTTCTGCAGAAACTTATCGAAAAGGATATAAATGCCAGCATTAAAATAACCGAAGATGAGATAGAAAAATATTTTGAACAACACCACAGCCATTACAAAAGTGAAGCAAGGGTTAAGGTATTGCAGATTGTCGTACGAGATATGCCCACCGCTGAAAAAGCGATGGAAAGATTAAAATCGGGAGAAGAATTTACCAAAGTGGCCTCAGACGTGTCGATCAGTCCGGAGGCCTCTCGGGGCGGTGAGCTGGGATTTATTAACCGATTCGTCATGCCGGAACCCTTGGATGAAACCATTTTTAGAATACCCGTTAATACAATCAGTCCGATCGTACAGAGTTCTTATGGGTTTCATATATTCAAGGTTACGGAGAATCAACCTGCAAAAGAAAGAGCATTGGCCGACGTCAGGGAAGATGTTATTGCCGACGTACGTATTCAAAAAGAAGAATCGGCTTATATCATCTGGTTGGAAGAACTAAAGAAAAAAGCTGTTATAAAAAAAGAAACAAATATTAAGTTGAAAAAATATCATCAGTAAATTTAAACAAGGGGGAAAGGGTTGTGGATTTTTACAGAAAGATTGGATTAATAATATTCCTGAGTATCATGCTTTTCACTCTGCCGGTTTACGCCAGAATTGTCGATAAGATTGTCGCCGTAGTTAATGATGAGATCATAACCCTTTACGAACTGAATTCGGCGTTTGAACCTTACCTGAAAAACATTGAAAATACGTATAAAGGTCAAGACAAGGATGACTTGATCATACAGAGTAGAGAAACTTTCCTGCAAAGACTTGTTGACAATTTGCTGATTGAACAGGAAGCAAAAAGAACAGGCGTTATTGTCAAGGAAGAAGATGTGATGGGTGTTATTCAGGAAACGCTGAATCGACAAAATTTAAGTATGCAGGATTTTCTTAAAAATCTTGCCGCGGAAGGCAGCACCATTGAGGCTGTAAAAAAGGATATCAGATCGCAAATAGTTCGTACGCGATTGTTGCGCCGGGAAGTAAAAGATAAAATAATTGTCAGCGATAGTGAAATCGGAGCCTATTACAACGAACACCGTCAGGAATACGAAGGTAAAGAAAGTGTGAGAATGAAGCAGATTTTATTGCCCCGTCCTTCCGGGGCGGATAAAAATGTGGAAAAGAAGTTAAAAAATGAGGCCCTTCGTCTGCGGGATCGAATCATAAAAGGAGAATCTTTTGATTTGTTGGTTGCTCAATATTCGAAGGGACCGGCGGCGTCACATGGCGGTGACGTCGGTTTTATCGAGAAAGGAACCATTATTCCGGAGGTTGAAGCGGTGGCATTCGGCCTTCCCGTGGGCCAGGTGAGTGAGGTCATCGAGTCCAGTGTCGGATTTCATATTATTAAGGTCGTAGACAAAAAAGGCGCCGGATTGAAGCCGATTGCTGTGGTGAGAGAGGAAATCAAAGCAAAACTTGAAGAGGAAAAATTGGACAAGAAATTCGGAGAATGGATTGCTTCCGTCCGAGCCAGATCGCACGTTGAAATAAAATTATAAAATGTGAATGAAAATTAGAAATGAACGCGATAAAAATAAGAGGCGCCGCTCAACATAACTTAAAAAATATAAGTTTGGATATTCCCCGGGATAAATTTGTTATCATTACCGGCGTAAGCGGTTCCGGCAAGTCGTCGCTGGCGTTTGATACTATTTATGCTGAAGGCCAAAGACGGTATGTGGAGTCGCTTTCCACCTATGCCCGTCAGTTTATCGGTCAGATGGATAAACCAATTGTGGAATCCATCGAAGGTTTATCGCCGGCCATCGCCATTGAACAGCGCGCGTCAAGCCATAATCCCCGCTCCACGGTCGGCACAGTGACTGAAATTTACGATTATTTTCGTTTGCTTTACGCTGCGATCGGTATCTGTCATTGTTACAGGTGTGGACGGGAAATCAAATCACAAACCATTGACGGTATTCTGGAAAGTGTTCTTTCTCTTCCGGAGAATACAGCGTTCAGCGTTCTGGCACCGCTGGTGCGAGGCAAAAAAGGTGAATTTCAAAAAGAGTTGAAAAAACTTCAAAAAGACGGCTTCGCGCGTGTTCGGATCGACGGAGACATTCGTGATCTGGCCGAAGATGTGGAGCTGGAGAAAAACAAACGTCATGATATTGATCTGGTTGTGGATCGTCTGGTTTTAAAAGACGGTATCAGAAAAAGATTGCGGGATTCTCTGGAGATTGCGACCGGCCGTGCGGAAGGGCTTGTGCGCATTGTCATTGCCGGCGGTGAGGACATGCTTTTCAGCGAAAAATATGCCTGTCCCGATTGCGGGATAAGTCTTCCCGCACTGACCCCCCGCATGTTTTCTTTTAACAGTCCCTATGGTGCTTGTCCCGACTGCAATGGTCTCGGCTCTTCGATGCGTTTCACGGAATATCTTGTCGTGCCTGATACCGGCATGTCCCTGCGGGATGGAGCGATTGCTCCTTGGGCAGGACGCAGTTCGCTGTACTATTACAGCATCCTGGATGCCCTCAGCACGCATTATCGTTTTGATCTTAATACGCCCTTTAATAAACTTCCGGACAGGATTCAAAAAGTTCTGCTTTACGGGTCCGGCAATGAGAACATCAAGTTTTATCATGACCGCGGTAATAAACGGTACTTCACGCACCGGCCGTTTGAAGGAGCCATTAAACAACTGGAACGTCGCTGGAAGGAAACCACATCCACGGCGGTCCGCAATGATTTGATGCGGTACATTGATTTAAGCGCCTGTGACCGTTGTCATGGCGCTCGTTTAAAAGAAGAAGTGCTTGCCGTTACCGTGATGGATAAGAATATTTATGAACTTTGCAAGTTATCCATTCGCGACTGCTTTGATTTCTTCGGGCAGATGAACCTTACGCCGCAGGAAATCAGTATTACAGAAAGAATTATTCGTGAAATCAAAAGCCGCCTGCAATTTATGCTGAATGTCGGCATGGATTATTTAAGTCTGGAAAGACCTACGTCTTCTCTGTCGGGAGGGGAAAGCCAGCGGATTAGACTCGCCACGCAAATAGGGTCGGGATTAATGGGCGTTTTATATGTTTTGGATGAACCGACGATCGGACTTCATCAGAAAGATAATTTGCGTTTGATTGATACGTTAAAAAGACTTCGGGACATGGGCAATACGGTGCTGGTGGTGGAACACGACGCCGATATGATCATGGCGTGTGATCATATCGTGGATATCGGACCGGGCGCGGGAACAGACGGTGGAGAAATCGTTTTTCAGGGAACGTCTTCTGAAATTCTCCAAAGTCAGGATTCGCTTACCGGAAGATTTTTATCCGGCAAAGAATGTATCGCCATGCCTCAGCGGAAAAGACCTGCCCAGGGGAGGTATATAATCCTGGAAGGAGCAAACGAAAATAATCTGAAAAATATTGATATTAAGATACCGGTCGGTGTTTTTACAGCGGTGACCGGGGTATCCGGTTCCGGTAAAAGCACGATGGTGATTGAAACGCTTTATAAGGTGATGGCGCGGCGTTTGAATCAGTATAACGGATCAATGGGAAAAATTAAAAAAGTTGTTGATCTGGGAGACATTGAACGCGTCATCATGATCAATCAGCATCCCATTGGACGGACACCGAGATCTAATCCGGCAACCTACACCGGCGTATTTTCTTTTATCCGTGATTTATTTACCAATCTTCCTGAATCAAGGATAAGGGGGTATAAACCGGGGCGTTTCAGTTTCAACGTTAAGGGCGGACGTTGTGAAGCCTGCGAAGGGAACGGCTTGATTAAGATCGAAATGCACTTTTTGCCCGATATTTATGTGACCTGCGATGTTTGTCATGGAAAAAGATTCAATCAGGACACGCTCGATATCAAATATAAAGATAAGAATATTGCCGATGTTCTGGATATGACCGTCAACCAGGCGCTGGTCTTTTTTTCCAACATTCCTTCAATTAAATCGCATCTGCAATTATTAAACGATGTGGGTCTGGGATACATTCATCTGGGGCAGTCGGCCACGACGCTTTCCGGCGGGGAAGCACAGAGAATAAAACTGGCGCGGGAATTGGGAAAAAAAATAAACAGTAACACCCTTTATATTCTGGATGAACCGACCATTGGACTGCATTTTGCCGATATTCAGAAACTGCTGGATGTTTTGATGCGTCTTGTGGATATGGGAAATACAATGGTTGTCATAGAACATAACCTGGATGTCATCAAATGCGCCGATTATGTGATTGATCTGGGACCGGAAGGAGGCTCGGGCGGCGGTAGCATTATATCTTCGGGAACGGTCGAGAAGGTGGCGCATGATGATCATTCCATAACCGGTCAATTTTTAAGAGAAGTTATTCATAACTGAAGTTTTCGTCAAACCTGTCTGATCAAACATAAAAAAGTTCAGATTATATAATGAGCTTTTTGAATCCCGCGACTTGCAACCCTCCGGCTTCTGCCGGAGGGGACTCCACTAAAATTGTTAGGCGATGAATTCATTGAGAAATGAAATTGAGAAACGAAACCTTGACATAATTATCAAAATAGTTTTTAATTCTTATTATATTAAAAAATTATTGTGGTTATCGGTAACAGAAAGGATTTTAAACTGTCTCAACGTTTAAGTTATCAACATTGCATTTTAATTGTCGATGATGAAGATTCTATCCTGAATGCTTTTAAGCGAATTTTAGCCGATGAGGATTATGATGTTCGTGTCGCGAATAATGGTTCGGACGGGCTGAATATCCTGCGCTCAGCCAAGAACCCTTTTTCTCTCATTATTTCCGATCAACGAATGCCTGAAATGAACGGTGTTCAATTTTTTGCCCAGGCCAAGGAGATTTTCCCGGACGCCGTACGCATTCTCCTCACAGGCTATGCCGATTCCGACGCCATTATTGAAGCTATCAACAAGGGCGGAGTTCATCTTTATTTCACAAAACCATGGCATGAAGAGGAAATACTGCTTCATATCAGACAGTCTCTTTCCAAGGTTGAAATACTGGCCGAAAATAAACGTCTGATGGAATTGATACAAAACAAGAATAAAGAATTAGTGGATTTAAACAAAAAGCTGGAAAAGAAGGCCGAGGAAAAAACCAACGATCTTTTAATTCAGACGGAGAAGCTCAAGGAAAGTTATAAGAAATCACAAATCATTTTGGACGGCATTGTCCGGACATTATCCAAGATTATAGAAACGAGGGATCCTTATACGTCAGGACATGAAGATCAGGTGGCAAAAATTGCCTGCAAGATTGCCAGAGAAATGAAATTGTCTGAAGATCAGATTTCTTTTATTCATATCGCCGCGACTCTTCATGATATCGGCAAGATATCCGTTCCTTCAGAAATATTAACTAAACCCAGTGTTCTCAGTAATCTCGAAAGAGAAATAATCAAGACGCATTGTAAAGTTGCCAATGATGTTCTTAAGAATATTGATTTTCCCTATCCGGTGGCGGAAATTATTTATCAGCACCATGAAAGGATGGACGGTTCGGGTTACCCGAGAGGCCTGAAGGGTGATGAGATCGCACTGGAGGCGCGTATTATAGGGGTTGCGGATGTTATCGACGCGATGGCTTCCTACAGACCTTACCGGCCGGCGTTGGGAGTGGATGCCGCCATTCAGGAAATAGTCAAGTTCAAGGGCATAACATACGACCCGGTGGTCGTTGATGCCTGCCTGAAGGTTTATAAGAAAACTTCAGCCAATCTGACAGACGGTAACCCCTTATCCATCAATTAACGGTTTTTAGCTCAACCTTCTGATAGGACGGACCGCTCGCTAACGCTCACTTGGCCTTCGGCCATCCGTCCTATCGTCGGTGTTGAGCATCCGCTACACCGGCCTTTCTGGCTACGCTCGCGCTCCGCCTATCAAGGCCGTTAGAGCGGACCCCGCACCTTGGGTGCGGCTGCGCTACGCTTGGTTTTTGGCACGGATCATTGCATCAAGACGCAATGTCCGCTCCCAAAAACGGCAGCTCAACACCGACGTTATGTTCTTTCTCCGAAAATAGCCCTGCCGATGCGTACGATTGTTGCGCCTTCTTCAATGGCTATTTCAAAATCATCCGTCATGCCCATGGACAGTTCGTTCATCTGAATGCCTTCAATTCCTTCACGAATGATTTTGTCCTGTAAATTTCTCAACGCGGAAAAATAGGGACGGGAATTTTCGGGATTATCGGAATAAGGTGCCATGGTCATCAGACCTTTTACCGAAACATTTTCTAAAAACGAAATATCTTTAATCAGTTCTATAGCCTGAACGGCCGATATACCGCTCTTTGTTTTTTCTCCGCTGACGTTTATTTCGATTAAAACATTGAGTTTCTTATTGATCAAACCGGCTCTCTTATTGAGTTCTCCGGCCAGTTCCATGCGGTCGACGGAATGGACGTAGTCGAAAAGATTGACAACATATTTTGCCTTGTTGGTCTGGAGATGTCCGATCATGTGCCACTCAACGCGCCTGTCTATTAATGCTATTTTATCTTTGGCTTCCTGAACATAATTTTCTCCGAATGATGTTATGCCCGCGGCGATGGCTTCACGGATGCGTTCGGCGGAAACAGTTTTCGTTACGGCGAGAAGCTTGATGGAATCAGGATTGCGTTGACATCTGACTGCGGCCGCGGAGATACGCTGTCTGATGGAGTTGATATTGTCGGCAATAACAGTTTCCATAAATTTTAACACAAAGTGATTGCTTGCAGGTTAGAGAATTCTTCCAGAACTTCGCAAAGCGGCAGTCCGATGACGTTGGTGTAGGAACCGCGAATGGCTTTGATGAAACAGGCGCCTTTGCCCTGCACGGCGTACCCACCGGCTTTATCGTATGGTTCGTCACAATGTATATACCAGTTCATTTCTTCGGCGCTGATGGTTTTGAACCGTACAGCGGATTGCACAGCTCTCGTTGTATAAATTTCAGATGCCATGTGGGCAATGGTAAAACCGGTAAATACTTTATGCTCTCTTCCGCTTAATTTATTCAGCATTTTTTTTGCCTGTGCCGGGTTTTGAGGCTTGCCCAGAATGATCTCGTCAATAACAACAATAGTATCCGCGCCCAATACCCAGGAATCCGGATGCCTCCGGGCGATAGCCATGGCTTTGTCACGGGAAAGTCTCTTCACATGTTGCGCCGGACTTTCTCCTTTCAGATATTTTTCATTGACGTGGGCAGGAATGATTTTAAACGTAAGCCCGACGGATTGAAGCATTTCCTGCCGCCGCGGAGAAACAGAGGCTAAAATCAGTGGGGCATTGAGAGTAATGGTCATATCCTTTATATTGTCCTATGGCTGAATCTTTCGTTTCTATCACAAATTTAAATATGCCTGTCAATTGTAAATTGCGGTCGTAAATTGCGGTTGCATTTCCGTATCGACTGGCGTTATCATACAAAAAAATAAAGAGGCCAATCATGAAAAAGATTTCTATTTTATTCTGGAGCCTGATTCTTTTAGCAGTATTTTTTAATGTGGCTCTGGCCGGTGAAAGGACTGTTCAACTGAACATACCGGGTTGTGCTGCTTGAGGTTCCAAATCCAGGATAGGGTCTATTCTGAAAGACATTAAAGGCGTAAAAAAATTTGACTTCGAGAAAAAGGATTTTGTTGTGGTGACTTTCGATGACGAAATGACCACGCTCGATATCATCATCAATGAATTCGGTAAAAAAGGAAATAAAGTTAAAGGTAAACCGGTTTACCTGAAATAACGTTAAAGATATTTTTTCATTTTAGCCACCTCCAGTTTTTCAACAATCTTTTTGACATCCTGGGAACGTCCTTTCTTACAGATGAGCAAGGCATCTTTTGTTTCGACAATGATTAAATCTTTCACCCCGACCAATGCCGTCAGTTTATGCGGATTGTAAACCAGGGAATCTCCCGAGTCCTCAGCCATCGTCCTGCTGCCGCTCAGAGAAACGATATTTTTTTGGTCTTTGGGGGATATTTCCCAAAGAGCATCCCAACTTCCGACATCACTCCAGCCGAAATCTCCTTGAAGCATGAAAACGCTGGATGCTTTTTCCATAACACCGTAGTCAATAGAAATGGACCTCAGTTTTTTGTAAACACGGGGGACAACGGTGGATTCTTCGGGCGAATCCAGCGCTTCATCTATTTTCATGAGTCCGGAATATAGATCCGGCAAAAAGCGACCAATTTTATTCAAGATGACCGAGGTTTTCCAGATAAACATGCCGCTGTTCCAATAAAAGTTGCCGCTTTGAACAAATTCTGTCGCCTTTTGAAAATCAGGTTTTTCACGGATGGACTTTACGCGAAAAACGTCTTCGTGATTTATTGTTTTGAATAAATCGGCTTTTTCAATATAACCGAAACCGGTTTGAACACTGGATGGTTTTATGCCGATGGTGACTAATCCGTTTTCTTCGGAAGCGACTTGAACAGCTGTGCTGAGAACATCAGTAAATTTTTGCGCGTCGGCTATGACATGATCGGAAGGCAGGACGATCATGACATCATCGGGAACGATTTTGCGAATACGCAACGCCGCAAGGCCGATACAGGCCGCCGTATTTTTACCTTCCGGTTCGATCATAATATTCCGGGATGGAATTTCAGGAAGTTGTTTGATTAATGTGCCGGCATGCTTTCTTCCTGTAACCACCAAAATATTTTCAGGAGAAATGAGCGGCTTTATTCGATCAACCGTTTCTTGAATAATCGTTTTGTCACTGATAATATCCAACAAATGCTTTGGTTGTTTCTCTCTGCTACGGGGCCAGAACCTTGCCCCCTTTCCGCCGGCCATGATTACTGCGTACATTGTTTCTTCTCCCTTATGTCCTGATATTAGCATATCGGTGGCGAATGGTTATAATATAATGTCTCTTGCAATTTCAAGCTGGAAAAGATAATTTATCGCACAATGTCCAAAATAGCCTATCCGGAAATAACTCTGAAAAAGGGGCGGGAAGAAGCCATCCTGCGTGGCCATCCTTGGATATTTTCCGGAGCAATAACCAACGTCAAAGGAAATCCGGGTGCCGGAGATATTGTTCTTGCCAAAGATTCGGCAGGGAATAATCTGGCTTTGGGGGTTTATAATCCTTCGACTGATATTGCCTTCCGTATCCTGACCAGAAAGTGTGAGGAAAATATTTCCCAGTATTTCTGGCAGTCCCGCTTGCACGAAGCATACAAATTAAGGCAAAAGATCATCGGCGAAGAAACAAACGCCTATCGCTTAATCAACGCGGAAGGCGATGGTTTCCCCGGATTAATTGTTGATGTTTATAATATGTCACTGGTTCTTTCAATTGCCACCGCGGGTATGGAACAACAGAAGAGTCATATTATAAACGCTTTGATTTCCCAGTTGAAACCAACGCGTATCTATGAGCAAAGTGACAGCCGTTCACGCCGATTGGAGGGGTTGGAAGCAAACAAAGGGGTCGTCTTTGGCGAAGATGCGAGTCCGGCTATTGAAATAATCGAAAACGGTTTAAAATTCGAAGTAGATGTTGTTTCCGGCCAGAAAACCGGATTCTTCCTTGACCAGCGCGTCAATAGAGAAAAGATAGGAGCTCTGAGTCGTGATGCGGTTGTCTTGAATTGCTTTGCTTATACGGCGGCTTTTTCAGTTTATTGCGCTGAAGGCGGTGCTAAAAGAGTGGTATCTCTGGATATATCGCATTCGGCCTGCGTTGCCGCTCGAAAGAACTTACATCTCAACTGGTTTACCGTCGAAAATTATCCGGTCACCGAAACCGACGTTTTCGATTATCTGAGAAATACACAGGAAAACTTCAATATGATCATTCTTGATCCGCCGGCATTTGCCAAAACAAAAAAAGATGTGGCCAAGGCATCGCGGGGCTATAAGGAAATCAATTTACAGGCGATTAAACATCTTGCGAAAGGTGGAATGCTCGCCACTTTTTCCTGTTCCAATTTTATAGAAGAAGATCTTTTTTGTAAAATCGTTCTGGCAGCGGCTCGTGATGTTGGGTCTGATCTGCAGTTATTGTCGAGATTGGAAGCCGGGCCGGATCACCCCACGTTGTTCGGTCACCCGGAAGGCCGTTATTTGAAAGGATTATTGCTGGTCAAAAGAAATTAGCCGGTTATACCATTTCGCTTTCTTTGGCTAACTTTGTTGGCCTCGTCGTCGGCTTCCTCGACGTATTATCATATACGCCTGCGGAGCCTCCTCCTTGCCGCCTCGTTATCCTTTGAAATCGAAATGGTATATTGCCGTAAATTTTCTTCCTGAAGTCCACAGTTTCTCAAATTCCTTTTTTATGCTAGATTACAACGCGCAATCATTAAAGAATCCTTCTTCATATTTATGAATAGATATTCCGATTTATACAGACTGTATAAATCGGACTCGAAAAAGAATAAATCATGATTTAACTGTTTGATTTTCTTTAATGATATTGATAATGTCCCTCACATAGAAAAAACGATTTATACAGAAAGCAACTGTCTGTGTTTACAGATTTATACAGACTGTATAAACATTGTTACACAAAAATATAAAGGAGAATTAAAATATGTCAGTTCAGTATAAAAATTATATTTTAAAACCATTTTCACATCAATCCCCCGAAACGAATAAATGGAGTACATCCATTGAAATTAGCAAGCACGAAGAAAACGGTGCATCCCATTACATACGATTTGACGTAGGAACAATATTTGACACTCAAAAAGAAGCCGATGACGGTTCGTTGTTCCTAGGCCAAACAATCATTGATGGCAATTACCATGAGAAACTTTCTTTTTAAGACTTTCTTCAATCATAGGATCTACATTTTCGCATATGTCTGTTAAGCGTTTTAATATGCCATCATCCCTTAATATGTTTTCGTTATATCTTATGGTAATTGTCATTTCATTTGGGTCGAAAGTGTACCAATACGGTGAATAGCCTTCTGGTATTTGCATATAGATCGGAAGAGCACACGTCT
>ENA-ORXD01002317-ORXD01002317.1-sediment-metagenome-genome-assembly--contig:-NODE-2317-length-12959-cov-80.428583_pt1 | contig 12959 bp, 10 predicted proteins | sample MGYA00237862_ERZ511471 | MGnify/ENA metagenome assembly ERZ511471 | reverse complement strand
GACCGGGTCACCCTCGAAATGATGGACCTGATCCTCCACAGGATCGGCTATGAACCGTTGATCCCGCAGAGCATCCCTGAGGCGCTGGAGATCGCCAGGAAAAGGAGGCCTGACCTGATCCTTCTGGACGTGCAGATGGCGCCGGTGGACGGATGGGGGTTCCTCGACGCACTTTTTGAGGGGAGAACGGGAGCGGATATCCCGGTGATGCTCTTCACCGCTCGCCACCTGCTGCCAGAAGAATATGCACGATACGGACGGCGCGTCGTCGGGGTGCTGGAAAAGCCGATCTCCCCCCTCGAACTTAAAGAGGCACTGGACGGCTACTTCTCTGAAGGAACCGGATGAGACAGCAGGGGGCTGAGAGGCGCACCGGCATCTTTACCTGGAGCCGAGGCCCGGCCAGGGTTCATCGCTGAAGTGGCGAACCGCCATGTGGATGTGGAGAGACACCCCTCGCCGACTGCTGCACCCACGCCCCCACGGTCTGCCTGGAGAAGAGAGAGGGTCAAAAAACCGGATTCGCAGGGCGCCCCGTTACCGGCGCTCTGCTCCAGGGTGAGCGAACGAGCGGTTGGAAGCCACCGCCCGATAGGGCACCCCGTAGAACCGGCGGTAGAACCTGTCCGCTTCTTCCTCGATCGCAAAGGCAAAGCGGTCGGGGTGGAGGAGATTTGCGATCGTCATCAGGCCGAGGATCCACCTGGGGCTCCCAAAATCCCAGGAAGGATGCATCGAGTAGACCCGCCCGTTTTTGACCGCCGGCACGTCGAGACCGTGCTCCGTGCAGTAACGGAGGGAGTCCTCCTCCGGGGAGGTGAGGAAACCTGACGTGAAGAGGTACTCGGGCGCGAGTTCGAGGAACTCCTCGCGGGAGATGCTGACGCCCGGTTTACCCTCCCGCACGATGGCACGGTTGACGTAGGTGCCGCCGGCGGCCTCCACGAGTTTCCCCTCGAACCGGCCCGCGTTGAGGGCGAAAAGCGGGTGTCCCATCGCGTAGTAGACACGGGGCCGCGGCGCGTCTGCCGTTCGCTCCCTGATATACTCGAGCCGTTCCCGGATGTACCCACAGAGATCGCGCCCGGCCTCCTCGCGCCCGGTCTGGTGCGCGAAGTCCATGACAAGGTCAAGATACGCATCGATGTTGTTCATCCGGTCGTGCAGTTCCTTCCCGAGCATCCCGGTCCGGAGCACCCTGGCCCAGATCCCGGCGAGGACTGAGTGGTCCTGCACACCGAGGCAGTTCAGGATCGCCCAGACCATCTCCAGCCCCCGGGTGACCCGGTACCCGCCCATCATCCCGGGTTCGTAAAAGATCTCAGGACTGATAGGGCCCTGGACAGGGAGGGCATGGCCGCACGAGCAGACCGTCCTGGCCTCTCCGGAGAGGTGGGTGCCCATCGGACCGAAGAACTCCCGTTCGATACAGGATGTTCCGCAGGCCGGGCAGAAGGTCGTCAAATATCTCGTGCCCGGCGAGTTGAAGAGGTAGACCCAGGGCAGGATCCCGCGGAGCCGGTCACAGAGCCCCTCGCTCGCGTAGATCGTCGGTTCCTCCCCCAGCCCGGCGTCGCCGAAGGGGACGAACCGCATCACCTGAAGGGGGATATCGGGTGAGATCGCCGCGATCATCCGCGCCGCACCGAGCACCTCGTCTTCCCTGCCCCGCCGGTAAACGGCAGAGATCTCGACATGAACCCCACCTTCGTGGAGCAGCCTGATCGTGCGCAGGACCGGCTCAACGCTCCTGGCCCCGCAGGCGCGGTAACTCTCTTCGGTTACCCCCTTGAGACCGACGTTGACAAAATCCACCAGCTCCCGGAGTCGCAGGGCGGACGCTTCGGTCATGTAGCCGTTCGTTGAGCACCCGACTGAGAGCCCCTCCTCCCGTGCTCTCTCCGCAAGTCGGCAAAAGGTCGGGAAGGAAGCGATCGGGTCGTTCAGCGCGAAGGCGATCCCGCTGCAGGCGTGGGCAGCGGCGAGGCCGAGCAGATCGTCGATGGTAAGGGCCGTGCCTGAGGCTGCAAGCGACTCCGCGTGCCCGACGAGGATCTCCGAGACGCACCCGCCGCACGAGAGGTTGCACCCGACCGTGCAGACCTGGAGGAACTTCGCGCCGGGGAAGAAGTGAAGCACCGGAAGCGTCTCGATTGAAACGGGGAAAGCGGCGAGGAAGGCATTCGGAAACCGTTCAGCGATCCCGGCGCCATCGTTTTTGTACATCCGGCATCTACCAGTTCCCCCTGGTGGAACATCGCATCCAACCTCACAGATAGTGCAGCGCATCTCTCAATCACTTCCGCATGATGATCCAGAACCCGGCCTCGTCCTCGCGGACCTCACAGGCAGCGATGCCGGCCTTCTCCAGGTCCTGCCTGACGGCGTCCAGGTTGCTCCGGGAGAGCCGTTCTGCGGCCTTCACCTCCCACTCGGGGTCGATCTCGCGCATCTTCGCCGTGATCTCCGCCTTCAGCGCGGAGGTGCCGAACCCGCCGCCCACAAACGTCCTCCCGCCAGGCCTGAGCACCCGGTAGATCTCAGAGAACGCCCTGACCCGGTCGTCCCAGAAGAAGAGGGAGCCGCGACTCACGACCAGGTCGATGGAGCCGTCATCGTAGGGCAGGTCGTGGACGTCGCCAGGGACCGGGTGTACCCGGTCGGTCAGTCCGGCCTCCCGAATATTCTGCTCTGCGATCGCGAGCATATCGCCCGATGCGTCGAGAGCGTCGATCTCAAGGCTGCTTGCAGCCCCGAGCGCCAGGGCAAGGTGACCGGGCCCGCACCCGATATCGACACATCTACCCTCCCTGATCCCGGAGGTCTGGATGACCTGCCTGGCGATGACCGGGTATATCGGTGAAAATGGCCCTTTCGCGATGGCATCCATCCTTCCCGCACCCTTGCCGGAAAACTGGTCACGTGGTTGCTCTGTCATGGTGTTCCTCTTCTAAATGTCGCTGCCACGGGCACGCAGATCCGCCGGTTGATCGGGTCGCCGAGGTGCACGATCCGCACGTCAGCCCCATAGGCCTGGTGCATGGTATCCTCGCGGATCACCTCTTCCGGGGGCCCCATGGCAAGAATTCTCTGGTCTTTGAGGATTGCGACCCTGCTCGATGTCAGGAGTGCATGGTCAGGGAAATGGGTCGCAACAACAATGGTCATACCGTCTTCTGCGAGTCCCCTGATGACATCGAGCACCCGTACCTGGTTGCCGAGGTCCAGGTGCGACGTCGGTTCGTCGAGGAGGAGGATCCCCGGACGCTGCGCGATCGCCCGCGCGATCAGGACCAGCTGCCACTCGCCGCCGCTGATCCCGGTGCACGGTCGTTCGGCGAGGTGGGAGATCCCGACCCTGTCCAGGGCATCGGCGGCGATGGCTTCGTCGTCTCCGGACGGCGCCGCAAAAACGCTGAGGTGCGACGCTCTGCCCATCAGGACGATGTCCCTGACCAGGAACGGGAATGGTGAGACCTGTGTCTGTGGGACAAAGCCGATCCGCCGGGCGATCTCGTGCGGCTGCATCCCGGCAATATCCCTCCCGTCGAGGAGGACCCGACCGTGCGAGGGGGCCATGAGCCCGGCCATGCACTTGAGGAGCGTGGACTTCCCGGTTCCATTCGGGCCGAGGAGAGAGTATACGCCACCATCCTCCACCGTGAGTGAGATGTCGGCAAAGACTGCTGACCCGCCAGGGTAACTGAATGTGACACCCTCCAGACTGATGCTGCTTCCCATGCCTACCACCCCGGGTTGTTCCGCCTGAGCAGCACCGCAAAGATCGGCGCCCCGATGATCGCGGTCAGGATCCCGATCGGGATCTCGGCGGGAGCTGCCGTCCTCGCAACGGTGTCGACAGCGATCAGGAACGCTCCACCCAGGAGAACCGAGACGGGCAGAAGGTAGCGGTTGTCCGGACCGACGAGCATCCGCCCCATGTGCGGGATGACGAGCCCGATCCACCCGATGATCCCGCTCATGCAGACCGCTGCAGCGGTGATCACCGTCGAGAGGAGGATGATCACCAGCTTTAAATGCTCGGTGTTCACCCCGAGTGCCCGCGCCTCCTCATCGCCCATGGTAAGGACGTTTATCCGCCATCTGACCACGAGCAGCCCGGCGATCGAGACGGCGATGATCGGACCGAGGACCATCAGGTCAGGCGCCGAGACGTGGTTGAGCGACCCGAGCAGCCAGAAGACGATCGCCGGCATCTTGTTCATCGGGTCGGCCACATACTTCACCATCGAGGTGAGAGCCGAGAAGAGCGAGGCGATCACGATGCCCGAGAGGACGAGCATCAGGATCGGCGTTGTGCTCCTGACCCGGCTGAGGCCGTAGGCCGCCCCCACGGCGAGCAGGCCGAAGACGAACGAGAGGACCTGGACAAGCACGAGGCTGTCCGAGATGAGGATGCCGATCGCCGCCCCGAAACCAGCCCCGGCCGCCACACCCAGGATCTGCGAGGAGACCAGGGGGTTCCTGAACATCCCCTGGAACGAGGCCCCGCTGACGGCGAGACCGGCCCCTACGAGAAGGCCTGCGATGATCCGCGGTATGCGGACGTTAACGACGGCTGAGGCCGCTGTGGGCGTCCAGGTCTCCTCGATCGGGAAGACCGAGCTCAGGACCACCGCAATCACCGTATCAGGCGGGACCATATACCGCCCGGCCATCAGGGCGATGAACGCGACAATGCCGAGGACGCCGAGCAGGAGCACCTGGACGGTGCCGGGGTGCTGCTCGCCCCAGCTCCTGCTCTGGACCTGTTTCGGCGTGGCCGTCCCGGTTGCCCGGGCGCCTTCACCGGCATGCACGCCCCGGCCGTCCGCAGGTTTCAGACTCATCAGGACTGCTTCACCTGGCCGAATGTCACACTTCCGTAGGTGCCGTCGATGACCTTCTGCGCCTGCTCATCGCTGATGGTGTACCCGAAGATCTCGGCGTAGAAATCCTTCACCCGGTCGGTGAGCGGCACATCGTCGAAGCGGTCGGGGTAGGCTGCGTAGGCAAGCCAGAGTGGGTAGAGAACGGCGGACTCGGCAGACGGGCGGCTCCAGAGGAAGAGTCCGGTCGGTTCTTTGTAGACTCTGCCTTCTTTGACGGCACGGAGTTCTTTCCAGCGGGCGTCAGCCGCAAGGTCGGCAGGACGGCCGGTATCGATGATGATGATATACGGGTCGACAGCGAGGACCTGCTCCATCGAGATCTCGTTGATGCCGGAGTGCATTCCCTCCTGCTGCCCCTGCGTAGTCTCGATGGCGGATACAGCGTTTGTGCAGCCTGCAGCATCGGTCCACTCGGTGAAGAACGTGTCGCCTCCGAGCGTCTGGAGGTGGCTCACGCCCTCGCCGAGGAAGACGGTGACCCGCTCGTCTTCGGGGATATCTGCGGTGCGCTCACGGAGGAATGCAAGGGTGTCATCAAGGTAATTGATATAGGCCTGCGCTCGTTCGGGTTTCTGGAAGACCTCGCCCATGAAGACGATCTCCCGCCGCATCTCATCGAACCCATCGCTCATCGTTCCGGAGAGGTAGATGACCGGGATGTCGGTATGGGACTCCACGATCTCCCCGTCGACATCGAATGCGATGACGCAGCCGGGGTTCGTGACCAGGAGTTCTTCGATGTTCACGTTGCCGTTCGTCGTGCGCGGTGCCGGTTTATTGACGATGCCCGGGTCCATCTCCTGCATCATCTCCATCATCTGCGGCCCTTTCGTGACGGCAGTGACACTGGCGTTCGCACCGAGGAGGTAGGGCACCTGGCTGATGGGACCGCCAAAGACACCGAACGTCGCCCCTTCAGAGGGGAGCACGATCTGGTTCCCCTCCATATCGGTGATCGTCCGGGTTCCGGGCGTAGCGCCCTGATCCCCCGATGTTGTCGTTGTGCAACCGCAACAGAGCAGACCTGCTGCGAGGATAAGCATACAGAAAACGAAACTCACTCTTCTCATAAATTCACCTTCAATCTGGCATTTAGCGGGAAAAACTGGTTTTTATGGACACTCCCGCTGAATTTATGAGAGTTAATTCTCGAATAATAAAAAAGTTATCTTTTTCATGATGTTAAATTTATTTAGTTAACTGAACCAGAATTCTAGAGGGATCAGGGGGGAGCACGCAGAAGATCCGTCCTCTGGTGCTCGATCCGCCCCTCCCGACCGGTCACAAACACCGCTTTCTGTGCTCACGCTCCTATTCCCGTGGAGAGGTGCAGATCGCGTGAGCCAGTGGTGTCCCTTCCCCCTTATCCCGTCAGGGAGGTCACCTGCCAGCCCTCAGGGGACGAAGATCCGGAGAGCGCGCAAAAGAGATCCAGGCGTTGATTCATCGCAGGTGACGGAAAACAGGTTCAAAGCCAGAGAAAGACGAAGGAAAAACTGGCTTTGTAGAATCATCACTTTTCCGGATGCGAGCATGATTCATTCGCCTTTCCCTATCTTCGCGCTGGGGGCTCTGCCCCCGGACCCCCGCGCGCATGATTGCTCCTGACATGCGGGGAAGGGCCAGGCTGAGCATCTCTCGATGAAAAATTATGGATAGGCGTGCTGGCGTGTTTTAACGTTCCCGCCCCCATCGCAGTTCTATGGGGCGGTAAGCCCCCCCGGCAGGGGCCTGCTCGATCTTCAGGAACCCTCACGTTCTCGGTTCGAAGATGCGATAATTACTCAGGGTGGAGAGGACACCGCGCCGGGGGTTGCACCCCCGCACCCCTGCGCGAGGATTGCCCCGAATATGCGGGGACGGGAGGGGCGGAGAATCTGTCGATGAAAACGGATGGACCGGCGAGCCGGCATGGTTTTCCCGTCCCTGCCCCAATCGCAGTTTTGCGGGGCACAAATTTCCCATCCGCTCACGGAAACTGCCAGGGAGTGGCTTCGTCCAGACCATCTCGTCGCCTGGTTCCACGATAAAGGGGAAGATCTATGACTAACCTCACCAGGGCAAATTCAAGCGATCTCGATCGTAGTTGGAGGGGATCTTTTCAACAGGGCCCCAAAAAGGTATGTTTTCCGGTGGAAGATACCACCGTGTCAGGCAAAACGAGGATCTCAAATGTCGAAAAACTCACAGAAAATGAGAGCAGATAAAACAGTATTTAAAAAACATTGATAAAATTGCTTGGAGTGCCCCAGCCCGGATTTGAACCGGGGACAACCAGATCTTCAGTCTGGCGCTCTCCCAGTCTGAGCTACTAGGGCGACCTATACATGTTGTCATTTCAGATTAATAAACCGTGCGGTTCCCACCGCCGCCCTTATTATGCCACCGCCCCCAGAATGTAGGTAATGGTAAGTGTCATTGACGGACGGAAGACCACCGACGAGGACCTCACCGGCGCCGTCACCGGAAGAAAGGCAGGAATCGTCCACCTCACCCACAACGATCTCGACGCCGCCGGCGCCGACGCCATCCACCGGATGAAATACGGGACGATCACGACGATCTTCTCCTCGGTCGGCAGGTACTCTGCGATCTTCGCCCTGATCGCCGCCCTGCCCGGAAAAGGGGACGTCCTCTCCATCTCCGACCTCGGCTACCAGAGCGGGATCGAGGAGACGGTGAAGGCGGCGGCAGAGAACGGCTGGCGGATCGAGTGGCGGGACCACCACCGCTGGACCGACGCCGAGGCAGACGGGGTCAGGCCGCACTGCGCACTCCTCCACATCGATACCTCGGTCTGCGCCACCGCCATCGCCGCCCGCGACCTGATGCCCGGCGACGCAAAGGCCGTAAAGGTCGCCCGCCTCGTCTGCGACTACGACCTCTGGAAAAAGGAAGACCCTCAGGCCGACGTCCTCGGACAGGTCACCCAGCGCCGCCAGCACCTCACCTATGTCAGGAACCTCCTCGCTCAGGGGAAGGTCACCGACCGGCGCGTGGAGGGGATCTATGCCGAGATCCGCGCGGGGATGGACGCCGATATCGGGGCGAGCATCAGGCAGGCGAAGATCTACGGGAAAAAATACCGGATCGCCTTCGCTCCGCTCCACGGCTACCCGAGCGAGACGGCACACGCGATCAGGGACGCCATGAAGACCGATATCGAGGTGATCGTCTCCGGGAACGGCCGGTTCTCAATAAGGTCGGTCCCACCGGTCAGCCACCTCATCGCCCGCCACTACGGCGGCGGCGGCCACCCGAACGCCGCCGGCGGGACGTTCTCCTTCAGCCTGATCGACCGCTTCCTCTTCTGGCTCCTCAAACGGAACCGCCACTTCAACGACCTGGCCGGGATCGCCGAGACTATCTGAGGATATACGCCCCGGCGCGGAGAAGGGCCCAGCGGTCCTCCTCACCCTCCGCCGTATAACCCCCGGCCGTGATCTCCTCGGGGTCGAGATATGCTGCGGCCGCCGTCAGGTCCTCGGGGGTCGGGTGCAGGAGGGAGAGTTCCCGCACCTCGTACCGCTCTGCAAGCGCCTCCAGACGGGAGAGCGCCTCCGGGTCGAGAGGGAGGAGGCCCTGGTGTTCGAGGAGGGCTTCAAGACAGGGAACATCCCGCACCGTCGGGAAAAACACGACTTTTTTCCCGGCCAGACCTTCCAGTTCGGTGTCGACGACCCTTTCAGCAATGAGCACATGGCCCCCGGCGCCCGCGTCCCGCATCTCCCGGATCAGCAGGCGGAAGGCCCGTATGACATCCTCCTCCATCTCGTCGGGATCGCCGTAGCAGGCGTCCTCGAGTTTGAGAAGGGACGGGGCGGGCAGGGCGAACCTGACGCCCTTCTGGCGCCGCACCAGAAACCTCACGTCCTCCAGCACGGCCGAGGGCTCGACGCCGACCTCCCCGGTCACCCTCCGCCCCTCGACGCCGGCCAGGCATTCGAGCAGGCGTTCGCCATAGAAGAGACCGCCCGCACAGGGCAGATCGATCCCCTCCTGAAGGGCGAGCGAGCGTTCCAGTTGAAACGAGAGAATGTCGCCGCCGATGCCGCGGCGGGCCGGGAGCATGCGGGCGAGGTCGCATGCCTCCGGCGCCCCGGCTTCTGCACCGAAGGCGCGGGTCCTGACCGGGATCTTTTTCATGACAAGAGAATAGCCCCCGGCCCATATAGACCTGATGAAGAGAAAGGCAGATGAAAGAGGCCGACCCAGGGGTGATCATGGAAGATGACATCTCGATCAGGAGAATGGAACGCGAAGACGTCGATTTCGCCATCGGGCTTGCACGGGATGAGGGTTGGAACCCGGGCATCCACGACGCCGATGCCTTCTATGCCCAGGACCCGGACGGCTTTCTCATCGGCGAGGTCGACGGCGAACCGGTCGCCTGCGCCTCCATGGTGCGCTACAACAACGTCTTCGCTTTCTGGGGCCTCCTGATCGTGAGGGAGGAACACCGCGGGCGCGGCTACGGGCTTGCCATCTCGAACGCCGCCCTCGACCACGCCGGGGACCGGATCATCGGCGGCGACGGCGTCGTCGCCATGCAACAGAAGTACCGCGACCGCCTCGGCTTTGAGATCCTCTACCGGAACATACGCTATCGGGGCATCGGCGGCGGGGAAGCACCAGAAGAACTCATCCAGGCATCTGAGATCCCCTTCAACGACCTCTGCGCCTACGACGCCGCGATCTTCTCGGCGCCCCGGCCCCGTTTCCTCAGGCCATGGCTCTCCCAGGAAGACGCCACCGCCCTCGCCTCCACCGGCCCTGACGGCGAGGTCAGGGGCTACGGCGTCATCAGACGATGCTTCGACGGGCACAAGATCGGCCCGATCTTCGCCGAAACCCCGGCAATCGCCGCCGCCCTCCTGGACGGCCTCGTCGCCGCCGTTCCGGGCGAAGCGTTCTTCTTCGACGTCCCCGAACCCAACGCCGCCGCCGTCGCCCTCGCACAGGAGCGAAAGATGGAGACGGTATTCGAGACCGCCAGGATCTACCGGGGAGGAGCACCCGCCGTCCCCCTGGAACAGGTGTTCGGCGTCACCACCTTCGAACTCGGGTGAACCGTTTAAATAATCTATGTATATCTTCACCGCCAAGAGGATACGAATGAGTGGCAAACCGTTGCTGGTGACATGCGGCCTCCCCTATACAAACGGCCCCTGTCACCTCGGGCATCTGCGGACCTATGTCCCGGCCGATTTTTACGTCAGGTACCTCCGCCGCTGCGGCGAGGACGTGGTCTTCATCTGCGGGTCAGACAACCATGGGACGCCGATCGTGATCAGCGCCGAGCAGGAGGGAGTGAGCCCGCGGGACCTTGCCCTGCGCTACCACGACCACTTCGACCAGACCTTCAAACGGATGGAGATCGCCTTCGATCATTTCGGGATGACCGACGATCAGGCCAACCACCACCGCACGCAGTCGATGGTCAGGGCCCTCATCGACAACGGCTATGTCTACGCCGAGACGATCCAGCAGAGTTACTGCCAGAAATGCAAGCGCTTCCTCCCCGACCGCTACGTCGAAGGGATCTGCCCGTACTGCGGGGCCAGTGCGCGGGGCGACGAGTGCGACCGCGGCTGCGGCCGCCACCTCGAACCCGGCGAGATCAAAAACCCGGTCTGCAAGGTCTGCGGTTCTCCGGCCGAGATGCGCGAGCAGGAGCATTTCTTCTTCAAACTCGGTGAGTTCAGGCAGTACCTGCTGGACTACCTCGAAGGGCTCTCGGGCACCTCAAACGCCCGAAACTACGCCATCGGCTGGGTAAGAGACGAACTCCACGACTGGTGCATCACCCGCACCCTCGACTGGGGCGTAAAGTTCCCGGGCAGGACCGACCTGGTGGTCTACGTCTGGGTGGACGCACCCATCGGCTACATCTCCTTCACCGAGGAGTGGGCGGAAAAGACCGGAAACGACTGGAAGCGCTACTGGTGCGGTGACGGCGAGATCACGCACTTCATCGGGAGCGACATCATCTACCACCACTGCATCTTCTGGCCTGCCCTGCTCAAGGGGGCAGGATATGGCACGCCCCATGCGGTCGTCGCCTCTGGCATGGTGAAGATTGACGACCAGAAGTTCTCGAAGTCGAGGGGCTATGTCGTCTGGACAAATGACGACTACCTCGACCAGGGCCTCCCGGCAGACTACCTCCGCTACTACCTCCTCTCGTACACCAGCCACACCAAGGAGCTGAATTTCTCCTGGCAGGTCTTCCAGGAGCGGGCGAACGCCGAGATCGTCAACACCCTGGGCAACTTCCTGTACCGCACCCTGCACTTCGCCCACAAGTTCTTCGACGGCGTGCCTGATGTACAGCCGGGCGAGGAAGCGATGGCGGCGATCGGCCGGTGCCTCGACGAGGTCGACGCAGCCGTCCGCGGCTACGAGTTCAAGAGCGCCGTCGAAGCGATCATGGCGCTTGCGGCCTACGGCAACACCTACATCCAGAACACCGCACCCTGGAAACTCGTCAAGACCGATCAGGCCGCTGCTGCGCAGGTGATCGCCGACGGCCTCCAGATCGCAAAGGCCCTCACCCTCCTCATCGAGCCGGTGATGCCCGACGCCGCCGGGCGGGCATGGGCGATGCTCGGCCAGAGCGACGCCGTTTCCGCCCACTGCATCGGCGAGGCGACCGCACCCCTCGCGGCAGGCCCCCTCCCAAAACCCGACCCCCTGTTTGCCAAACTCGAAGACGACCGCGTGGCGGTGCTCGAAGAACTCCTCCAGAAACGTGTGCGTGAAGCAAGAATGAAAGAAACACAACCCCAGGAAGAGACCGGCGAGGTCTCGATCGACGACTTTGCAACAATGGACCTCCGGGTCGCCCGCGTGATCAGCGCCGAGGCGGTAAAGGGCTCGAAGAAACTGCTGAGGATCATGGTCGACCTCGGCGGCGAAGAGCGCCAGGTCGTCTCCGGGATCGCCCAATTCTACACCCCGGAAGACCTCGTTGGAACCCTGGTCGTCATGATCGCAAACCTCAAGCCGGCAAAGATCTTCGGGATCGAGAGCCGGGGCATGATCCTGGCCGCCGGCGACGAGGCCTCCCTGCTGATCCCCCGCCGTGACGTGGCGCCCGGGACAAAGATCAGATAACACTTTTTTGGCTCTTCGCCCTTTCGCGTGGGTAGCCTGCCGGGGTCAGTTCCCTCCCCCCAATCGCAATGGGCCGGGTTTCGGGGGGCGGCCAGACTCCCCCCGTACAGGCCCAACGATCCTCCATCCCGGGTAAGCAGACTAACCTGCCTTCTCCCCGCACGAGGAATGGACCGGGAAGACAGCACAATAACCAGAAGGGACCACACACATCCCCCCAATCGTACCTGGCGGGGGCTCCGTGGGCAGCAGGCCACCCGCCACAGGCACGCCAGAACAGAATATCTATGGCATCCTCTTCATGAAGTGATCGCTCCTCCGAGAAGGTAATCCCACCGGATTCAAGTCGGCCCTTCCTACAGCGCCACGCTGAGTTCAGAGGCGACCGCATCGTCACGCAGGGGCACGATCTCGATCATCCATATGCCCCGCGGTTCAAAGGGCTCGACGCTCTCGATATATGTCCGGGTGAAGACCATCTCAGTATCGTCGGTGATCCAGTATTCCGGCACTCCGGCCTCGGGGCGGCGATAATGAAAGATATACCATACCTCGCTCTCCGACGACCCGACAACCCCTCTCCCGACGGCGTGATACATGCCGTCGGGATCGACCAGATAGATCCGGGCGTTGCAGAGATCGCCCCCATCCGGGCAGGGGGCGGTGATCTGGATCACAGATCCGCCCTGGATCCCGGTCGTGACGGCTACTGCCCCGACCCCCGATGCAACGGCGTCACAGGGCCTGGAGAGATCGACAAGGAGGGGATAGCCGAACAGAATCACTGCCGAGATGAGACAGAGAAGAAGGGTGATGCCCCGCGGAGATTTCACCATGATGCTCTGTCTATCAAAAATATATGCCTTACAGAATCGAACGGGCCTGGAGGGATTCGAACCCTCGGCGTCCGGGTTAGAAGCCCGGCGCTATGTCCTGGCTAAGCCACAGGCC
>ENA-ORXD01002316-ORXD01002316.1-sediment-metagenome-genome-assembly--contig:-NODE-2316-length-12973-cov-3.369339_pt1 | contig 12973 bp, 10 predicted proteins | sample MGYA00237862_ERZ511471 | MGnify/ENA metagenome assembly ERZ511471 | reverse complement strand
GGAGCCCCCAATCGGATTTGAACCGATGACCCCTTCCTTACCATGGAAGTGCTCTGCCAGCTGAGCTATGGAGGCCCACGAAGCCAGCTCTCGCCGGCCGCTGCACCAACGCCACGCACGGGTACGCACCAGGTGGGGGGAGGAGGATTTGAACCTCCGTAGGCTGCGCCGACAGATTTACAGTCTGCTCCCTTTGGCCACTCGGGCATCCCCCCACGCGAGCCGCGCAAGGCGAACTCGGATGATACCCAAACAGGAGGGCCATTTCAAGAATAGTCGGCCTCGACAGATGCCGATTGGGGGCTGCTCGATTCGATATCTCAGGGGTTCCTCAAGCGAGGCACGGTGATGCTCGACTCGACCAAAAACAGGACCTGGGACTCGGGACCTTGCTTCTCGAGCGCGTCGTCCACAGCCTGCTGGAGATCGTGATAGGGAGTCATAAACATCGCCCGCACGTCGGCGTCGTCGAGAGAGCTGACGGCCCATATCTCCGCCCTTTGGAGGATGGAAGCTATCCGCGTAGCCTGTTGGACTCCCAGGCGGTACTCCTCGACGTTGGCCCGCTCGATCGCATGAGCGGGCGACTCGGCCGCGGAGAGCATGTCGAACAAGGTTTGGTTCTCGCCCAGACCAAACGGGCACTGCGACACGACGATGAGGATGCCGCCGTCCTTCAGAGCCAGCGCGCCGGCCTGGATGGCTTTGTTGGTCTGATAGAGATTGCAGTCCATGGGATAGGGCGCGGCTGCCACGACAACCTCATTGAGCCGGTCGATGTCGAGCACGAACTGGCGGTCTGCCACAGCGACCGCCGAAGCAAAGGTCGACTCGAGATCACCGGCCGCCGCGAAGCCCACCCGGTGCTCTTTGTCGAGGACCAGTTGAATCGAGAAGATCCTCTTGCCCTCGACACCAATCGCGAGTGCCTCCTCGAGGTCCTCATGCACCGGATTGCCTTGGAGCACGAGCGTTTCTGATCCGGGCTGCATAGACATCCGGTGATTCGCCCATACGGTGTCGTATCCGGCAAGGCCGGGGAACAGTGACTTCCGTCCGCCGGTATATCCGGCGAAGTAATGGGGCTCGACGGAGTTGATCACGAGGACGCTGCGGGCGTCGGCGAGGAGGCGATTGACTTCGACGGGGGTTCCGCGGCTGGTCGTCCCCAGTGAGACCAGAGACCGATGATCCTTGGCATCGTGTGAGAACACTCGAGCGCGATGGGCGCGCGCCACATCAGGCCCCAGGATACGCTCGATCTCTTCGGGCAACGCCGCCCGGTGCGTTCCGGTCGCTATGACGAAGGCGAGTTCGCCGCCCGGTTCTGTGAGCCACCGATCCAGCTGCGGAGCGATGACTCCCAGTACCTCGGGGGAGGGGGTCGGTCGAGTTGCGTCGTTCACCACGATCAATAGTGGCGACTCGGCCTGTCGCAGGAATGCCGCGAGGTCTGCACCCGGACGCGCGATGGCCTCCGTGATGACCGCCACGGGGTCAAAAGCAGCACTCACGTTGGCGCCGAGCACGCCTCCTACTCGGGCAGGATCGACGTCGACAGCCACTGAGCCCGTGCTCCAAGGAACATCAATACGCACTGTCGCCTCCTTCAGTCGGCCGGTGGTTCCGGCATGTCGTCAAACGCCGCCGCGTTGTCGTCGGGGGACCGTACTGGTGAATCGGCGCTCCGGCGGGCCCTCGCCCTCGCGCGAGGCCCTTGCCAAACCATCTCACGAAACGCCTGAACGGCCAGTCCAAGGACGATCAGCCCCATGCCGACGGCTTCTCCCAGAGGCGGCTGCTCATGGAGTTGCAGCCAAGCCATGAGTACGGCGAGCACAGGAACCGCGAGACTCGAGAGTCCGGTCTTGCCCGCGGGAAGAACTCGTAGAACAAACAGCCAGATAATCCAGGCGATGCAGCCCGCAAATATCACGTTGTAGCCGAGCGCGATAATGAATGGGCCGGACCATTCGGTCGGCCGGGAGCTGACAAGTGTCGCCACGAGCACGAGGGGAATGGCCCCAAAAGCCATTTGCCACGCGGTGAGAGAGAGCAGATCGACCACGTACCGCTTATGAATGATCTTGGCGACAACCGTTCCGGCTGCCCAGGACACACCCGCCGCGATGGCGAGGACCGTACTCTTGACGCCTTCGAGGTGCCAAGGACTGAGAATCAGGATTAAGCCGATCAGTCCCAGCACCACCGCAAGCCACTGGAGACCAACCAGCCTTTCTCCGAGCACCACCCAGGCCATCAGCAGGAGCCAGAACGGCATGGTGTAGACGAGCACCGAAGTCTTACCGGCTCCCCCGCTTTCAAGGGCCCAGATAAGAAGGCCTGCGAACCCCGTCGTCTGGAGCAACCCCAGGAGCATGGTCCACGCAAGGGCCTTAGGCTTGAAAGGCCTGCGGAGCGCAACCAGTAAGAACAAGAGGATTCCCCCCGATAGACTGGCACGATATGCCGTGAAAGTGAATGGATCAGCGTAATCGAGCCCGACCTTCGAGATCACCCATGAGTAACTCCAGATGAAGGCGAGGACAACCAGCCCACCAACCGCCAGAGTGGATTTGCTCCAGCGGCGAGCCGAAGGGCTGACGGCCGGTCGCGGCCTGTCGGCATCGTTCACAGGCACACCTCCTGATCGCTACACAAGACAGGGGAACGTCGCCGAAAACCCCGCCGGGGGCTGAGAAACAAGGCGATCAGCGCGCCTAGTACGAACACTCCGGCGCTCAGGGCATAGGCAAGAGTGAAAGAGGAGTACGTGTCACCTATGCGGCCTGCAAGGATGGGGCCGATCGTCTGGCCCACGCCGACAAAAAGGGTGACGAAGCCGAGGGAAGCAGGTGCCAGTGCCGCGCCGAATCGATCTCCACAGGCGGCACCGACGATGCCGGCAAAGCCAACAGCCGTTATGCCAAAGACAACGGCCGAAATGACCAGTCCGACCATACTCGGCCAGAAGGCAAAGAGGGCGGATGCCCCTGCCTGCAGCATCAACGTAACAAAAACGGTCTCCCTGCGGCCGATCCTATCCGAGATCGAGCCCCAGAGAAGCCCACTGGCAATACTCGCCACGCCCAGTATCAAGAAGAGATTGCCCGCGCCCGAGGCGGTCATATCAAGATCGCTGATCAGGCGCTTCTGAAAAAACACGAAGTAGATCATGTAGGCAAATCCCCACATCATGTAGACGAAACCGAGCTGCCAGGCGAATCCCGATTTCACGACCCGCTGCCATTGCAGCGGCGGGCGGGACGCGCGGTCGCGGTCCTTGTTGCCGGAACGGGGCCGGTCTCTCATGATGAGGAGGTTGACGATCGTGAAGAAGAGTGCGACCCCCGCGAAGAAGAACCAGGCCAAGCGCCATCCTGTCTCTCCGCCCGCGGACATGATGCGTGGCACCACCGGTCCCACGATCACCAGTGCGAACGAGGATCCAGAAGTGACGATACCCGAGGCGAGCCCGCGGCGACGCGTATCAAACCAGGTTGACATAAGGGCAATGGAGGGGACGAACACGATGCCGTTGCCGAACCCCGTGAGCAGACGCGCCACCGAGGCCGAGACAATACCCCGTGAGATCCCGGTGACGAACAAGCCGACCGCCGTAATGAAGAGACCCACCGTGACGACTCGTCGAGGGCCGAAGCGCACGGCCAGCAGCCCCCCGACAACCGCCAGAAGAACGTAACCGATCAAGTTCCACGACGCGAGCGAGCCGGCCTGCTGGGCCGTCAGCCCCAGGCGGTCCTGCATCTCGGGCAGAATGGCGCTGTAGCCAAAACGTGGAAAGCCTATACCGCCAAAGGTCGCCAGGAGGCTGGCAGCCATCACCGCCCAACGGTAGCCTGGGTTGCGGGTCATTTCGCCGAAGCGGCCCCGCCGGGTCAAACGACCTCCGCTCCACATGGAGACGCGGTGCCGACGTTGAGCTTGCCCAGGCGAAAAGCCTCCAAGTTCACATCAACGGTCTTAGGGGGGACGACCCGAACTATTACCGACTCCCAGGTCCCCGGTGAGAAGGGAAGCGCGACCGAGACTGCTCCCAGCATCACGATGTTGGCCGACTTGACGGTGCCCGCTTGAGTGGCCAGCCCGTTTGCGTCGACACACTGAGTCCGTGGCCACGCCTGGGCGATCCGGGCCTCGATATCGGCTGGGTACTCCACCAGGCCGGCCGCGACAGGCGAGGGATTGATCCGTAGCCTGTTATAGAGGAGCAACCCCACAGGTTTCAGCCAATGGACGTAGCGGAGGGCCTCCAGGGCCTCAAAGGCCATAAGGATGTCGGCAGTCCCAGGCGATATCAAGGGTGACCAGACCTTGTCCCCGAAACGGAAGTGGCTGATGACGCTGCCTCCGCGCTGGCTCATGCCGTGGACCTCGCTCTGCTTGACATCGTAGCCCTCGGCCATGGCCACTTGGCTCAGTACGTAGCTTGCAAGAACAACTCCCTGTCCGCCCACTCCCGAGATGAGAAGGCTCGTGGTCGGCCGCGCGATCATCGCTCCTCGCTCTCTGCCGGAGAGGCAGGCCTGGTAATGGCCGCTTCCCTACACAGTTGTGCGCAGACACCGCAGCCGCTGCACTGCCCCGCATCGATAGTGACCGTGCGGATGCCGTCGGTGACGACCAGGCTGAGAGCCATGCACCCGGCCTGCAGGCAGCGCTTGCAGCCAATGCACAGCTCCGCCTCAACCCTGTAGGGCGTCTTCTTGATGCCGTATTCGAGCACGCAGGGCGCGCTCGCGATGACTACCGACGACTCGTCAGCAGCCAGCTCTTGGGTAAGAACCCTCTCGACCTCGTCGAGGTCATATGGATCTATCTCGGTCACCCGCTCTATGCCTAGGGCCCGACACAAGGCGGGGATGTCCACCATGGAAGCGGGTTCCCTGAGCAGCGTCGAGCCGGTTCCGGGGTTCTGCTGCCCGCCGGTCATCGCCGTGGTCCGATTGTCGAGGATGATGCTGAGGGTCTTGCCACGGTTGTAGGCGACGTCCATCAGGGACGTCACGCCGGAGTGGAAGAACGTGCTGTCGCCGATGATTGCCACGGGCTTCGCAGCCGGCTCGAGAGTACCGTCGGCGCTTTCGCTCTGGAGGACCTTGCTCATGCCGTGGGCCATGCTGATGCCGGCGCCCATGCAAACGCAACTGTGAACTGCTTGGAAGGGAGGGAGACCCCCGAGGGTGTAGCAACCGATATCGCCGCTCACGAAAACCTTGAGCTTCTTCAGCACGGTGAAGACTCCGCGATGGGAGCAGCCCGGGCAGAGCGTCGGCGGCCTTCCGGGAAGATCTTGGACCGGAGGCGCCGGCTCCCTGAGAAGCTCGGGATTGATGCCGGGGAGTCCGGCGCGAGCGAGGGAACGTGCCATGCGTCCCGGCTCGAGCTCACCCAGGACTGAGTTCAGCTCCTTACCGCCGTCGATCTGTATCCCGAGCAGTTGGATCCCCTGTTCCAAAAACGGATCCAACTCCTCTATTACATAGAGCCTCTCCACCCTCGCTCGAAACTCGCGGATCATTCCGGCAGGGAGCGGATAGGTCATCCCCAGCTTGAGTATGCTCGCTTCCGGTAGGGCCTCCCGTGCATACGCGTATGCCGCCCCAGAGACTACGAGGCCGACCCTTGGGTCGCCCATTTCGAGGCGATTAAACTGTGAAGTCTCCGCGTACGCCGCCAACTCGAGCATTCGTTGCTCCACAATCGGGTGGCGGGCGAGCGCGTTCGCCGGGACCATCGTGTACTTGGTCCAGTTCTTGATCAGGGCGGGAGTACGCCGTCTCTCCAATCGTTCGTGCAACTCGACAAGGCTCTTGGAGTGCGAGGTCCGCGTCGTGGTCCGAAAAAGAACCGGCGTGTCAAATTGCTCGCTCAGCTCGTAGGCGGCGAGAAGGAAATCTCTCGCTTCCGTGCTGTCGGAAGGCTCGAGCATGGGCGCGCGGGCGAACTTCGCGTAATTCCTGTTGTCTTGCTCGCCCTGGGAGCTGTGCATGCCGGGATCGTCCGCCGAGACAACCACCAAGCCACCTTCGACGCCCACATACACGGCTGAGAAGAAGGGATCTGCCGCGACGTTCAGTCCGACATGCTTCATGCAGACCAAGGCCCGGGCGCCGGCTATGGCGGCCCCCAGCCCCACCTCCATGGCCACTTTCTCGTTGGGGGACCATTCGGCGTAGATACCCTCGTAGCCGGCTATCGTTTCGAGGATCTCGGTGCTCGGGGTGCCCGGGTAAGCGGACGCGAACGTCACACCGGCCTCCCAGGCCCCGCGCGCGATCGCCTCGTTTCCGGACAAAATGGCCGTTGCAGCGGCCGTGTCAAGTTCTGCTGCCATCACCTATCACCTGAAGTACGAGCTTCGCCACAGCCTCAACGCTGGGATAGCATCTGACCGAGAGTCCGGGCGTTGCTGATCGCGTTGCCCTGGGAATCGTTGTTGAAGTAGCAGAAAACATCTCTGCCTTCGTCGGCCCAGGATCCTATCTTATCAGCGTACGCACGCAGCATCTGGTCAGTGTAACGCCCGTGGTGCAAAGCGGAGGCTCCGTGAAGTCGCAGGTAGACAAATCGCGCGGTTACCCATTCCGGGGTGACGAGACCCGCCTGGTCATAGAGACAGAATGCTGCCTCTCGAGCTTCGAGTAGGACGCGGACCTCGTCCACAAACCAACTCTGGTCCCGAAACTCGAATGCATAGCGCAACGGCTTGGGTAGCGCCTCCATGAATGAGCCGAGTCTCGCGGGATCGGCCTTGAACCTCGGAGGGAGTTGAAAGAGGACCGGCCCCAGCTTGGGCCCCATCAACGGCAGAAGCGCGAGGAAGCGCCTCAGAGTGAGCTCGGGATCCTTGAGGCGTTTGCGGTGGGTGATGTACCGGCCGGCCTTGAGCGCGAAGCAGAAATTCTCAGGCGTACCGGCATTCCAGCTCTTAACCGTCTGCTCGGTCGGAAGACGATAGAAGGTGTTGTTGACCTCCACCGTCGGAAATCGTTCGGCGTAGTAGCCCAGGTATTGGTCGGGTCGCAGTCCCTTGGGATAGAAGATCTCTCGCCAATGGCTATAGTGCCAGCCTGAAGTCCCGATCAGTATCTTGCCCACCGTCCCTCCGGTCTGTTATGGTGGCCCGGCATGCTCTCGAGACCCTTTTCGGGTCTTCTCCTGCTTGGCGATCACCCCTGTCCCTTTGCCTGGAGGTCGGACGTGAGTCTGAGAATGTCAGATGGCCGTATGCTACCCGTCGAACTGCACAAAGTAAGGATAGTGCAGAAAATCAACCTCGTTCCCGCGGCCCGCAGACTGGCGGCAATGGAAGAGGCAGGCTACAACACCTTTCTGTTGCGTACGCGCGACGTCTTCATGGATATGCTTACCGACAGCGGCACCAACGCGATGAGCGACAACCAACTCGCCGCGATGATGGTCTCCGACGACGCGTATGCAGGTTCGGAAAGCTTCTACCGCCTACAGGAGGCTGTTGAGGAAATCTGGGGTCTCAAGTACACCCTGCCGGTGCATCAGGGTCGCGCGGCCGAGCACCTTCTCGCGAAGCTGTATGTGAAGCCAGGGGACGTCATCCCCATGAACTACCATTTCACAACGACCAAGGCCCATTTCAATATGATGGGCGGCACGGTCCTTGAGATCCTGCATCCTGGTGCCCTGGTCACCGAGAGCACCGAACCCTTCAAGGGAAACATGGATCTCGATCAGCTCCGGGACATCATCGCAAGATACGGTCCCGATAAGATCTCGTTCGTGCGGATGGAATGCACCACCAACCTCATCGGCGGGCAGCCCTTTTCACTGGCCAATCTCAAGGATATCCGCGCCCTTGCCGACAAGCACGGGCTGCTCTTGGTCGTCGACGCGAGCCTCATCTCGGAGAACGCCTACTTGATCAAGCAGCGCGAAGAGGCGTACAAGGACTGGTCGATCAAAGACATCATGCAGGAGATCATGCGGCAGGCCGACATTACGTACCTCTCAGCGCGCAAGAGTTGCGCGGTGCGAGGCGGCATGATCGGGACCAACAGCGAGAAGCACTACAAGGTCCTCATGCCCTGGCTTCCCGTCTATGAAGGTTTCTTGACCTACGGTGGCATGTCGACCAAAGAGATCGAGGCGATGGCCGTAGGCATCCGCGAGATGATCGACGACGACGTGGCGGGTTCCTCGGTTGAGTTCATCCGTCACTTCGTTGGCCGATTGGTTGAGAAGGGCGTTCCTGTCGTCACACCCGCGGGCGGCTTAGCCTGCCACATCGACGCCATGCGTTTCGCCCCCCATATCCCTCAATTGCAGTATCCCGCCGGCGCTCTGGCCGCGGCTATGTTCTTGTGCTCTGGAGTCCGAGGCATGGAGCGCGGAACGGTCTCCATGGACCGCAATGAGGCGGGCAACGAAGTCCCGTCCGACGTCGAGCTTCTACGCCTGGCGGTCCCGCGCCGCGTGTTCACCTTGTCGCAGATCGAATACGCGATCGATCGGCTGGCTTGGCTCTACGAACGCCGCGACATGGTCGGCGGCCTGGAATTCACCGACGAGCCGCCGGTGCTCCGTTTCTTCCTCGGCAAGATGAAGGCGTTGAACAACTGGAGCGAAGCACTCGTCCGGGAGTACGAAGCCGACTTCGGGACAGAGATCTAGGAGGCGGGAGCCCGGTAGACCACCGGGCGGGCGAAAGGCGGCAGGTCGCTCCGCAGATGATGCCTGACGACGACCGCCTCAACCTCTTTGCCCCGTACGTCGAGGGCCAGGAGGTCGCCCGGCATGATCGCGCTGTCGAGCAGTGCGAGGCAGATCGAACGTAGCTCGTGGGCCGACGCCTCCTCGGACTCAGAGAAGTGGGCGGCCTCTTCGACGACGGTCCCCTGCTCCATGGCGGGCCAGTAGGGGACCATGGTGCCGCTCGTCACCCAACCGACACGCTTCCCATCCTTGACGGCGGACGCTCCGGCGCGGGCAATACCTCTCCCCGTCACGGCAACGGGGCGCACCATGCGGAGAAGCGGACCGACCTGCGCGAGGTCCCCGGACCGAATCCGTCTGTAGGCGTCGGCCTGACGAGATAGGGAGGCACGGCCGATAAAATCGCCCTTCGCCTGCAGCAGACTCACTCCCGGAACGGCAAGCGGGCAGGACATGATAGGTATCTCGAGACCTTCGGGATCACAGCCGAGCTCATGACCGTATAGAGGGAGACCGGCCTCGAGTCTGAGCGTATCCCGCGCGCCCAGACCTACCGGGACCGCGCCCTCCTCACGGAGCTTCTCCCAAGCGGTGGGGGCAGCCTCGGCCTGCATGAACAGCTCGAAGCATATGGGCTCCCCCGTGTAGCCGGTCCTAGCAACCAGGACGCGGACTCCAAACATTGTCACAAAGGCCAGCTTGTTTCGCTTTGGCTCAGGGAGGCGCCCCGAATCGACTAATCCCGCAAGGCATCCCTCGGAGCGTGGCCCTTGAACCGCCAACATCGACCAATCAGAGGTCAGATCCCGCATGTCGACTGTCGCGGTCGAATGTGTACCGGCCTGCGCCCGCAGATGAGCCCAGTCTCTCTCACGGTTCCCCGCGTTGACCACCAGCAGATACTCCTCCTCGCCGAGCCGGTAGAGATAGGCATCGTCGAGGGCCCCGCCCGTTTCCGTGGGGATGAGGGTGTAGTGCGCCTCCCCGGGGAGCAGCGCCGCAACATTGTTGGTTAGCACCCGCTGGAGGAAAGCAAGAGCAGCGGGGCCACGAATCTCGAAACGACCCATGTGCGAGACATCGAAAAGCCCGGCCGCGCGTCGAGTCGCAAGGTGTTCGGCAACGATCCCGGAGGCGTACAGTATCGGCATCTCCCAGCCGGCGAACTCGACCATTTTGGCCCCAAGGGCTACGTGGTTCGCGTGGAGCGGAGTCTGCTGGGGATTGCTCACTCGTCAGCCGGAGATCTCTTCGGGCGCAGCGGGCGTGAGACCAGGCTTCCGCCCGGTCGCCAGCGCAGGACCGGCTCGCGCGCGGCCCTGACCTCGTCCGGTCGCCGCACCGGCGTGAAGTGAGGTGCCCCGATGACCACCTCGGGGCACTCCTCCGATTCTTCGTCGATACGTCGCAGTATCTCGACAAAACGATCAAGGGTCGCAAGGTCTTCGCTCTCGGTGGGCTCGATCATCATCGCCTCGGAAACGATGAGGGGGAAGTACACGCTGGGAGCGTGCATGCCGAAGTCGAGGATGCGTTTGGCCACGTCGTTAGCCGACACACCGCGGGTTCTCTGGCGCGTCGCGGACACCACGAATTCGTGCATGTTGGTGCGATCGTAGGGAACGTCGTACATCCCGCGCAGGCGGGCACGGAGATAGTTGGCACTGAGCACCGCGTCCTCGGATGCCTGAGTCAGACCTTCGCCACCCATGCGCAGGACATAGGCGTAGGCCCGGATGGCAACTCCGACGTTCCCGTAAAAGCCCCGAATTCTGCCAATACTGCGGGGACGATCGAAATCTTGGAAGAACTCGAAGGCTCGCGGAGAACCGACCCGGTTCGGAGCCCGAAGAGCGGCCTCAGAGTCCGATTGACTCTGCACAACGGCCGCTTCCCGCCGCGCCACGAGGGGCGCCGGCAAGTAGGGCTCGAGCGCTCCGCACACGGCCACCGGCCCGGCGCCCGGCCCGCCACCCCCATGAGGCGTAGAGAAGGTTTTGTGCAGGTTCATGTGGACGACGTCCATGCCCATATCACCCGGTCGGGCCTTGCCCATAATCGCATTGAGATTTGCCCCGTCGTAGTAGACGAGGGCCCCCGCTTCATGCGCGAGGGACGTGATGTCGAGGATGTCCTCCTCGAAGAGACCCAATGTGTTTGGATTCGTGAGCATCAGCGCGGCAGTTCGCCCGGATAAGGCCTCTTTGAGAGCGGTAACGTCGATGAGACCCTTGGACGAGCTGGTCAGCTCACGGACCTTGAACCCGGCAAGAGTGGCGGTGGCCAGATTGGTCCCGTGGGCCGAATCTGGGACAAGGACGGTATCCCGTTCTAGGTCGCCACGTTCGCGGTGATAGGCGCGGATCATCAGAATCCCGGCCAGTTCCCCATGCGCACCGGCTGCCGGCTGAAGAGAAAGCCTGGCCATCCCGGTCACGGCGAGAAGAGCCCGCTCCAACTCCCAGAGCAGCTCGAGAACCCCCTGAACCTCCTCGTCGCTTTGGTAAGGGTGGAGGTTGACGAATCCTTCGAGCGAGGCGAGCTCATCGTTCAGCTTGGGGTTGTATTTCATGGTGCAAGACCCGAGGGGATACATCCCCACATCAACCGAATGATTAAGGCGCGACAAGCGGGTGTAGTGACGGACCACCTGCGGCTCGGCCAGTTCGGGCAACGCAGGCGGAGTTCCGCGCAGCCTGACGCCGGCAAGGAGCTCGGCAACAGGCACGTCGGGGGCTGCGCCTGGGACTTCGCAGCCACGGCATCCCGGGCTCGTCAGATCGTATACGAGAGGCTCCAGGAGCGACCCGGGTTCGATGGAATTCACGAGTCTTCCTTCGACAGGACCTCAGCAGCCGCGCTCAGGTAAGTTTCAAGGGCCTCCGGCGTGTTGATCTCGGTGACTGCCACCAGAAGCAGGCGGTCCCACTCCGGCTTGAAACGGGCAAGGGGAACGCCAGGTTGGATACCGCGGCGGGCCATACTCCGAGCAAACTGCGCGGCATCGACAGGCAACCGCAGAGCGAACTCGTGGAAGAAAGCCCCCGAAAAAAGCGGGGTGACCCCAGGCAGCTCGCCAAGACGTGACGCGAGGTAATGGGAACGCCGGACACAGACCTCGCCCAGTTCGCGGAGCCCCTCCGGTCCGAGAAGCGCGAGAGTCACCGTGGCCGCGAGAGCGCACAGCGCCTGGTTGGAGCAGATATTCGAGGTCGCCTTCGCCCGCCGGATGTGCTGCTCGCGGGCCTGCAAGGTAAGGCAGTAGCTGATTCTGTCGTCCGCGTCGACCGTCTGGCCGACCAGCCTACCGGGGATCTGTCGCAAGTGCTTCTGCCTGCACGCCAGGTAGCCGGCAGAAGGTCCCCCGTAAGACATCGGCGTGCCGAATACCTGCGTGTCGCCGACTGCTATGTCTGCCCCCAGCTGGCCTGGGGACTCGAGGATCCCAAGCGTCAGCGGGTTCTGCACCACAATCAGGAGCGCGCCGGCTGCACGGGCAACCTCAGCAAGCGACTCAATCTCTTCCACGATGCCGAAGAAGTTCGGCTGCTGAACCACAAGCGCGGCAGCATCAGAGAGATCACCGATCGTTCCCACTGAAGTCCGCCCATTCGTGGGTTCGAGTGCCGTCACGTCCACGGTCAGTCCGGGACCGGAGCCGTAGGTTCGCACCACATCCACCGTCTCCGGATGCAACCCTCCCGAAAGCACTATCCTCTCGCGTCGGGTCTCGCGGCAGGCCATGAAGGCCGCTTCGGCGCAGGCCGAATGACCGTCGTACAACGATGCATTGGCGACGTCTAGACCGGTGAGTTCGCATACGGCAGTCTGGAACTCGAAGATGCTCTGTAGAGTGCCCTGACTTACTTCCGCCTGGTACGGAGTATAGGCCGTGACGAACTCGCTGCGCCCCACCAGGGCCCGGACCGCGGCCGGAATGGCGTGCTGGTAGCAGCCTGCTCCCAGGAAAGAGCCGGAATTGCAGGGGGCGTTCTTTCTGGCCAGTCTCTCGACCCTAGCCCGTACTTCTGGTTCGGAGAGGCCCGCCGGCAATGCCGCACCCCCGACACGGAGCAATTCGGGAATCGGTTCAAACAGCTCTCCAATCGAGGCCGCGCCTATCGTCGCGAGCATGGTCCTTCTGTCAGCGGGGGTCAGCGGAAGATAGCTGTTCGACATCAAGTCACCGCGCCATTCGTGGCGTGAACAAAGCACAGTTCGTAGGCAGTGTGAGTCGGGGCATGGGCCTCATTCTAGGAGC
>ENA-ORXD01002314-ORXD01002314.1-sediment-metagenome-genome-assembly--contig:-NODE-2314-length-12978-cov-9.564840_pt1 | contig 12978 bp, 14 predicted proteins | sample MGYA00237862_ERZ511471 | MGnify/ENA metagenome assembly ERZ511471 | reverse complement strand
CCGGCACCTCTGTTCTGGACCCGGCGGATGATCGTCTGGAACCCGTCGCTGACGGCGAACGCCGGCTCCGGCAGACCTGCCTCGGTGCAGCGCCGGATCATGTCCCGCGTTCCTGTGCCCATACACCCGTTCGGGCTTAGAGATCATGGAAGTGCGTTACGGAGGGAATGCAACCGCGGTTGACATCGATCGGGTAGTTTTCCCTGGACACCACACTTCGGATTACATGCCGGTTACATACCCGGCAGGGTGATATGCGAGGAAATATGACAACTCGGCGCTCGATACGGAGTTTTACGAAGAGGGGAGGCCCGGCTCTGTGAACTGTGATGTACCTATGGGGCCAGCATGCCTTTCTCATGCCCGGTGCAGGACATATCTCTGGATCCATGTTTTCGGGCGCCCAGGCTCGAACATGAAGAGGGCAGACAGTATCAGCAACCGGAAACCCCCAGGTGCCTCGTCCCGGCCGGCGGCGGGAAGCCTATAAGAGAATGCCCGTCGATGTAGTATCAGTAGTCACCTGCATGCACCATGATCGAGAGCCAGAACATTGAATTCAAGGAGTCCTGGAAGGACGAATACCTCAAGACCCTCTGTGCATTTGCAAATACAAGCGGCGGGGTGCTCACGATCGGTATCGATGACGCCGGAAGACCGGTTGGCGTTCATCACGTGAAACGGCTTTTGCGGGAACTGCCCAATAAGATCCGAAACAAACTTGGCATAACCCCCTCCGTTGTTGCTGAGACGGTCGCAGAAAACGACATTATCAACATCACGGTCTCCCCTTCCTCTGTCCCGGTCTCGTGCGACGGCCGGTACTATCAGCGTAGCGGAAGCAACACGTTCGATCTTGCCGGACAGGAACTCGTTCATTTTCTGATCCGTAAATCCGGGATTACCTGGGATACGCTCACCGGCGATTACTCCATCGACGATATCGATCCCGAGACCGTCAGAACCTTCGTTCGTCTGGCAAAGCGATCGAACCGACTCGATGCTGCGGATGAAGAAGAGCCTGTGGAATCGATTCTGCGCCGCCTGGAACTTACGGTCAACGGAAGATTGACCAATGCCGCCATCATGCTCTTCGGCAAAGAGCCGCAACGGTTCTTTGTCAACACCACCACCCGGGTCGGCCGGTTCAAGGGGAGGGACATCATCATCGGTGATGAAGAGTTCTCCGGGAACCTCATCCAGCAGTTCACACGAGCAGAAGAGCGGGTGAAGAGTTTCATCGACGTTCGATACGAGATCTCGGCGGACATAATGCAGGATTCCTTCCAGCGCAAGGAGGTCTGGGACTACCCGCTCCTGGCAATTCGTGAAGCGCTCCTCAACGCGATTATCCACCGGGACTACTTCAACACCGACATCCAGACGCAGATCCGTGTCTACGATGACGCCATACGGTTCCACAACCCCGGATCGCTGCCGCAAGGGATCACGATCGAGATGCTCAAGACCGAACACTACTCGTTCCTGCGAAACCCGCTCATAGCAAAGATATTCTACCTCGCAGGGTTTGTCGAACGGTATGGTTCCGGCATCGGCCGAATCGTGGATGCACTCGCAGAGGCCGGGCTCCCGGAGCCTGAGTTTCACAGTGACTCGTTTGGGTTCATCGTGCGCATGAGGAAGGATCTGCGGTTTACCGAAGATTCTCTGCGAGGGGCCGGCCTGAACGAGCGGCAGTTGAAGGCTATGTCCTTTGCCAGAGAAAACGGCGGTATAACTGCTGTGAACTATGCATCGATTGCGCCGGAGGTATCGGAGAAGACCCGGTACCGCGATCTTCTCGATCTCGTCCATCGCGGCTTGCTGGAAGCAGTCGGTGCGAAAAAGGGTAGAAAATACGTTTTAGCCCGGCCGCATCCCGGGAAAGCCTGATGTGTCGAAGTATACTCGGCAAGATAACGGACATTTATCGGACATTTATCGGACATATCGGACATCTTCTGTTTTTAGGGGTGTCCGATATCTGACGATCGGGGATTTTTTCGTCGAGGTACAGGTCGTCGGTGCGGCGGTCGGCGGCCGGGACGTCCTCGAAGAGGAAGACCTCGAAGAACCGCCGCATCAGTGCGTCGCCCCGCAGGTAGTCGCGGAGGGCCGCCCGTTCCCCGGCGAACTCCTTCTGCACGCTGCTGATGAAGATGCGGACGGGGGTCAGGGCGAAGGGGGGCATATCTGGTTTCGGGTGGTGCATGCGTTCATTTATACTATGCGGACGGGGGAGGCGGTCGTGCTGCGGGTTCTCGGGCGGGGATGAGGTGTCACCCCGTTGCCCAGGGCATCATCACGCACGAGTCACACAGATATCCACGCACTATCCACACCTCTGGAACATTGGATATTAATCAGGAGGATTAGATGCACTCTTTTCATCGAATCGCCACGATAATATCCACACGTCAGGCATCAGACACCGGTCCCTGCGCCAGCACATAATGCGTCTTCTTCTTTGAGGGGCTTCTGCGTTCCAGGATACCGAGATCGGCCAGGGCTTTCAGTTCCTTGAGGGCAGTGGTGGCCGTGCCGCCGGCGGTGTTGGCGAAGGCGGAGAGGAGTTTGTAGAAGGTGCCGCTCACGTCTTCCTTGAAGTCGATCTGCCGCCCTTCATAGCGGGCGAGGAGGGAGGCGAGGTCAGCCGTGGAGGTTTTCATCGCTCTTTTCGGGTGGTGCACGCGTTCATTTATACTATGCGGACCGGGGTGGGACCCTCGCTGGCATATGATATCTTTGTCGTGGGCAGGATGGTGATGAGGGTGAGGGGCCACATTCACTTCCACCCCACACGCCTCGCCCTTTTATATTTCGAGCAGTATGGATCTCTCCATGACACGATCCCTCCTTATGAGCGACCAGACGCTCTTTCGCGACTACAGCGTCTTCGAGATCACCCACCTCCCCGAGACCTTCAACTACCGGGACACCCAGCTCCAGGACCTCGCCTTCGCCCTGCGGCCGGCCGTCCGCGGCTCCACCCCGCTCAACACCGTGCTTCGCGGGCCGCCTGGCACCGGCAAGACCACGGCCGTCCGCCGGATCTTCGCCGAGGTCGAGGAGGTGACCCGCGTGGTGGTGCCGGTGCTGGTCTCCTGCCAGCTCCACCGCACGGCCTATGCGGTCTACAGCCAGTTCTATCTCGCCCTCTTCGGCCAGGCGCCCCCGGAGTCCGGCATCCCGCTCAGGCGGCTCGTGGGCCGGATCACCCAGGAACTGACCCGGCGGGGAGCGGTGCTCGTCGTCTGCCTGGACGACGCCGGCTATCTCGTCCCCGAGAACGTCCTGAACGATCTGCTCGCCAGCATCCTCAGGATGCACGAGGGCTATCCGGGCACGCGGACCGGGGTGGTGCTGACCATATCTGACGTGGACATCGACCCCGTCCGGTGCCTCGATCCGGCGACGCTCTCGGTGCTCCAGGCGTCGGAGGTCTATTTCCCCCTCTATACCGCGGGTGAAGTGCGGGAGATCCTCACCCATCGCATCAGGGCCGGGCTGTACCCCGGCGTCGTCCCGCCGGCGGCGCTCGACCTCCTGGTGGAACGGACGAACGCCTGCGGCGACCTGCGGGTGGGGCTGGAGATGATCAGGCGGGCGGTGATCGCAGCCGAGACCGACGCCCGGACCGAGGTGACCGAGGAGGACGTGCTCACGGCGTATGCGGCCTCCCGGAACCTGCAGGTGGCGATGGCGGTCGCCTCCCTCGACGCCGGGGATCGGGAGGTGCTCGACGCCGTCCTGGCGGTGGGGCTGGAAGGGGATGGGCCGGCGATCTCCGGGGAGGTGTACGAGCGGCTCGGAGGCCGGGCCCGGATGGGTTACACGCAGTTCCACGAGAAACTGCGGAAACTGGAGTTCCTGCGGCTGGTGGACCTGGCCGTGCTCAGGAGGAGGGGGGCGCCCAGGGCGATCCTGGTCAGAGAGGGGGTGGAGGAGGCGGTCGCTCCTGTTCCGGCAGGTTCATCGGGGGCGCCGGCGAGGTGTTCTTCAGGAATGTGCGACGATGAAAAATGTTGAGATGAAGGTGGACGGGGATAGGCTGGTGATCACGGTCGATCTTGCGCAGGAGTTCGGGGTGTCGAAGACCGGGAAGTCGATCACGATCGCCTCGACCGAGGGGAATGTGTCGGTGCCGGGGCGGGAGGAGATCAAGATCGGGGTGAATGTGTATCGGAAGAAGTGAGGGGCCAATTTAGGGGTGGGGCGGGGGAGCCCTCACCCGATCACTTCCCGGCGGCCGCCCCTGGCCGGACCGACGCGCCGGATCCTGCCATCTTTTCGCATTCTGGCGATCTGCTTTTCAACCGCTCTCCGGGAGATACCCAGGTGTTCTGCCACTTCTCTGGCCGCCAGCCCGGGCTCGGCCTTCAGCATATCGATGATTTTCTCCGAAGTTTTCTCCGAACCCACCCCACCTTTCCGGTGCACGGTGGCGGTGAAGAGGCAGCCCTCCCGGTCGTCGATGAAGTCGATATCGGGCCAGTCTTCGAGGGCCCGTTTGATGCCGGAGCCGAGGCCCCGGTACGGCAGCAGCCCTTTGGCGATATACGAGACGAGGATGGGGTTTCTGATAGTGGAGTTGCCGGCCCGGTTCAGCATACCGTCGCCCGTGGCCAGGTTCATGTTCTGCAGGAGCGTCAGCAGTTCTCCGGGCGAATCCGGGTAGGGCATGTTGTAGGCACGCTGCAGGAAGTCCCGGAAACGAAGGGTGTCGAGTCTGTCGATGCCCGCCTTCGTCGGCATGGAACCGGTCGACGCTCTGGAAGAGACGGCAGAGTTCTTCCCTGGAGTTCACCCGTCGTTTGTCGGCGCCGGTCTTGAGCCAGATCACGCCGTTTTTATCGAAGTATGGTTTGTCCTGCCCCTTCGGCACGGTGAGGACGATGACGACCCGGTCGTCGCCCGTGCTGATGTTCTCGGTCTGCACGGTCAGGGGGCTTCGTACGTGCTGCGAGGCGGCGTTGCTGATGAGCTGGTTGATGCGGCCGACGTCCCGGTGCGAGAAGGCCAGGTACGGCGCCGTCGCCGGCCACGCCGATCAGGATCGTGCCGCCCTCGGCGCTGGCGAACGCCGCCATCTCGGCCGCCAGGGCGTCGGCGTTGGTGACGTCACGCTTGAACTGGCGGCGGCTGTCTTCGCCTGGGGAGATGAGGGTGTTCAGGTCGTCAGGAGTCATGGTGAGTGCCTCGCCGGGGTCATGCGCGTGACCGTATGAGATAGGTGACCGTCGTGCCCTCGGCACTGGAGAACCGGGGCATCGGTCTTCTCTGTATCGTATATCTTCCTGAGGAGTTTAAACGCTTCTTCTCCTGTGTGCCTGATACCGGGGCTGCTGAACGGATTTGGGCATGCAGACGGGGTAGCGGAGCCGGGAAACTGCCATTCCGGGTTGTAAGGGGCGATCCGGGGCGACGACGCCGGGGTGCGGCGGCTGGGTGCGTCCGATCTTCCGGCGCCTTGCATTCGGCCGAATGTTCTATCACCGCCCACTGTGCATATCCTCCAGAGATGGCCGACGTTTCGCTGCCGGACAGCAATGTCCTTGTCATAGATACCGAGACGACAGGCCGTTTTGTAAGTGGTCGGGTTCATCCCCGTCTTGTAGAACTTGCATGGGTACTCTGCGATGGTAGTGGCTCTCTTCTGGCTGAGCGAGCGCTGGTCGTGATCCCGGAGGGTTTCCGTATCCCCCGGTCTGCGGCAGAGATCCACGGCATTACGACCGCCGACGCATGTCGGGATGGCATCTCGCTCAGGGATGCGTTGCTGGATCTTTCCCATGCGGCATCATCGGCCGATTGGGTGGTCGCCCACAACCTCGCCTACGACCGCAGGATCGTTTCCGAAGAGTGCGAACGGCTGGGGTGTGCCGACCCGCTTCGTCCGCTCCACGGCCGATGCACAATGGTGGAGGCCACTCAATTTTGCGGTATCCGGAGAAGTTATGGCTATAAGTGGCCGACGCTCTCGGAACTACACTTCACTCTTTTTGGGTTTTCCTATGAGGGGACGCACCGGGCGCTGGAGGATGCACGGGCATGTTGCCGGTGTTTTTTTGCACTGGTGGAGAGGGGCGAGTGGAAAAAGGAGTGGTGATCCCCACAGAGTGGGGAACATTTCTGTCACAGTAATCGTCTGTAATTGCACTATGGTTCAACCCCGAAGTATCGGGGAACATCATCCACCCCAACGGAGCAGACGATACCATATTGGTTATAGTATTTTATGATATTTCCTGAGTGAATATAGGCGTGTTCTCTGGTGGATATGAAGAATATGTTTCCCGGTAGCGCAGTGGTTCATCCCCACGCGAGTGGGGAACGCTCCACCGGCACGCCCGGGTGGTGGCACTGGACCGGTTCATCCCCACGCGAGTGGGGAACGCACCCTAAGGTCGGCGGCTTCCTCAGTCGATCCCGGTTCATCCCCACGCGAGTGGGGAACGCAGAAAGATCCCTGCGGGAGGTGAGAACCTGCCCGGTTCATCCCCACGCGAGTGGGGAACGCACGCTCCAGAGCACGATCACGATCCTGCGGATCGGTTCATCCCCACGCGAGTGGGGAACGCGGCGAATACGCCGGTGCCCCGGCCTACGACGCCGGTTCATCCCCACGCGAGTGGGGAACGCCAGATGCTCACCCCCGAAGAGGTGCAGGCGATCGGTTCATCCCCACGCGAGTGGGGAACGCTCATTTGGCGATACTAGATCGCAAACATCGTACGGTTCATCCCCACGCGAGTGGGGAACGCACTACTGCGAGCGTACTCGGCGGCGTAATTGCCGGTTCATCCCCACGCGAGTGGGGAACGCGCCAGAGACACCCATAGCGGCGACAGCGGCGACGGTTCATCCCCACGCGAGTGGGGAACGCCTGGCGGAAACGCTACGGCGATGCTCCGGCTACGGTTCATCCCCACGCGAGTGGGGAACGCGGGCCGAGGGGGGAGACCTCAACGACGCAGACCGGTTCATCCCCACGCGAGTGGGGAACGCCAGATCCAGCCCGGCCGCCTCCTCATCGCCTCCGGTTCATCCCCACGCGAGTGGGGAACGCGAGGAGCGTGGGCGTGCGTACTCCCCGGTTATCGGTTCATCCCCACGCGAGTGGGGAACGCGATGGAGAGCAGCCGGTCGATGAGCCGGCCCTCGGTTCATCCCCACGCGAGTGGGGAACGCGATGTAGCGGACCGCCTGTTCCCGGATCTGGTCGGTTCATCCCCACGCGAGTGGGGAACGCGTGAGATTGAATTCACGGACGACGCCGAGTATCGGTTCATCCCCACGCGAGTGGGGAACGCCTGCCCCTCATAAACAATCTTCACCAGATTGGCGGTTCATCCCCACGCGAGTGGGGAACGCATTATCATCTGAGGGCGCAAAACCCCCCTAACCGGTTCATCCCCACGCGAGTGGGGAACGCCTGTGCATGAGTATGTACACCGATATCACCCAAGGTTCATCCCCACGCGAGTGGGGAACGCCCCGGGCATGGGGAGTATGGGGCATGGCTCATCGGTTCATCCCCACGCGAGTGGGGAACGCCGCCGAGGAACCGGCCTTTTTGCGTCTGGTTCCGGTTCATCCCCACGCGAGTGGGGAACGCCCAGAAGGAAGGATCGCTGCTGCAATGAGAGGCGGTTCATCCCCACGCGAGTGGGGAACGCTGCGACCGGGGCGTGCCCATCCCGGTCTTTGACGGTTCATCCCCACGCGAGTGGGGAACGCCCCCCCCCAGGACCTCGCCCTCGAGGCCGTATCGGTTCATCCCCACGCGAGTGGGGAACGCGGATTGGAAATCAATGTTCCACCCGGATTGACCGGTTCATCCCCACGCGAGTGGGGAACGCATCAAACGACCGAACCGAAGTAGATGAAGAATCGGTTCATCCCCACGCGAGTGGGGAACGCGTAATATCCTATGGTGTCTACGATTTTTCTCACGGTTCATCCCCACGCGAGTGGGGAACGCGGACACGACGAAATCAGACGCTGACGCCTGGTCGGTTCATCCCCACGCGAGTGGGGAACGCGAGGCGAGCATTCGAGGGCACGGTTTTATGGTCGGTTCATCCCCACGCGAGTGGGGAACGCGTCGTATTGGCGGTGGCCGTCGCCTTTGCCGCCGGTTCATCCCCACGCGAGTGGGGAACGCTGCGGGTTACATCATTGTGGATCGCATTACTACGGTTCATCCCCACGCGAGTGGGGAACGCCCGGCTCTGTCCGATAAACAGGGCGAATGTATCGGTTCATCCCCACGCGAGTGGGGAACGCCTCCTCCTCTCCGCCTCCGCCGGCGATCTCTACGGTTCATCCCCACGCGAGTGGGGAACGCCCGAGCCGGGACGCAGGCGGCGATCAGTTTCGCGGTTCATCCCCACGCGAGTGGGGAACGCGGTGAGGGGATCGATCATCCCTGGAGCCTCCGCGGTTCATCCCCACGCGAGTGGGGAACGCGCGAGCACCTACACCGAGGGCCAGTATGTCGTCGGTTCATCCCCACGCGAGTGGGGAACGCGCTGGAGATCATTTCGATTTCGGTATTGGTATCGGTTCATCCCCACGCGAGTGGGGAACGCGGGTGCCGCATCACCGAGATCCTGAACCTCAACGGTTCATCCCCACGCGAGTGGGGAACGCTAGGACGACGAGTGGACCGTAGCGCCGTTTTTCGGTTCATCCCCACGCGAGTGGGGAACGCGAGGGTTGTTTTTTTAGAGTTCATAGTGTTCACGGTTCATCCCCACGCGAGTGGGGAACGCATTCATCCGCGTGAGAGTTACGAGGATGTGATCGGTTCATCCCCACGCGAGTGGGGAACGCAACAACTTTCGTGACGTAGTAGTCCCGGTTATCGGTTCATCCCCACGCGAGTGGGGAACGCTCCAGACCGATTCTGGTCTCGATGATCGGGGGCGGTTCATCCCCACGCGAGTGGGGAACGCAAGCTGCAGATGTTGATGCGGCCCTTCTCGATCGGTTCATCCCCACGCGAGTGGGGAACGCAGATTCGATGTCTATTACGGCCCGGTCTCAGACGGTTCATCCCCACGCGAGTGGGGAACGCGCGAGGGTGCGGTATGCCTCCTCCCAGGACTCCGGTTCATCCCCACGCGAGTGGGGAACGCATTCATTAGGCCCTAGCAAACCTGTAAATTATCGGTTCATCCCCACGCGAGTGGGGAACGCCGCACCGTCGCGCTCGCCAGCGCCTGTTTAGCCGGTTCATCCCCACGCGAGTGGGGAACGCTGTCAGACCTGTGGACGAAACGTGGTCCGGGTCGGTTCATCCCCACGCGAGTGGGGAACGCTACATGGCTCATCATGGGGCATGGGTACCCCCCGGTTCATCCCCACGCGAGTGGGGAACGCCACACATCGCCCCTCTGCGCCGTCAGGAGGAGCGGTTCATCCCCACGCGAGTGGGGAACGCGAATCTCCGATCAGCGATCGGGAGGCGCAGATCGGTTCATCCCCACGCGAGTGGGGAACGCCACTGATGGGAAACCCGGCGGTGATGGGCATGCGGTTCATCCCCACGCGAGTGGGGAACGCGACGCCGATGAGCGACTCCACCTCCCCGGTCGGCGGTTCATCCCCACGCGAGTGGGGAACGCTATCCTATACTGACCTGCCAAACTCCGGGCGGCGGTTCATCCCCACGCGAGTGGGGAACGCTCCACCGGGGGAGCGTCAAGGGACTGCCAGACCGGTTCATCCCCACGCGAGTGGGGAACGCTAATCATCAATGTCTTTCGTCTTCTTCAGGAACGGTTCATCCCCACGCGAGTGGGGAACGCTACATCGACGCCGGGACGCCCCCGACCGCCGCCGGTTCATCCCCACGCGAGTGGGGAACGCATCATCGCCGGACTGTATATGGTGCGCCGGGTCGGTTCATCCCCACGCGAGTGGGGAACGCTCTCTCATTTATCATCCGAAGAAAGAAATTTCTTTCTATGATGTGCCTGGAGCAACCTCGCACCGTCGTGGTGCGGGCGTCCCGCACCTGGCAGCAGCGGCGTGGGCGAAAAAGAGATCGACACCCATCATCATGAGGTATCGGGCAGGATGGAAATCAATCTTACGCCGTCCATATCCTTTGGGATACGGCGGTTCTGCCCGATCGTCCTGAAATCATACCCCGCATCCCCCGGATCACTCCAGACCATCACCGCATTCCCCTCTTCGACACCTGCCGTCACCTGCTCCCAGATCATCTCCCGCACCTTCACTGAATAGTTGCCCACATAGACTCCCGATCGCACCTCGATCAGCCAGAGGGCCAGCCTCCCCCTGAGGCGGGGAGGGACGTTCTCGGTTGCGACCACAATCAGGGATCCCATCCGTCCTCCTCAGGAATTGCCGGGGGAAGGGATCCCTCAGGCGGCTCCGGCACATCCATCCCCCCCGCATCCAGCACATCCTGAATAAGCGGGATGATGCGGTCAAGAATGCGGCTCTTCCTGAACGCGTCCCTGCACGCCAGCCTCACTTCCCGCTCAGGATCGGCCGGGTGCCGGGCGGCAACCCTGAACGCCTCCGGAACGGTCGTCTCGAACTTGAAGAGGTCGGCAATATCATACACAAACGAAAGCGGCTTTCCCGTATGGATAAACCCGATCGCCGGGGAATACCCCGCCGCCAGCACCGCCGCCTCGCAGATCCCGTACAGGCACGCCGTCGCCGAACTCAGGCAGCGATTCGGGATATCACCGCTCCCCCAGGAAGAAGAGTCATATCGCCTCCCTGTCCACCGCACCCCATATCGCCGGGCCAGGTTCTCATACTGCCGTTTCACCCTGGCGCCCTCCATGCCGCGGAGCTGGTTCACCGAATACCCGGTCGGCACGTCATCACCGAACCGGATCTCGTACATCCGCTCCACCACTCTCTGGCGGGCGGATTCGTCGAGGGCCAGTTTGGCCTGATAGAGCAGGCGGTCCGAACGTGCGCCCCCCGGCCGCCCCGACGAATACAGGCGGACACCTGCCTCCCCCACCCAGACGAGCAGACACCCAACCCGTGCCGCAAGCGTCACCGCCGCATGGGACACCCGCGTGCCCGGCTCGAGCATCAGGCAGGCCACCCCGCCCACCGGAATCTGGGTGCGGACGCCGTTCACGTCCACCAGCACAAAAGCGCCGTCGATCACGTCCAGTTCCCCCCTCTCCAGAAATATCAGGGATATCCGTTCTTTCAGGGGGATGGATTTCAAATGAGGGAGCACGGGGTTCGCCCCCTCACACCGGCCTGATGAGCAGCAGCCCGCACCCGAAACTCTTCGCCGGCCCGATCCCTGCATACAGGGCCTGCTCAAACCGTTCGGGATCCGTCACCGTCAGCACCCCGGTGAAGTCGATGGTGCTGATCGAGATCCAGTTTTTACCCATCGGTTTCTTAAACCGGTGCCGCTGATAGCCGTCCGCACGGACCATCTCTGCATCCACGGCAAAACCCGCCGCCTCAGCCCGTGACGTCAGCCAGGATACTCCTTCTTTCTGGACAAGCACCGCATGGGGGGGCAGGGCGTCAGGCGGACACCCGGACTTTTTCAACAGCTCTATCGCATCCGTCACTACATCCCGGCGCTTCTGTTTCCCTTCATCGTCCCGCTTCGCCCGTATCGAATTGGCCCGCAGGGAAAATCCGAGGCGCTGTCCCGTCCTGAGCACAGGCGCATAGTCCTTCTGCTCGACCGCCCAGATGCAGTCGCGGTCCACCGGATCCGCCGTGGAGACCGCATAGATCACCGGGGACGACTCCTGCATCTCAAGCCGGTAGATGAAGTCGCGGTCCTTCCGTGCACCGTCCGAGAAGATCCGCCACACCATGCCGTGGACGTCATACGGGTTCCTGACGCTCCGCCAGAAGGCCGGCGTCCGCTCGACGTCCTCCCTCAGGCGGATGCGGTAGAGAGAGTGCTTCATCGCACCCCCTCCGGCACGCGCACAAGAGCTCCGTATTCCTTTCTTTCGCCAAACTGCCACCGCCGCCTGTTCAGCGCCACATCACGCCTCCTGACAGTCTGCCTGCTCTCCACTTCAAAGCCGGTCTCGTCCTCCCCTTCCCAGAAGAGCATCCCTCTCCCTTCCCGAGCAAGAGGTTTGAGCATCTCCTGATCCGGGAAGACCGCCGCTTCCATCGCTGCACGCAGACTCTCCGCACAGACCACCTGCGGTTGCAGGGGAAGAAAGAGCGGACAGGACTTCCGCCCCAGATAGGGCACAAATGTCGGACTCCGGAGCGCCTCCGCAACTGCGGAGAGGGGATAGGGCGAGGCATTATGCGCCGGCCAGAGGCAGATCGTGTACAGGGCGTCGCAGAAGTACTCCCGCGTCGAGAGGATCGTGTTCAGATCATCCCGGGGAACACTCACCTCCTCGCGCCGGGTGGCAAACGGCCAGGCCTGCTTCTTTGTCGTCTCGGAAGGCACCTGGGTGGTGTGATAGTCCTTGATCAGGTTTCCGGGAGCATTCACCAGTGCGGCCATGTGATAATCCTCCTGCAGACGCTTCAGTTCCGCCGAATCTTCACGGCGGATGCCGAGGGCCGCCGCCACCAGCCCGAAGACCGCCGACCTGGAAGGGCGGCTCTCCGCAGGACGGTACTCCCCGACCGCCACCCCGCCCCAGGCCGCCATCGGGCCGCAGAGCCGGAACAGGAGATATTCAGGCATGGTCACCCGACACAAAGGTGAGGATATCGTCGAGCGCGACCAAACCATTTTCAGTATCAACCGTGCCGGTGACAGCATTCATCCTCTTGAACTCCCGGGCGCACTCCCCATAGGTCTTATCCATATTCTCCCGCGTCTTCTCCAGAGCGGTCACCGCTGTCGTCAGGTAGTCGTCGCCCCCGACCGGCCTGAGGAAGGCCACCGAGAGCGACCTGGGCTGCTGGCTCCCCCGTTCGGCAAGTATGTAGGAGGCGTAGGCCCGCGAGGCAAAACTGTTCTGTTTC
>ENA-ORXD01002313-ORXD01002313.1-sediment-metagenome-genome-assembly--contig:-NODE-2313-length-12981-cov-3.354696_pt1 | contig 12981 bp, 12 predicted proteins | sample MGYA00237862_ERZ511471 | MGnify/ENA metagenome assembly ERZ511471 | reverse complement strand
CCGGCGTCTTGCCGCCAGGGAATACCGATCTCATTTGGTACTTGTCCCTCAGTAACTACCTGGTCGGCTATAGATGACCTTGCCGGCACTGTTGAGCGCCTCGAATTCGACCCAGCCCAGGGCGAGCGGACTCTTGAACAACAAGTGCCAGAAGCCGTTAGTCGGCGTCGTTGTTACCAACTGACCGTTGCTCAGTGTTGCCTTGATAGTGACAATCGACGGGTCAAAAGCGATTCCTCCGGCCCAGTAGTTGCCTTCGTTTGCCGTCAAGGACTCGGTTGAGAGACGGTGTGTGGCGGTAAACCGCTCCTTGGTAACGTGTGAATAGCCGCCCAGCGGCCAATCGTTGCCCTCCTTGTCCCCGGGCACATCTGTGCCAACAAACGCCAATCTCTCAACCTCATCATTCGGCGTCTTGCTGTCAAAGGTCGCCGCTACCGTGATTACGTCACCGTCCTGCTCAAAGAGGTGCCATGTGACGTTGTCATTATTCTTGACGGGGTCTTCGACGTGCGCTCTGATTTGCAGCGGAATAAGGGACGGATCAATAGGGTCCGGCAGCTTCAATACAGGTTGGCGCGGGAAGAAGGCGGCGATCAAGAATACCGCTATGATGATGGCGCTGTTCCAAAGCCTCCGCGACATCGAACTCTCCTTCTCGGCAAGTGGGCTGTCTAACCAGTCCGGGTGTAGGTGTGAATCACGTTTCCCTGTTTGTCTAGCACGTCGACCGTCTCAAACCTGTCCGCCCGGTCTGCGCCCTTGACGTCAAGGTCAAACAAGATCCAGTAGCCGTTGACCACGGGCGCATCAAAGGTCCGGCCGGCAAAGGTTGTCCCGACCACACGGTGCGCGTCATCGACCCAGGCATAGCCAACCGCCCAAATGCTTGCGCTGTTTATCCCAATCAGGTGGTCTAGGCTGAGCTGTTCTGACGGCTGCCAGTTAAACGGCTCAGGATGTGTGTATGACATGTAGTTGGCGCCAATCCCGAACGCCACAGGTTGCGAGAAGCCCGGCGGCGTGAAGGGCTCGCCGTCCCGAAAGACCAGCCACCTCCATCTTTGGTGGCTGATGGTCTCCCTCGCATCGCCTTGAAGGGATGACAGCACAGCGATCTCGTGTCCGCCCTGTTCATAGTAGGCGTGCCAGACAACGTTACGAATATCAAGTCGATCATCCCCAACCGTTTCACGCATCGCCACGGGGATCTCTTCCGGGTTGAGCACAACCTGCTTGAAATCCGGTCGACAGGCAAGCAATCCCGCCGCTGCCGCCGCCACCATGACGATAATTAGTGCGCGATTGATCTTCATGATCTGGCCCTCCCATAGAAATTATACCACTGAGCGTCCAGGGAACTCGTGCCAGTAGACATCATTGCAGTGCGAAGTATGTAGCATCAGTCATGTGCTCACGGGATTTGGCAGGACTTCCGATTCGTGTGGCGAGAAGAGCATAGACAGTGGCGGTGGTGACTTGAAATCCATCCTCGAATCTCTACAGGTGCATTCGTCGATCGTTTTCCGTTTGGCGATCGCGCTTCTTGTGCTGAAGGTCTTGAACCTCGCGTTCAGCTGGCTTCTGCGAGGCTCGGTGAGTATCCAGTCCGTAGTAGGCGTGCTGATCCTTGGCGGACTCCTCATCGCCATGAAGCGCGTAGAGTAGCCAGGTGACTTCATCACAGGCAGACAAGCTTGGCTAATCCCCAGCCCCGAGTGAAGGGAAGGACAGAACCCAGTGGGCGGCCAGCTAGAAGCCGAGAGGAGTTGTACCATGATACGAAACCGAAAGTCCCGTGCGGCCATTGTGGCAATGTTGCTTCTGGTTGCGATGTCGGCCTGCAGTCCGAAGTTTAAGCTTCAGGTACTAGACACAGCTGCGGTCCCGGCTGAAATACTCGCGGATCCGCCGGTCTCATCAGGCGCGACCAACGTAGTCTGGCGCGCTTTCCACGAAGAGGCGGATTGGTGGGTCGCTGCTGTCACGTTTGACCTGAATACGCCGTTGCAGTCAGGGACCGTTGTTGGGCCATGCTACAGCGTAGCGTTCTACACGTTGGACGATGAAGGCGAGTTCCGTGGCGGGGGAGGAGTGAGGTCTGCCCTGCCTGCGTACGCTTTCGTTAGCGGCGGTGGGACCTCGAGCGGAGGAGTGACAGAAACGAGGCCAACCGGCTACTCCATAGATGCGTTTGGTACGGCGTTTCACCCTCAAGCAGCGAGAGTGATCGGGACCACGTCCGTTGGGCGCAACATCGAATGCCCGGTAGTCAACGGTTTCTGGGGGCTTCGGGTCAGCGACGCAGACGGAAGCCGAGGCGAATCGTGGACATCCGTGAACGTGGTGGACGCAAACGGCCGCGTGCTATTCAGTTGTTGGGACGGTGAACGCTGGCGACAGGGCAACTAGAAATGCTTCACGCGTTCGGAAGAGTGGCTTGGCGCGGGACATGGTTGGCTGGGCTAGGTGCTTGAGCAATGGAAATGCGGGAGGGCGGACCAGAGTGAAGCGGGCGCAAGTTGCGGTGAAGTTCCGTCAGGTGTACCCGTTCATTCTGTTTCCCGTCCTGATGATCGGCGTCATTGCCGTGGGCGTCGTCTATTCACTGGCCGCTGATCGGGAGCCCCCAATGGCACCGGAACTGGAGGTAATTCCGCCGGGGAATGTACCGGCCGCAGTCAGAGAACACGTCGATACGATACCTGGTGTTACCGATGTGGTCTGGCGAGCCTGCTATGAGCAAGACGGATACGTTGTTGCCGTGCGGACCTACGACTTGGCTGAGCTTGTCCCGCACGATCCCCGCGCTAAGTCCCGTATCGAGATCCTCCTCTACCGCGACGTGGGAAGCGAAATGATCTATGTCGCGCATTACTCGTCACAGGCGGATTCGATGGGAAACTACCTCTGGAAACCAGGGGAGGCTGGCTCTGAGCAAGTCGAATGGCAAGATCGGACGCACTACGCCTTTGGGTGGGCCTTTGCTGATGAGGCTTCTTCCGTTGTAGGAACAACCACGCTCGGGCGGCAATTCAGGTCGCCCGTTGTGGATGGCTTCTGGTTTCTGCGCATCGTTGACCATGTGGGGCCAGAGATCTTCGACTCAGCTGTCGTCAAGAACGAGCAGGGCAACGTCATCCATGAGTATCCGGCGCGGGTTTATCGGCCGTAGCCCGCGGAGATGAGCCTACCCCGGTACCACCGTCTGACAGCGAAGGCCGGGTTCGCTGTCGAAAGAACAGAACTGACGAAAGCAGGAAATGCATGGCCGAGCGGGCCGAGAGGAGGCTAGATGAGCACATGTCCAAGCGGTCCCGCGTGAGGATCTTGCTTATGCTGGCTATTCTCGCGCTGTCATGGTCCTCCGGTTGCTCTGGACCACGTAGATTGGCCGAGATCTCCCGGGATAACGTGCCAGACGTCGCCCTGCAGTACGCAGAGGGTAGGAACAGGATCACAAACCTGGTCTGGCGCGCGAGCTACGAGCAGGGTGGCTACACAGTTTCAGTCAACACACATGACTCCAGGAGCGCGGTCGCGCCAACCGTTAACCACTATGTCGAGTGGATAGTCTGCCAGGAGGCCGAGCTCGGCAGCGAGATTGTGCTAACGAGCAGAATGGGTTACACCGGTGACACCTATGCCTGGCAGAACGATAAGAAGTCGGCGGCGGAGTCTGAGGATTACATCATGTTCGCCGTCGGATGGGCACACGATAAGCGCGCGCACACAGTAGTCGGCACGACAGCAGTTCGCGACCGCCAGTTCGAGGGGGCTGTTGTGAACGGTTTTTGGTTCCTCGTGGTGACTGAACAGCAAGGGGCTGAACTAATCGAGAAGGTTATGGTGAGGGACAGTCAGGGGAACGCCATTCGCAGCTTCTGAGTCGGAGTAGAGCCCACCTGAAGCTGAGGCCGGGCGTGTAAGCCGGGCGCGGTTTCAGCGACAAAAGCAAGTGGCGGCTGCGGAGGGGCAAATCCATCGCAATGCAGACTGGGTCACATTACAGGCGAGCGACGACGGCCCGCTGTAAGGACATGGTGTAGTTGCGGAGGGAGGACCTGGACTTCGATGGCCTCGACCGACTGGAATCACCTGCGGCGGAGGAGACCGATGGAAACATCATCCACACATATCAGCGAATCGAGCAGGCGAAGTGATCGAGGAGTCGGCCTGGGGGCATTAGCGCTCCGGCGGGTCGCCTGTGGCAGGCTAGGAGTAGTAGTCATTCTATTGCTGTGCATTGTGGCATCTTCCTGCGCCATGCCCGAGCGGCTGGCAATGACTGCCGCAGCAGCGATCACCGGGACAGAAATCGTTGTCTCCGGCACCGCCAACGTTCCCGACGATGCCTTGCTGCTGTGTGAAGTGAGAGAAGAAGGAAACGAAGCGGCAATTGCGCAAGGGGCCGTCGCGGTCAAGGACGGCAAGTATTTGTACTCCGCTTCGCTCGGTGATACTCGCTCAGGATCGCTCGAGGCGGCCATCATTTTCACGATGCTGTCAACCGAGTCGTTTTCTCAGCCCGAAAGAATCATCGAGATCTACGGGACCAATGGCGAAAAGCTCAGAGGGGGCCAGATCGTAGACATCGGAGATACGAAGATCGGCCTGGTGACAACCACGGTTGCCTATGTTCGCCCGGTCGCCCATCAGGTTCTGAAAAAGACTGATGTCTCTCCGCTGGACGCCGAGCGCATCTTGATCTGGTATGTCGTGGTTGACGGTCAGCCCAGTCCGATTGAGCTGAGCAAGCTGGCCGACAAGTTGATCGCCGACTGCAAGGACGAAGCTCCGTTCAACGCGCTATCGCTCCGGTTCTACGACTACCCGCAGTACATCGAGCAATACTGTGCATACACCGTTGGCAAGGTTGACTACGCTCCATGGGGTGACTTTGCTAAGGGGCTCATGATCAAAGCCGGCGAGTACAACGTGATGCGGCGTAGTGACCACCTTCCCGCTAAGGACTGGTCCGGGCAGTTGACTCCTGACGAGGTGGAGATTTGGGAAGCAACCGCGATCGAGTACTCAAAGCGAAGGGACCTCCTGGCTAGCCCGGCCGACGAAGTTGACGAAGAACTGTTGTTTGCCGATGTTGCACGTGAGCTTGGCAGGACTGTTGACCAAGTCAAAAGGAGTTACCTGAAGTTCGCCAGTTGGGGGACCACCGACTAGGTCTGGCGGTGCTTTAGGGGCAAGGCCCGACAGATCAGATGCGACCGCCTGTCGACATCGCCCAGCTGCCATCGCCAGCAACAAAAGAGGCCAGTGGTTCGAAACCACTACTGCCCACCACGAAAGACCAGCTCCGAGGCCGTTTGACCTCGGAGCTTTGCTTTGTTGTGGAGAATATTGGTGGATTGCCCTCCGTTTGCCCTCCTTCGGGAGGCGAAATGAACCTTTGGCCAGCGGCTTCTCGGGCGACAGGTTCTAAGTAGGCGTCAGGCTGCGTCTGAGGTGCAAGACATAATCTGCAGCTCCCCAGGTTCTCGTCCATGACTCCAGTTGGTCAATGGCTCAACGCCGTTGACGGGCAGGCCATCCCTTGGCAAAGAGGAGCACCGTATGGAGGCGTTGGTGATAGTGGGCATTAGCCGAGCGAAGGATCTTGCCAAGGAGCATGGGCGTCACTTCTGAAGCGTCCGAAACCCGTAGCGCACGCATGCCCCTTTGCAGAACTTCACCTCAACACACGCAAGAACTTACGGCGTCGTGTCTAGTACAGCAGCCACCGTGCGTTGATCTCTTCCGAGTTCGCCGGCAGGCTAAACAGCATCCCGTCGTAACTCACCGTGATGGGCCCGTCGAAGATTCGGCGAGCATTGCCCAGGAACGCTGGGTGCAGGATGGACGCGGGGATCGGCGGAAGGATCTGATTGAGGACGAGATATCGTACGCCGGCGTCCCGCGCAATGCGAGCTGTCTCCTCGGCGAACGCGTGATACGTCTGGATGTCCGTGGCAACGGCACCGGCAACAGGGTTTCCGCTCACCTCGGACGTTCGGGTCATCACGTTCAGCATGTCCGGGTTCATTGCGTCGTGGACCAGGAGGTCCACGCCCTGCGACTGCGCCATCAGTGTTTCATCCGGAAGGGTATCGCCGCTGAGGACGACAGAGCGGCCGCCGTAGTCGAAACGGAATCCGAGCGCGGGATCGACGGGCGCGTGGGAGACCAGAAACGCTGTCACCCTGACACAATCCTCTTCGAAGATCACGACGCTCTCGTCTTCACCGAATCCGTCGATCACCCGGGCCCGCCCCCCTACACCGGAAGCCGGTGCGACCGCGTCGCCGTGATGTGCGATCCGGTACCCGGCATCCAGGCTGAAGGCCTGGTTGTAGCCGTCCACGACGGTTTCCACGCCCACGGGACCCATGACCAGGGTGGGCTCGGTGCGCGCACCGTAGGTCCAGATCTTCAGCATCAATTCATCTAGATCGCCGATGTGGTCCGAGTGGAAGTGGGTCAACAAGACTGCGGTCGTTTCCTCGAGCGGGAACTGCATCAATTCCAGATTAAGGGTGCTTCCAGGACCGCAATCGACGATGAAATGGTGTTCCCCGGCGATAACGAACGTGGAGATCCCGACGCGCTGCTTGTCAGGCATTGGGGCACCGGTCCCTGCAAGGCCCACATGCAGTCCGTCGGGCAGAGTGGCGATGACTGACTGCGACATCCTGCCAGTGACCCCGGCGCTCCATACCCGTGTTGAGATCTGTGGCCGAAACAGAAACGCCGCTCCCAAGAACACGACCACAAGCGCCGCGGCGATCAAGAACCGGCGATTGAGGACCACGTACACTGCTTCCGGAGGCTTCTGCTCCTTTCCGGACAACCAGTGAGTCAGAACGGCCAAGGCAAGGACGATGGCGAATACGATCTCGAGACCCAGGGCGCTGGTCGTCCTCGTCGGGAACGAGTCAAGCAGTACACTGATCACGCGGCCGACTATTAGGAAGACCAGGAACACCGTGGGGACAAGCAGCAGCCAGCGGTGGCGTGTGAGCGCCCCAAGCAGTGCAAACACGCCCATCCCCAGGAAAAGCGCGCCGAGATCGGCCCGGAGGGAGTTGATCCCGGCGCCTCCTGTACTCAAGCTCAGCAACACGGTGGAGACCGTCTCCGGCATGATGAGGATCGCAAGCCCGATCAGAAGAAGAATGCCGCCGACCACGCCTGCGCAAACGCGCGTCGCTCGTGCAGCGCCGCTGTGTCCCAGGATAGATCTCACCGTCGTGTCCCTCCGGCGACCTGCATCATGAGATTGGCCACTTCAGGACCGGCGTTCTGGTTCTGCCCGGAGACGACCCGGCCATCGACAACGACATGGTTGGCGAAGAAATCCCGGAAGGCCGTGTCGCTCTCGAAGCACGCACCGGCCGCACGCAACTCTCGCTCCGGATGCTGCGGCGTGATGTCAATGCGAAGCTCGCGAACCTGCTTGTCCGTCACGGCCGTGATGCGTAGGCCTTTCACCAGCGGGTCACCGTTCTCATCCACCGCATTCAAGAGGCCCAGCGGCCCATGGCAGACCCCGCCGATGACCGCTCCCGAGGCGTAGGCTTCCGACATCTTCTGTCCGAGGACTTCCGAATAGCCGAGGTCGTACGCGGCACCCCAGCCGCCTGCGAGGAAGACAATGTCGTACTCTGCGAAGTCGAGGTCATCAATCAACAGCGAGTTCTCAACCTTGGCCTGCAACACCGGGTCGTTCTCCAAACGATCCTCGTATTCGCTCCGGAACAGCCACTGGAATGACTGCGGATCGAATGGGATCTCTCCCCCCTCGATGCTCGCGATGTCCACCTGCATACGCCCCTCGACGAACTCGTAGTACGGCGCCGTGAGCTCCGAGCCGAACACACCGGTTGCTCGTCCGCCTTCTCCCAGTTCGTCATGACTCGTGGAGATGATCAGCGCCCTTCCCTCTGGAAGGAGATAGCGCTGCCCCGCGTACTCCTGGTGCAGGCCCATGGCTCTCAAGATGGGCGGCAACGCGAGTCGAATTCCAGCACCAAGTGTCAGCAGTACGACGACGGTGATCCCCACGATCTTCACGATTCCCCTCCGATGTCGAACGTAGAACGCCTTCATGTCCTATCACCTTCTTGGGTATCGCCATGACTCGGCCCGTCTGAGTTGGCGCCATGGATCGATGCGGCTGACGTCTGCTGAGTCTCCAACGATGCGCCGCTTCGCAGTACTGCCGTGATCGCATGACAGATGACCTCCTTCGCGTTCTCCACGGAGAGCTTTCCTTCGCTTCGCAGGTAATCCCATGCATTCCAGGACGCGATCAGACCGAACGCGCGCAGACGAACGGGTGTGGACTCATCGAACACACCCAAATCGGAGAACGCGTCTCGGATCCGCTCCCGGTAACGAGCTATCACCTGCTCGCGCTCTGCCAGGGTGAACTCCGGGTCGATCTTTGACCCCGCAACCACGCGTCTTATGGGCGTTATGTACTCGTAGATGGCTGCAAGGTGATCCACGAGCAGGGCAACGCGCTCCGGCATGGGGAGTCCGACGAGGTCCGGGAATGGGAACCGTTCAGCAAGCTGGCGGTACACGAAGTTGGTCGCTTCAAGCAGAAGCGTCTCCTTGTCACGGAAGATTCGGTAGACTGAGCGCTGCGAGACGTCTGCTCGCTCTGCGATCTGGTCGGCCGTGGGCAGCGTGCCTGTCTCCTGAACACGCTCGACCAGTGCACGCAAAATTCCCGCTCGATTCCGGTCGAGACGCGCAGTCCGACCGTCTGTCTTGGTTGTCATCATGGGCCCATCCTAACAAGTGGCAGATGGACTGTCAATAGTTATTGACAGTCCATCTGCCACTATACTTCCCCCGCTTCAGTGGGCAGTGTATACCGAGGCCCGGTGACCGGTAGACGGTAGTGGCGAAGGTTGTGTGCGATACATCCCTATCACATTCTGCTGTGGTTCCGGCGCCTACGGCATCGTGTTCCGCTTCTCCACGCTCCGTTCTCTCCAAACTCTGCTCTTGGCGTACCTGCGTGCGCAACCAAGCGTGGGACTCGTACTCGAGCGCTGAGTGCCGTCGATGCGGCTGTACTAGCACTTGATGCGCGCGAACAGTGCCTGCCGCGCCTTCGGGTGGTTCCTGCGCGTCACTCTTGCAGTCGTTCATCCTGGCGCATTCCGGTCAGCTAGGCACGAACGTATAGCAGATAGCGGCTCTTTAACAGCGGATCCGCCGCCGCACAAGCCAAGAACCTCTGGGCGGGCTCCGGCTGCCAGACGGTGCACTGCTTGCGTTCGATGCACGGCGGATCAACCACGTCACCCGAGTCGGGCTGGATGAAGCCATACTTGACTGCGTGAGCGAACGCCTAGCAAAGTGCGGCGTGGATGTAACGGATGATCATGGCGGATATCCCGCCGGATCTGCAATCAGCGCGCCCGTCGCCCAGATTCTTGACGTCGAGTTGCTGGATCTGCGGTGCGGTGAGTCCTGCTGAGGTTCCGGAGCTCAAAGGTGGTGATTCGGGGAATCCTCGGGAAATGGCCGTGGATAACTACGGAAGTAGCTTACGACAGCGGACACTCCCGCCTTGTTTAGCAGGCATGCTGGACGTGCGCAGGCTGTATGGGCTCTGCGAGGAGGATTCGTGGTCCGCAGGCCAGCCATCTATTGGACACCCCTCTAGGGTTGCTGGCATGGGACTCCTCCAAGCCTGCTAAACCAGCCAATTCACAGTAGCAGAACTCGTAACGGTGGCGGTGGACTGGGTGTACTCGGCGGACACCACTGGAATGAAGGTCCTGCTATACGGACCTACATGAACGCAGCGAACAGCCCTGGAGCAGTCGGAGACAAATGGCATTCAAGAGGCCAGTGGTTCGAAACCACTACTGCCCACCACGAAAGACCAGCTCCGAGGCTATTTGACCGCCTTCGGGAGGCGTACTGATTCTGCCTCACTCGTCCGCCTAGACCCTCACTTATGACCGACACCAGGCGGGACGAGGGATGTCTGCTGGCCCTGCCGAATCCTGGCAACACGGTAGTGGGTCGCGCCACTGCTAGCCTTCTTCGCACTCCGGCGTGACTGAGCAAGTATAGGCTGAAGTCTGGCTGGAGGTGGGCGTTGTGTTTTTCCGGCTAACCGCACTACTTCTCGTTTTTTGCCTCTTGCTCGGCGGTGGATTCGTCGAGTATGTCGGAGCTGCAAGCCCCAATGATCTGCCTGACCTGGTGGTTGCGGAGATCAACAGGACGTCGAGTGGTAAACTTCAGTTGACCTTTGCCAATATCGGTCTGGCGGACCTCATGAAAGGCTGGGCAGTGGCGGCCGACGTGTTCTTCGACCAAACCAAGATGGGCACCATGATGTTGAACAACGCGCCGACGTCAAGCACCGGCGGTGGCGTGGGCTATGCTGGCGGGACATCGACCTTCATTCTGGCCTGGGACATCGTAAAACCCGTGACGGTGATGGTCAGTGTCGATGTGTTCAACGCAGTCGTGGAGGCCAACGAGAAGAACAACACGCTCATCGTCAGCCTGGAGCCGCCGCCACCTCCGCCGCCAGAGTTGCCCGACCTGGTGGTTGCGGACATCACCAGGACGATGGGCGGCAAGCTTCAGGTGACCTTTGCCAACATCGGTCTTGCTGACCTGGCCAAGGGCTGGACGGCCGCAGCGGACGTGTATTTCGACCAGAGCAAGATGGGCACGGTGATTGTCAGCAACGCAGCGACCTCCACCACCGGCGGTGGCGTTGGCTTCGCCGGCGGCACGTCGACCTTCATTCTGGCCTGGGACATCGAAAAGCCCGTGGCGGTGATGGTCAGTGTGGATGTGTTCAACGCGGTCGCGGAGGCCAACGAGAAGAACAACACGCTCATCGTCAGCCTCGATCCGCCGCCATTACCGCCGGCGCTGCCCGATCTCATTGTCCAGAGCGTTTCTCTCGGAGCAGGTAACATGCTAGAGATCACATTTGCCAATATTGGCAAAGGCGACCTGGCAAAGGGATGGACAGCTTGGGTGAAGGTGTTTATTGGGCAGACCAATAGTAGCGCATTCCTTCTGGAGAGCAATTCGGTTTCGACGACCGGCGGTGGTGTCGACGTTGCCGGCGGTACATCCACTTTCTTGGTCGCCTCCTGGCCAATTACGGCACCGGTGGTGGTGTCGGTCTTCGTGGACGCCACCGACACGGTTGACGAAGCAGATGAGAATAACAACACCAAGATCGTCGAGCTGTCGCCGCAGCCAGATCCACCCGGTACGCCTTTGCCCGACCTCGTGGTCGACGGCATAATGGCCGGCCCGGGGGATAGGCTCGCTGTGGTGGTTCGTAACGCCGGTGCCGGTGCTGTGCCCAAGGGGAGCACTGCGATTGCCAAGGTGTACGTTAATGGACAGGCCGCGGGCTATTTCGACCTGGGCCGGCCTGTGGAGTCGTTTCTTGGCGGTATTGCCGTCCCGGGCGGTTTCAGCAGTTACCTGTTGGTTGACCAGATCACCGAAACCACAACCGTCCGCGTTGAAGCGGATGCGACCGGGTTAATTGTGGAAGCCAATGAGCAGAACAACTCCCGCGAAGAGATTTGCCAACCTGGGTATGTGCCGAAGGATTTGCCCACCGAACCGCCGGTGGGCCTTGGTTTCAACATTGGCAGCAAGAGCTACTGGGTCGGTGGGATGTTGCGGTACATGGACGTTGCGCCGGTCATCGTCGAGAACCGCACGCTGATGCCGATCCGGTTTGTGGCCGAGGCGATTGGTGCGGAGGTTGGCTGGGACGAGGAGACGCGGAAAGTCACTCTTACGCTTGGCCTTCGCATGATTGAGCTGTGGATCGGCAACCCGCTGGCGAGGATCAACGGCAAGGTGATGCCGATTGATCCAAGCAACACGGCCGTGTTCCCGTTCATCAGTGAGAATCGCACATACATCCCGCTTCGGTTTGTCGCCGAATCCCTGCTCGGCGATGTCAGCTGGGATGAGGTGACACGAGGCGTCGGCATCCATTTTGCAGCGATAGCGATTGACGACGACATTACGTGGTCTAAGGTGGACGAGTTCGGCCAGCTGGTGGTCGATGATCAGGTGGTCTGGGCCCGGTTCACGCAAGGAGTCCAGGAGATTGACGATGATATCACCTGGATGAAAGGCGATAACCGGCGGCTGGAACTGACCGGTCTGATCGATCCGGATCCGCCATACCATCCGACGGAGCTTATCGACCCGGAACCGCCGCACTAGGAGCGTGCTTAGATGGGCAGAGCTCCGAGGCCGTTTGGTCTCGGAGCTTCTGCTTTAATTTGGAGGATGCTGGTGGATTGCCCCCCGTTTGCCCTCCTTTGGGGGGCGAAATAGGCGGCGCACTGCCGACCAGCTTCTGGCCGCAATATGCCAGCGGTATTGCTAAGTAACAGTGAGTATATATGCAGGAATAGTTGCTTTGGCAACGAATGCCTCAGTGCCCTCGAGATGCTGTGCTGTTTCTTCGCGCACCTGGTCACTAATTGGGGGGATTTGAGATGGCGGCCAAGGCGTACGTCGTTCTCGAGTTCACATCACCGCGAAAACCGGAGGGGATCTACGAAGGCTGGCTTGACCGCGCAAGCAAAAACATGCCGCACTTCAATGAGATGGTGAAGGCAGCTGGTGGTGGGGAGTACCGGATACTGGCAGACCTGCAGTGGAACACGCCGAGCAACATGCTGGTTATCGACTTCGAGAGTTCTGAGAAGGCACTAGCTTTCGTTGTCATGCCTGAGTTCCTGAAGTGGTTGGAGAGCTTCCGCAAGGACGGCGCCCTCAACATGGGAGTGCGGGCCTACCGGCTCTGGACTAGATAGATCGCAGGATGCTCGGGCAATGGTATCTCGAGGGCAGGGATGCCTCGGAGTACGGAGTCTCTGGCACGATGAAGACGTATGGGAACTGGATGGAGTCAATGCGAGGCAACTGACGCAGTCGCTTCCGCACCTCGTT
>ENA-ORXD01002311-ORXD01002311.1-sediment-metagenome-genome-assembly--contig:-NODE-2311-length-13000-cov-4.455931_pt1 | contig 13000 bp, 7 predicted proteins | sample MGYA00237862_ERZ511471 | MGnify/ENA metagenome assembly ERZ511471 | reverse complement strand
TCCCAGCAAAAGTGCCACCAACCTCGAACTGCTCAAGGATGTGCTAACCGACGGTCAGCTCCTGACCGCCGTGGCTGCCCAGGCCTTGACATGTGCTGATCCCGATCTGGCGCTCAATAACCTGGAGCGCCTCAGCAACTCGATCTCTACCGAGATCCTCTCTCCCATTCTGCGCGGTCCTGGGCGCAATGTCTTGCTCACGGTGCTTGGGGCGTCTCCTTTCCTCTCAGGCATTCTCTGTCGTAGCCGACGCTTTTTCGATAATCTCCTGCTGGAGCAGGGTTATCTTAGAGTGAAGGATCAGGAGCTCATGGAACAGGAATTGCGCGAGCGGATTCCTGCCGATGCGTCCTTCGAATTGCTGCAGAAGGAACTGCGCCTGTATAAATTTCAGGAAATCCTGCGTATCGGCAGCCGCGATTTGTGCGGTCTGGCCGATCTGGTAGAAACCACCCGTGAACTGTCGGACCTGGCGGCGGCTACCTTGCAGTTGGCCTGCGAGATTTGCGAAACCCTGCTGCGGGCCGACTACGGCACTCCATTGCTCGACTGTCCGGAACCAGGATTCCCGGCCGAGGCCGAATTCGTGGTCTTCGGCATGGGGAAGTTCGGCGGCCGCGAACTCAACTTTTCGTCCGACATCGACCTGATTTATTTCTACACGTCCGACCGTGGTCAGACCACCGGAATCACCGGCAGCGACGGCAGCGACGGCAAGATCGTCAACCAGGTCCATCTGCACCAGTTTTTCGTCAAATTGGCGGAACAAGTCACCAAGGCTATTGGCCAAGTGACCTCCGATGGTTTTGTGTTCCGCGTCGATCTGCGACTGCGCCCGGAAGGGGATCGCGGTGAGATGGCCAACTCCCTCCCTGCTGCCGAGACCTACTACGAAAGCTGGGGCCAGAGCTGGGAACGCTCCGCATTGCTCAAGGCGCGGCCGGTGGCCGGTTCCATCGCCCTGGGGGATCGGCTGCTGAAAGACCTGGAGCCGTTTATTTTCCGGCGCTACCTCGACTATGGAATGTTGGAAGACCTCAAGCTGATGAAGCAGAAGATTGACAGCAACCTGACCCGGAAGCGGGAAGGGGAGATCAATCTCAAACTGGGTCGCGGCGGCATTCGCGAGATCGAATTCTTCATCCAGGCCATGCAGCTCATCTATGCCGGAAAGAATTCGGCCCTGCGGGAACGCAATTCCCTCAAGGCGCTCGACCTGCTGCGCGCCGAAGAACTGGTTAAAGCCGAGGAGCACCGACTACTGGGCGAGGCCTATGTTTTTTTGCGCAACGTTGAGCATCGCATCCAGGTGGTTCAGGAACGCCAGACCCACAATCTTCCCACCGCTCCTGAGGAGATGGAAGCGTTGGCCAGGCGTTGTGGCTTCTCTAGCCGAGACGCGTTCCAGGCCGTTCTTAATGAGCATCGTCGCGGTGTCCAGAACCTCTTCAGGGAGTTGTTCTACACCAGCGAAGAAGAAATCCGCGACAGCATCCAGCCTGAGGTCACATTCCTGTTCGATCCCACCTCCGATCCTGAAGAGGTCCGGGAACTTCTTCAGGAAAAAGGTTTTTCCAATCCGGCGGGGGCGTATCAGAGCCTGCTGATTTTGCGCGACGGGCCGCCACATTTCCCCATGACGCGTAAAATTCGTCGCCAGCTCGACCACATTGCCCCCTATCTGATGCAAGAGGTCATTTCTTCGCCAGAGCCGGATATGGCTCTCAGCAACCTGGAGCAGTTCATTGGTGCTCTGCGCGCGCGGTCCACTTTTTATGCGCTGCTGGCGGAAAATCGCAACATCATCAAGTTAATGATTTCCCTGTTCGGCACCAGTCAGTTCCTGTCGAGAATCTTTATCCAACATCCGGAAATCCTCGATTCTTTGGTCTCCAGTTCTCACGCCATCCCCTTTAAAAAACGGGATCTGATGACCACCGAACTGGATGAGATGATGCAGGGGGCCGGTGATTACGAGTTACGTTTGGATGTGCTGCGCCGCTACCGCAAAGAAGAGTTTTTGCGTATCGCTTTGAATGATCTTTCCGGCAACACTTTGCAGGGGGAAGGGACACTCCAGCTCTCCTGGCTGGCTGAAGTCTGTCTGGATTGGGCGATTCGCCTGGCGAAAGAGGAGCTCCTGCCTCGCTACGGCCTGCCTTATGTCGTCGACGCCGAAGGGAATGCCCACGAGGCGGCCTTCGCTATCGTCGGCCTTGGCAAGCTGGGCGGGATGGAACTCAATTACCACTCGGATCTGGATATTATCTTTATCTATGAAGGCGACGGTCAGACCCGACCTGCTCCTGGCACCGAAGCGGATCGCTTCCGCCAGCAGTCCAATCCCGAGTACTTTTCCCGTTTGGCGCAACGGATCATTTCTGCCCTGACCCTGATGACCCGTGAAGGCTATGTCTATCAGATCGATACCCGGCTACGGCCATCCGGCAACCAGGGGCCGCTGGTCACCAGTCTGGCCGCCTTTGAACGTTACCATGAAGGCTCGGCCCAACTGTGGGAGCGCCAGGCTCTGACCAAGGCGCGGGTGGTCGCCGGGACTCCGCAACTGGCGGAACGGATCGAGGCCATCATCACGCACATGGTCTTCGAACGTGAGGTTCCGGCGGAATTAGGATCGGAGATTCGCAGGCTGCGGGAACGGATGGAGAGTGAGATCGCCAGGGAAGGGGATAGCCACTTCAATATCAAGACCGGCCGTGGCGGCATGGTCGATGTCGAATTCCTGGTGCAATACCTGCTGATCCTGCACGGCGGTGAACGTCCCGGTTTGCGTACGCAAAATACCCTGGCAGCACTCAAGGCACTGCACGAAGAGCAACTGCTTAACGAGAATGAAACCGCCGCCTTATACGAAGGTTACAAATTTTTGCGCCGCCTGGAAAACAAGCTGCGCCTGGTCCATAATCAATCAATCAGTGAATTGTCCGGCGACCCGGCTTATCTGGAAAAACTGGCCCGACGGCTCGACTACCAGGAAAGCGACGGTGCCGCCGTCGAGAAATTCCTGGCCGACTATAAAGAGGTGACAGAAAAGATACGCCAGGTGTTCATCCGGTTTTTCGGTGACGCTTCCAGTGCATCTTCCGGATAACGGCATTTTCTAAATAAGACTGGAAAAAAGGGCACTTCTGGCAAGAAGTGCCCTTTTTTTAAGGGATTGGCATCATGTTGCTACCAGTTTTCGCCCAGCAACTCAAAATGGGCCTTGGGATGGGCGCAGGCCGGGCAGAGTTCCGGGGCGCCGTTGGCTTCATGCAGATAGCCGCAGTTGCGGCAGCGCCAGGTGACTTTTTCTTCGCGCTTGAAGACCCGGTCGTTTTGGAGATTGCCCAGCAGGTCCCGATAGCGTTTTTCGTGCTGCTTCTCGGCGACCGAAATAGCATTCCAAACCGCGGCGATCTCATTGAACCCTTCTTCGCGGGCAATGGCAGCAAAGCTGGGATACAGATCGGAATATTCTTCTTGTTCCCCCATGGCCGCGGCCAGCAGGTTTTCCGCCGTGGTGCCAATTTTACCAGCCGGGAAGCAGGCCGTGATCTCTACCTCGCCCCCTTCCAGGAATTTGAAGAAGCGCTTGGCGTGTTCCTTCTCCTGGTTGGCTGTCTCTTCAAAGATATCAGCAATTTGCACGTACCCTTCCTTGCGGGCGGCAGCGGCAAAATAGGTGTAGCGATTGCGCGCCTGGCTTTCGCCAGCGAAGGATTTCAACAGGTTCTTCTCGGTTTGGGTTCCTTTCAGGCTTGGTGGCATTATCGTTTCTCCTTTCGAAATATCATGCAATGCATGAGCTTGGTTCTGAGGCGGCCGTGCGCAGAGTTCCACCTCTGGCTGGTATTTACAAAAAAATACTAAATAGGAAAGATTCTTGTTTTTTTAGAAAAAAGAAGTCCCCCTTAAGGCTGGCACTTCCGACAGACGCCGTAAACCACCACGTTGCGGTTTTCGACCCGACCCCAATTACGAATTGTCTCCGGCAGGCTTGCATGGTCGATCGCCTGCCATTCAAAATCCATGATCTGCTTGCATTTACGGCATATGAGGTGGTGATGTCCGGCTTCGTCGGTCGCTTCAAAACGGGCCTGGCTTTCCACCGTGTCAACCTTGTTGATCAGGCCGTACTCGGCAAAGGTGGCCAAGGTGCGGTAGACCGTGTCGAGGGAGATGGTGGAGATTTTCGTCCGCAGCCGTTTGTGAAGCGCTTCAGCCGATGGATGATCGGTGGCAAGCACCAGCTCCCGATAGATTTCCAGGCGTTGATGGGTCAGCCGTAATCCGGCATCCCGGCAGGCGTTTTCAAATTCAGCGAGTTTTTCCTGAAGCGATTTCATCATGGCCTGGAGTTTGGAGAAAATCCGACAAAAATTACTAGATAGGAAAAATACCTAAAAAGGACGAAAGAGTCAACCCCGCAGGGAGATTTTTTTCCCATTTCATGGAAACCCCTGTGGTGGTGACCAGTTTAAGGGTGCTTTAGCCCGTATTGCGCAACCCCGCCGCTATGCCGTTGATGGTGGCGGCCAGCACGTAATTCAGCTCGTCGCTTTCGTCTCCGCGCCGTTTCCTTTTGAGTAACTCGATCTGAATCAAGCTCATGGGATCGACATACGGGTTGCGCAGCTTGAGGCTCTGGGCCATATCGGCATGACGTTGCAGCAGCCGCGTCTGACCGGTTACGGCCAAGACCATGCGCCGGGTGCGTTCGAATTCATCGACAAACAGCGCAAAGACCCGCTCCCTCAGTCCTTCATCTTCAACCAGAGCCGAATAAAGTCGGGCCAAGGGCAGATCGACTTTGGCCAAGGCCACCTCGACGTTGCGGACCATGTCCCAGAACAGCGGGAAGCCACCCATCATTTCCTGCAGAAGCTCAAGTCCGCCGGCCTTCGTGCTGGCTAAGGATTCAAGGGCATGACCAACGCCGAACCAGGCGGGGAGCAGGTGGCGACTCTGAATCCAACCGAACGCCCAGGGGATGGCGCGTAGATCATCGAGACTCTTGCTCTGGCTGCGGCGGGCCGGTCGAGAGCCGATCTTGGCCAAGTCGAATTCCTTGACCGGCGTGGCCTGCTCGAAATAGGGAAGGATGTCCGGGTTGTCGGCGATCCTCTCGCGGTAGAAGGCATAGGCGCTGGCCGAAAGGGTGTGCATGGTCTCGACCCAGCTGCCTTTGGGATGAGGATCGACCGGGCCCGGGCGGCTCAGGGCATCTAAAGAGGCAGCGATCATCAATTCGAGATTGCGCAGCGCCAGGGCGGAGTCGGCGTATTTGAAATTGATGACTTCCCCCTGCTCGGTGATTTTCAGACAGCCGTTGAAAGCATCGGCAGGCTGAGCGACGATGGCGCGGTGGGTGGGGCTGCCGCCACGCCCGACCGTGCCGCCTCGGCCATGGAACAGGCGCAGCTTGATATTGCATTCCGCGGCCACCCGGTGCAGATCGCGATGGGCGAGGTAGATTTCCCAGGTGCTGGTCAGCATGCCGCCGTCTTTGTTGCTGTCCGAGTAGCCGAGCATCACTTCCTGCTGGCGGCCCCAGGAGTCGAGCAACGGCTGGTAATCGGGCATCGTCCACAGCCGTCGACAGATGTCCGGAGCATTACGCAAATCTTCGATCGATTCGAACAAAGGAACCGGCATCAAGCCTGGGTCGTTGCGCTCCGGTTGACCTTTGATATCAATGCCAGCAACCCCGGCCAGCCAAGCGACGTTGAGCATGTCCTGATCGCAACTGCAGCCGCTGATGATATAGCTGTGCAGCGCCTGCGGGGGATAGGTTTTCTTCAGTTCGGCCAGGGTTTTCAGAGTGTCGAGCAGCTCGATGGTCTGCGCTGATGGGGTGGCCGCAAGGGCAGGAGAGCGGTGGGCCTGCGCCAGGGCGGCCAGTTCGGTAACGGCACGACTGTGCACGTTGGCATGCTGGCGGATGTCGAGGGAATGCAGATGGAAACCGAAGGTGTCGAGGCGTCGCAGCAGCGGGTCGACATAGTTGCGCGCCAGGCGTTCGCCGTCGTGGGCTGCCAGGCTGTGGCGAATCAAGGTGATGTCGTCGTGAAGCTCCAAAACGCTGGCATAGCCATGCGGATCGCGCGGATCGGCAAGAGTTTTTTTCAATCGGTACAGGGCAATCCTTAGAAAGCGGCGGTACTGTTCGCACTCCGGATAAGCAGCGGTCAGGGAGACGGTTTCCGGGTAGGCCTCCAGGGCGCGCTTGATCGCCAGATCCAACTCTGTCGATACGCCGACCCGGCAGGCGGAAGGGGTGAGGATCTCGCGCAGCTGTTCCACGTTGTCGATGTAGACTGCCAAAATGGTCTGGCGGGCCTTTTCCAGCGCATCCCGGGTGGCCTCAGGTGTGACAAAGGGATTACCGTCGCGGTCCCCCCCGATCCAGGACCCGAACCGCAAAACGGTCGGCAGTTCGGCGGCGGTCGGCTCGCTGCTGAAGATTTCTCGCAGCGCCTCGGCCATATCTCGATAGAGTTCTGGCAGGGGGTCGATGATAGCCTCCCGGTAGTGGTCGAGCCCCATGCGGATCTCATCGGCCACTGTCGGCTTGCGGCGGCGCACTTCGTCGGTCTGCCACAGGGCGGTGATTTCGGCGAGGATATCTTCCTGCCAGCGGCGGGCCTCGTTGACCGTGAGAGGAAGTCGATCGAGTTTTTCCAGGATGCGATCGATGCGGCGCCGCTTGTAACGCACCACGCGGCGGGCCACCTCGGTTGGATGGGCGGTGAAGACTGGGATGACCAGCACCTGACTGAGCCAGTCGTGGGCGGCTTGGGCGTCGCAGCCGGCTTCCTTCATACGTAGCAGGGTACCGCGTAGGGAACCTATTTTATGCGGCCCCGACTGCAAGCGGGCAGCCCGGCCCCGGCGTTTGCGATGATTCGTTTCGGCCAGGTTGGTGAGTTCGAAAAAGGTAGCAAAGGCCTTGACGATTTGATGAGCGTCCTTGAGAGACAATTCGGCGATCACTGCCTGGGCTTGACGTTCCAGATCCCTCTCTTCCGGTGACAGCAACGCAGCTTTGCAGTCGCTGTCGAATAGTTCACGGTGGCGGATCGCTCCTTTGCGCAATGCTTCTTCGGCTGTAAAGATTTTCTGTCCAGCTTGTTCGCGTAAAACGACGCCGAGCAGCATTCCCAGCGAGCGCACATCGCGGCGCAACGGGAGTTCCTTCGTTTCGGGGTCGTGGGAGATCAGCTCTTCGAGACGGCCGAGTTGGTCGTCAGCCTGCCAGAATGACTCGGGCTTTTCCATGGTTTTTCCTGTGTTTGCGGTGATGAAACGGTTCTTTCAAAGATTAAGGGTTCCGTAGCGATTTGCAACCGGCAAAGGATTGCCGCGAGGGCCCAGCGCTAATGATTAACCCAAACCGGCACCTGTTCTGTGACAAGACAGTCCAGAGGGTCTTTCCCAACACTCTCCACGAGATATTGCATGAAAACCACTGCCTTATAACGAATCGAATTCATTCATTGAGTCGGCCTTATAATGGATGAAATGTTCTAGATGATGTAAGAAACAAATGCGGGACAAGATGCAAGATAGCCCAACCATTTTGATTCAGGTTGGGCTGTTATGTGTTTTGAAAGGAGTGAGTTGTCAGACACCACAGAAAACCATTGTCCTCTGGAAACCAGAAGCGATTCAGTCATCCTTTCCCCAAAAAAAATAAGATCTGCGGAGTCTTGGTGCTATGTTGATTAATGAGCTGCTGGGTACAAACCAATTTCCATCCTACCTTGGCCATTTGATCCAGGTGGTTTTGCAAGTCAAGTTCGAACAGATCGTTTGTGGGATAATGCTTGGTCGAGAATGTATATTCTTTTGCCACGGCAATTCTCCTTCCTCAACCTCTTCCTGCGATGATCAGGTCCTTGGCGTCAACCCGGTAAACGAACAGCCTATTGCACCATTAGGTGCAGGGAAAGCATCTGGTGCACTCAATTAACTTTATTACAGTTTTCATGTTTGCTTTGGCTCCTGGGACTAGATTGTCAAGGAACGACGCACATAAATAACACAGATGAGAATTGCCACAGTAACGAGCCACCCCACGATATATACGACCATGGCACGTTTTGCCTTCTCCTTTTCAAGCCAAGTACGCGGACGAATCCCTTTGATCAAGAAAACAAGCTTACTCGCCAGATTGACACACACCACATTAACGGCAAGCAGCAAACCCGCACCAATAGCAAGGCTGGTATTCCCATGTCCTAACATGAGTCCGAGTGTTGCCGTTGGCGGAAGCAAGGCAACCGCGACCATCACTCCCACAAGCACGCTCGAGAGCCCCGACGTTAAGGAAAGTGCCGCAGCAGCCCCCGATGCAAGCGCCAACACAACGGAATCCATCCCGACTTGGGTACGTGTTGCAAGCTCCGGGCTAGAAACGTCAAATGACCAAAAAACACCGATGACAACCGTCAAGGCTACGGGAACAACGATTCCCATAGCGGTGGATAGAGCCGACTTCCTTATTAAGGAGATATCACCCACGGCGGTGCCGAAACCAAAAGCAAGGTTTGGACCGAGCAGCGGCGCGATCACCATCCCCCCAATCACGACGGTCACGTTATTCTTAATGAGGCCAATCGCAGCTACGATTGTCGAGAGAATGACCAATACAATATAATTCAGATCCAGCCGCGCATTTTTCTCAACGCCTTCATAGAGAGCTTCTCGTGCCGAGGTCGCCGCGTCTTCTTCCTTACGTTCCTCTTCCGATGGTTTTGGCAACGCAATTTCCACGGGCAAGACAATGATCCGTGCGGAGGGTTGAGTGCCAAGCAATGTCTGCAAAGAATCCAACACCGTCTGGATCTTGTCGTCAGCAACAAGAAGTCGCATCGGCTGCATTCCGTCCTCGCCCACTACGCCAAGGCGGAAATCGGAGACCATAAGTTTTTGTGCGATTGCCAAAATTGTGTCGGAACTCCCTGCGTCAACGATTACTTCAACATATTTCATGGAAAGTCTCTCCCTCGTCTCTCTAAATATTATCTACCGGTGACGCATCACCCGCCAATCGACCACCTCTCTGCTCACGTACCGGTCGTAATGTCAACAGGCCGGTTCCGGTGGAACCTCTTCATCGGGGCGGCCCCACGGACCCGGTATAAAAGACTTCACACTCTCCGCCGGGAAAGAGGTCTCGCCCTTTCTGTAACAACTCGAGAACCGGCCCGGAGAGAGCTCTAAGGATACTTGGCTGTTCCACCACCGGCTCCTGGAAGGTGCCGCGTACTTTTTGCCGCACCTCGGTGCAGCCTTTGGCGTCGATCAGTGCCACCGTCACATCCCTGAACTCTTCATGAACGAAATCGAGTCCCCCCTGCAGGGCGAGCCGGTTCTTATGCGTCGCCATTGCCACGTCCTGGGCTTGTGCTATGCCGCGCTGGACCTTCCACTCGGAAACCAGCGTCCGGATCTCACTACTCCCCCCCGATCCCTGGAACAGGCTGGTAAAATTGTACCCCTTCGTAACCGCCAAACTCAGAGGCCCGGCTAAAAAGAAAGCGCCGACGTCCACGAGGTTGAAGTTCTGGCTCGAATCAAATCGGGAAAATATTTCATCAAGATCGTGACCAAAGAGCATGAGGTTTCCGCCCCGCAGCGAGATCTGCCCCTCCATGGCCTGTTTCACCTCTCTCACGCTCTTTCCCTGCATCGACAGGTTCACAGCGAAATCCATCCTCCCGACCGCGACCTTCTGTGGCGATATGGTTTTGAAAAACTCCTCGATGGGGAACTGGGGCAGGGAAAAATTGACGGAATAGAGGGGAACCTCGCCTGAAAAATCAGCATGGAGGCTTCCCTTCCCTTGGCCGCCGAAAACATGCATCGTGATCGGCCGGAGGTCGAAGACCCCATTCTTCCCGTTGGCAGAGATTTTCAAGTCGAGTACCGAGAGGTCATCCTTTTTGAATTCTCCGCAGGCGATTTCCGCAGCAAAAGAAAGATCCTTCATGGCGGCAGAGTTACTGCCGTGAAAAAACCATAGAGGGTGCACTGACAGCCTGCAGTCCTTGGCCTCAAACCCTTCGCCTGATTGTTTGTCCACATAGAGAAACGTCCCCTCCGAAATGGATAAGTCCACCTGACCCGGAGGAGACAAGTCTCCCTCGCTGGCCGTCTCCGGTTTCTCGAAATTGAAGGTTCCGTCGCGGTCGCGCTCGATCGAGAACCTGGGTTGTTTCAGCGAAACCGTCCCGATGCGGAATTCTTTTCGCAACAAGGGAAGAAGATCAATTCCAAGCATGACCTCATCTGCGGAGGCGACCTCAGCCCCAGGTTTCCCGAGGTGTACGTTCTGGAGGGTCAGGTGCAGTCCATTGAAAGGGTCAATCGCCATTCGGCCTTCCACCCTGACGTTCATCCCCAAAGCCTTCGTTGCGGCCGCTTCCAGACGGGGTTTGTAGTTATCAACATCCACAAAAACAAGCAGGGCCACGGCGACCAGGACGAGGAGCCCAAAGACTCCGATGACGATTGAGAGGATTGTTTTCACTGTTTTTGACATTGCCTGCCCCCGTCTCGGTTGCGATGATGTAATGGGGTTTGCATTCGGAATTTGCAGAAAGCGATTTCCACAGAGCCTTTCGTGGAACAATGTGCCGATTTCGTTGCCGAAATACTTTTGGCACATTGCCGGAATGCTGATACTCTTCTCAGTATGAAAAAACACCAGAAACCAACGAACACCGGCTCCCAACGACACAAGTCTACCGCAAATCAGGCCTCGTCACACCCTGAGAGCCTTGCCTTTCCAATTGTCGGCATCGGCGCCTCCGCCGGCGGGCTGGAGGCGTTAGAACAATTCCTGCGGCAGGTACCGCAAGACAGCGGGCTGGCCTTTGTCATCGTCCAACACCTCGACCCGACGCACGAGGGGATTCTGGCCGAACTGCTCCAGCGCGCCACCGGAATGGAGGTTTTTCAGGTCAGGGACCGGATGCGGGTCAAGCCGGACTGCGTTTATGTGATCCCTCCCAACAAGGACATGTCCATTCTGCACGGAGTGCTGCATTTGTTCGCGCCGGCCGCGCCCCGCGGCTTGCGCCTGCCGATCGATTTTTTCCTTCGTTCCCTGGCCGAAGACCAGCAGGAGCGCAGCATCGGCGTCATCCTTTCCGGCATGGGCTCGGATGGTACGATGGGCTTAAAGGCCATCAAGGAAAAGGCAGGTTTGGCCCTGGCGCAGGAGCCCGCTTCGGCCGGGTTCGACAGCATGCCGAAAAGCGTTATCATGGCAGGGCTGGCCGACTTGGTTGCACCGGCGGATCAACTACCGGAAAAGATCATTGACTACCTTCGGCACACCCCCACTCTCACCACGGCTGAACTCCCTCTGGAGGAGAAAGACCAGAGTGCTCTGGAAAAAATCTTCATCCTACTGCGGGCCAGAACCGGCCATGATTTTTCCCAGTATAAAAAAACCACCGTCTATCGACGGATCGAGCGGCGCATGGGCATTCACCAGATCGGCCGGATTGCCGCCTATGTCCGCTATCTGCAGGGGAATTCTCAAGAAGTTGATCTCCTCTTCAAAGAGCTGTTGATCGGAGTAACCAGTTTTTTTCGCGATCCTGAGGCCTGGGAACTCCTGCAGCAACAGGCCCTCCCTGTCCTCCTGGCGAGGTGTCCGAGTGGGGGAGTGCTCCGCGCCTGGTCGGCAGGATGCTCGACTGGCGAAGAAGCCTATTCCCTGGCCATGGCCTTCAAGGAAACACTGACAAAGGTCAAGCCCACAGCGAGGATCAAACTGCAAATCTTTGCTACCGACCTGGATCAGGATGCCATCGACAAAGCTCGCCAGGGGTGTTACCCAGCCAACATCGCCGCAGATGTCTCCGCCGAACGCCTGGAGCGGTTTTTTATCCAGGAAGAGTCCGGCTACCGGATCAGCCAGGAGATCCGTGAGATGGTGACCTTTGCGACCCAGAACGTGATCATGGACCCGCCTTTTACCAAGCTGGATATCCTGATCTGTCGCAACCTTCTGATCTATCTGACCCCCGAGCTGCAAAAAAAACTGCTGCCGCTCTTTCACTACAGCCTGAACCCCGGAGGACTCCTGTTTCTGGGAAGCGCGGAAACCGTCAACGCCTTTACCGATCTTTTCGCGCCGCAGCACCTTAAATCGAGGCTCTTCCGGCGGCGCGAAACAGTCCTGGGAGCTGCCTCCTTAGCATTTCCCACTTCGTTTGTCCCTGCCCTGCCGGGCCGTTCCATGGAGCCAACGACCTTGAAATCCGCAGCCAACCTCCAGTCGCTCGCTGAACAACTGCTTTTACAACACTTTTCCCCGCCGGCAGTGCTGATCAACGACCGGGGGGATATACTTTATATCAGCGGTCGTACGGGCAAATATTTGGAGCCGGCCGCCGGCAAAGCTAACTGGAATATTTTCGCCATGGCGCGCGAAGGGCTTCGATTCGAGCTGAGTAACGCCATCCAGAAGGCGCTGCGACAAACGGAGGCGGTCACCGTCAAAGGAATCAAGATCGAAGAGGGCGGCGCCCATGCCGTTGATGTCACTGTCCGGGCGATCACAGAGCCGGAGGCGTTACGGGGAATGTTGATGATCGTCTTTACCGACGTGGCGCCCCTTCCCGAAACAAAAGCTCCTCGCCGCTCCGGAAAGACGTCCGGCAGCGCCCGGGTTCTCGAATTGGAGCAGGAACTCGGAAGGCTTCGTGAAGATCTGCGGACGACCCGAGAAGTCATGCAAACTTCGCAGGAAGAGCTCAAATCCACCAATGAGGAGTTGCAATCCACCAATGAGGAACTACAGTCCACCAACGAGGAACTGACCACCTCTCGGGAGGAGATGCAGTCCCTTAACGAAGAACTGCAGACGGTCAATGCCGAGCAGCAGTCCAAGATGGACGAACTGGCACGGCTGAACAACGACATGCGCAATCTGCTTAACAGCACCGAAATCGTCACCAGATCGGAAGAGCACACGTCT
>ENA-ORXD01002308-ORXD01002308.1-sediment-metagenome-genome-assembly--contig:-NODE-2308-length-13016-cov-87.925265_pt1 | contig 13016 bp, 9 predicted proteins | sample MGYA00237862_ERZ511471 | MGnify/ENA metagenome assembly ERZ511471 | reverse complement strand
CTCACCTCTACCCGACCGGTTCAAACTTGATCGCCCGGTCGTACACGATCTCGCTGTATGAAGGTCCGGTCTTCGTCACACTCTCCAGGTAGCCCCTCCAGGCAATGAAGAGCGGCTGGTCCGGCTCGATGCCGTAACTCCCTATACCGTAGGGAATCTCAAAGCAGTTCGGCTCCCCCTCGCAATCCCTGGCGATCGTGTAGACATACAGGTATTTCGCGTCGGGATTGTCAGGGAGATACTCCTCGGCAGTACCACTGAAATCCGCGTCGGTGACTGTTCCGACTCCGTTCCATACATCTGCCCCATATACGGTGAAACTGGAGTACGTCGCCTTGCCCGTGGCTACGTGGTTGACCCCGTAGACGATGATGAACTCGCCGGTGTCGTTCCCGAGCGTGATCGGCGGGTCCCGCAGGAAGTCATAGAACTGCGTGGTGTCGAAGAACGGCGGCGTCGGCGAAGATACCATCTGGTTCGCGGTCCAGAGATACATTGCATCGCTGCTGGGTCCCACGGCATCGACTCCCCGCTGGATCGCGTCAATCCCTGCCGGGACTCCCTGGGACGTCGGAAGTTCCACGGCGTTCAGGCCGCTGTACCTCTCAAAGATCGCATCCCGGAGTTCGTTGAGATCGTCCGTAAGGTCAAGCTCCGTCTCCCCGGTTCCCTTGACCCGCAGTTGCGGATAACCATACGGATCGAGTTCGGCCGTGGTGTTGGGCGTCAGGCGGAAGATGGTCGCAGGCGTGTTGTCGATGTACGCGTCGCCCGCCTCTTTATCGGTGAAGAGCGCCGGGCGGATAAATATGGCGAACGTATCGGCGTCGTCCTCAAGGCCCATCTTCAGGATGGACGAGGGAAACACCAGGGTGTTCATTATGCTATCCGAATATCCTGCCGATAGGGCGGCAGCGCGGATGCGCTCGTCGATGCCCCGATCGGCCGTGGCGACGATCATCGTCGTCTGGTTGTACGGGTCTCCCGGCGTCCCGTTCGTGTTGATGACCAGGTTGTTGAGCGAGTCGGCGATGTTGGCAAAGAGCCACCTGTCCTCAGTTCCGTACGTCCTGCCCAGAATGTAATGCTCGTAGCCGAAGTACCTGCACTCGGGCGGCGTCCTTCCTACGAAGACAACGGCTTCGTCGGGACCCAGATGCCAGAACGCAGAGGTGTTCCCGCTCATTCCAAGCGCTTTCGCGATCAACGCGATCCGTTCGTCGACCGAATAGCCCGGTGCCGGCGGAACGAAGTACGCCAGATACCTCGTGGCCGGATTGTTTCCGTATGCGGAAGGCAGCACCCCCGCATCATACAATCTGATGAGATCGAAATACCCGATCTCCCCCTCCTGTACGGTGAAGCCCGCCTGCTCTAATGCCTCCATGAAAGCCGCCGCGTCACCTGTTTCTCCATCCTCTGCAAGGCACGGACAGATCAAAATTGCACAGATCAATCCGGATAGTAAAAGACGTCTCAAATTTTCCCCCCCTTTGTGTGTGGGTAAGAGAGCATCTGCACTACAAAAACTTTGTTCTTACATCAGCCAGAATGCCCTGCGGCGATCCATTCACTCGTCAGCATGTGTTTCAGGTTGAAGGAGAAACGGGGGAAGAAACATTTGATATATGCAGGGATGCATAGACCCCACCCACAGCAGGCAGGCAAACCTGAAGGGCATCGGTTCAGCCTGGACGGAAACACAGCCGCAGAAGGAGTCAAAAAATGATGCACGAACACTTCAGCCGGCAACACAGCCTGACCGGACAGACCGCGGCCTGGGCCGTCTTCGTCCTCCTGATCGCCTACGCGGCAACACTGATCCTCGGGCTCCTCTCCCTCACCTCGCCGGAAGACCCGATCGGTGACCCATACTTTTCCCTGATGGAGATGCTCATCATCGCCATGGCGCCGGTGATGGTCATCGTCATGGTCGCAGTCCACGCCTATGCCGCTCCCGGTGCCAGGGCGTACAGCCGTACGGCCCTGGCATGGATGGTCATCATGGCCGGGATCACCTCCAGCGTCCACTTCGTCATCCTCACCGTGAGTCGCCCGATCGCCGCCGCCGGGTTCCCGTGGGCCTCGCTCCTCTTCTCCTTCCAGTGGCCGTCCGTCGCGTATGCGCTGGACATCCTCGCCTGGGACGTCTTCTTTGCCCTCTCGATGCTCTTTGCCGCACCGGTATTCAGGGCTGGTCGACTGGAAAAAACGCTCCGGGCCCTCATGATCGTCGGTGGGGCCCTGAGTCTTGCAGGGCTGATCGGTGTGCCGTTTGCCGACATGAACCTCCGGAATATCGGGATCCTGGGCTACGTCGGGATCAGCATGGTTATATTTCCCCTGCTGGGGGTCCTCTTCGGCCGCACCCGGCAACCACCGGAAAAAGCAGGGTGAAGGAACCCCTCACAGCCCGGCCCGCCTCATCATCGGCCTGACCTCGGCCCCCTCCATATTCCCGGCCGCCCAGGTATAGCGCTCCCTGACCGGCGGGGGGAGATCGCCCTCGGGGATCGGGACGAACCCGAACCGGGCGTAAAAGCCTTCGAGGCTCTCCACGGCGTACATGTAGAGGTCGTCGTTGTGGCAGGCCACGACAAGGGCGGCCATCACCATCCGGGCATACCCCTTGCCGCGGCACTCCTCCGGGGTGAAGACGCCGTCGACCTCCATGCTCCCGTCGGGGTGCCGGCGGCACCGCCCCAGGGAGACGATCCTCTTCCCGACAAAGACCGCGAAGACCCGGTCCCGTTCAGGCTCCCCGATCGTCCCATGATAATCGAGCCAGACCTGATTCGCCGCCGGGAACTCCGCACTCAGCAGTTCCCTGACCACTGCCGCCTCAGACAACGCGGTACCCCCCTGACGGCACCAGGAGTTCAAAACGCGCCCCCCTGCCCGGCGTCCCGGTCTCGCGGATCGCGATCCCGGTGATGGCAAGGATCTCGTGGGCAAGGATCAGCCCGTGCCCGTAACCCTCCGGTCGCTGGAGGAAGAGCCCCTCCTTCTCCGCCTCCGGGATCCCGACCCCGTCGTCCTCGACGACGATCGCGCACCCGTCGGGGCGGAGGTGGTAGGTGACCACGACCCGCCGCGCCCCGGTCGCCGGGTCCAGGGCGTTCTCAAAGAGATGGAGAAAGACCGTCCCGAGATGTGGGTCGGCAAAGACCTCCAGCCGTGCGGTCCACGCCTCAAGGGAGACGGAATCGAAGGCGATGCCGGCAGCCGCCCGCATCACCGTCTCCTGCACCGGCATCCATGCCGGCGGCAGCGTCCCGATCTCCCTGAACGCCCGTGAGATCTCGATCTGCCGCCGGATACCGTTCGCGGCGTCCTTCAGGTCGTCGATAAAAGTGAGAACTGCGGGATCGTCGAACTTCATCGCCCCCACCGTGAGGTGGCCATAGAGGACCGCAAGCCGGTTCGACAGGTCTATCCGCAGAATCCCGGTGAGGGTGTTGAGCTTGCGGCCGGTGTTCTGCAGCGCCGCCTCCATCATCACCTGGTCGCTCACGTCCCTGATGGACTCGATCGCCCCCGCGACCGTTCCCCTTTCGCCGGGAAGGGCGGTCGCCGTGGCCCTGAGGTGCGCCCCCTTCCCGCCCCCGAGATGGGTGGAGGTGACCTCCGCAACGACGGGGCCCTCGCCGGCAAGGACGCGAGCCGCGAGGAGCGGCCGCCGCTCACCATAGAAGGGGACCGCATACTCGTGGTCGCCCCGGCCAAGCATCGCCTCCTTCGAGACGCCGGTCATCTCCTCCATCGCGCGGTTCCAGGCGATCACCTTCCCCTCGCGGTCGATGGCGAACGTGGCGTCGGGCAGAAACTCGATGATCTCGTTCATCTGCCGCTCTGACGTCCGGAGCCTCGATGCCAGAAGTGCGACCACCCCGCCGATCAGCACCAGGAAGACCGCACGCGGCAGGATGGTAAACGCGAAGAGGGGATCGGGCGGGGAGATGATGAAGACCGTGACGGCGTAAACGGCCGCAAAGCAGGCGGAGAAGAGGAGGCCGCGCCTGGGATACCAGTAACTCGTCAGGATGATCGGGATGCTGAGCGGGAGGGCCGGAAGGGGGAGGAGGCCCTCAGGGGCGCCGATGAGGAGGCCGATCAGGTTCCCGCCGAGGGTCAGCGCCGCAAGAACGGCAATGGCTGCGACGCGGTTTCTCGAGGAGGTGAAGGAGACGGCAAGACGGTCGGTGAAGGTCATGGGAGCACCACCTGCACGCTACCTTCAGCCCGTCTCCGGGCCGGCACGGACCACCCCTGCCGGGCAGTGGATCTCAAAGCGTGCCCCCTTCCCCGCCTCCCCGGTCTCCCTGATGGTGATCCCGGTGATCGCCAGGATCTCCCGCGCCAGGAAGAGGCCGAGGCCGGTGTTCATGCCGTAGGCGTAGGTGAAGATCTTCTCCTTCTCGCCGGGCAGGACGCCTGCCCCGTCGTCTGTGCAGAGGATCGTGTAGCCGCCTCCCTCTTCCCTGAGGCTGAAGGTGATCGTGGTGATCTTCTCCCCGTAGCGCAGGGCGTTCTCGATGAGGTTCGAGAAGACCTTCTCGACAAGGGGATCGGCGTAGACCTCCACCCCCGCCGGAACGGTGTTTTCGATGGTCACCGCACCCGGCGAGACGTACTTCTTCGACCGCTCTACAAGGGTCCAGAGATCCTGCCAGACCGGTGAGGCGGCCCCAACGCTCTGGTATTCGGCGGTAAACCTGATGGTGTTGCTGATCCGGGTGGCCATCCCTTCGGCGCTCTCCACATGGCGCCACGCATTCGCGGGCTCCTGCTCGCGCACGCTCAGGGCGAGGTTCAGATACTCCCAGAGCGCCGCAAGCTGGTTGAGGAGGTCGTGGCGGGTGATGCTCGTCATGAGCTGGAGTTTCCGGTTCGCGTCCGCGAGCGCCTTCTCCACGCGCCGGCGTTCCTGGTTCTCCGCCTCAAGGCTCTCGTTGCTGCGCGAGAGGTCCCCGATCGCCTCCTGGAGCTGCTCGTTTACGGTGCGCAGCTGATCCTGCGCCTCCAGGAGTTCGGCGTTCTTTGCCACCGCCACGGTATAGGTCGAGAGAAGCGTGTTCAGGATCTGGCGCCGGCCCGCCGTGATCGTATAGGCGCTGCCGGCGAAGGAGGCCTCCAGCGGTGCGGGAGCGCCGTCCGGGTCAGGCACCTCCGCCGCCTTGAGCACGGCCTCGACCTGGGAACGGACATGCCCGGGCTCGACGGGTTTGACGATGAAACTGTCTGCCCCGGCCGCGAGCCCCCGCATCACGTCGGCAGGGTCGAAGAGGGTGGTGACCAGGATCACCGGGATCGCCGGGTGCTCCTGCTTGATCCGCCGGCAAAGGTCGTAGCCGTCCATCCCGGGCATCAGGATGTCGCTCAGGACGATATCCGGGCGGCCCGCCCCGATCCGCCGGAGCGCCGCCTCGCCGTCCGCCGCCAGGGTGACGTCATACCCTTCCTGCTCAAGCATATACCTGAGGAACTCGGCCTGTGTCCTGCTGTCCTCCACGACCAGAACGCTGATCGCCGGTCTCGTCTGCATCTCTTCCATCTCATCCCTCCCTCTATCCCTCAGCGGCGCACCAGGCGGCGGATCGTCCTCAGGAAATCCCCGGTCTTAAAAGTGCTCTTAACGATATAGGCATCTGCCCCGACTGCCATCCCCTGCGCCCGGTCCTCGGGCGAGTCGAGCGAGGTGACCAGCACCACCGGGATGCGGTTCTGATCGCCGGCGCGGATCTTCTCGGTGAGCGTAAAACCGTTCATCCGGGGCATATCCACGTCTGAAATGACCATATCAAACTCATATTCCTTAAGCCTTCCGAGTGCGTCGATGCCGTCCACGGCGGTCTCCACCCGATATCCGGCCCCCTCAAGGACCTCCTGCAGCAGGACCCGCGAGGTAACCGAGTCCTCCACGACCAGGACCCTCAGGGCGGCCTCCCCGGCGGGTACCGGCAGGGGGGCGGACCGCTCCGCCTGCATGGCGTCCTGGATCAACTCCAGGGGATCGAGGACAAGGGCCACCCTGCCGTCGCCCAGGATCACCGCCCCCTCGATCCGCCTGACCGAGCGGAGCTGGGCCCCGAGCGGCCGGACGGCGATCTCCTGCACCCTGATCACCTCGTCGACCATGCAGGCGATCTGCCCTGCCCCGTAGGCGATGATGACGATGGGCATCGGGCGCACCTCGCCGGACTGAGGGCCGGAGCGGGGGATCCCCAGGGCGTCGGTGAGCCTGATCACCTCGATCGCCTCTCCCAGGAGCTGGACCGTCGACCGGCCCCGGGATAGGGTCAGAGAGTCCGGGCGCACCCTGAGGACCTGTTTCACCTGCTGCATGGGAAGGACGTAGACCTGCCGCTCTGCACGGACCAGCAGCCCCCTGAGCGTCGTCATCCTCACCGGGACAGAGAGGGTGATCGCCGTCCCTTTCCCCGGCGCCGAGGAGACCGTCACCTTCCCGCCGAGACGGGAGACGCTGTCCTCCACGATCGCAAGCCCGAGCCCCCGCCCGGAGAGGTCGGTGACGACGCGGCTTGTCGTCAGCCCTGACCTGAAGATAAGCCAGACCGCCTCGCTGTCCGTGAGGGCCGCATCCTCGCCGGGCGTGATCACCCCGGTATCGACGGCAGTCCGCCGGATCGCCCCGCTGTCGATGCCGGCACCGTCGTCGGCCACCTCGATCCCGACCCTGCTTCCCGAGCGTGGAAAGACACGGATCCGCACCGTCCCGCCGGCCGGTTTTCCCTGTGCAGCCCGGGTCGCCGGGTCCTCGATCCCGTGATCGATGCTGTTGCGGATCAGGTGCATGATCGGTTCGCGCAGGGCGTCCAGGATCCGCCGGTCCACCTCGATCTCCCCTCCCTCGACCACCAGCTCGACCGATTTCCCCGAGGTGCGGGAAAACTCCCGCACGAACGCCGAGAAAGGCGCAAGCACGCTCGAGGCCGGGAGCAGTGCTGCGTCGTGGACCAGGTCTGAGATCTCGGCGGCTCCGGCCTCGAGCGCCGCCCGGTCGATCTCCATCTCACGGGCGTGAGCGGCAAGGTCGTGCTGCAGGGAGATGACGAACTCCCGGTTGTACTCCAGGAACTCGAAGACCCGCTGGAGCGGCAGGACCAGGTCCGGGGGGATCCCTGCTTTCTCCTCCCCGAACGCCCGCCTGCGGATCAGGTTCAGGTCGTTAAAGCCCTGGGAGTGGTTCCAGTGCCAGAAGGTGAAGCGGGCCGTCATCTCCTCGAGTTCACGCACCCGCTGCGCAAGGGAGAGCCTGGCCGTGAGCAGACCGTCCGCCCCGGTGGTCAGCCGATCGAGCTTCTGGGCGGCGATCCTGACCGTACCGCCTGCCTCGCCGCCGGCGCGGTCCGCCGCCGCGAGAGAAGCCCCGTTCTCCCTGGGGGGCGGGGCGGTTTTTTGAGCACCTGACGGCTTTCCGCTGCCTGAAAGGGCCCGAAGCGCCCCGATGATCTCGCCGGAGGGGACCGGCGGCCTCTCCCCCTGGAGAAGCGCCTTCACCACCGCAAGCGTCCGGTGGAAGAGGTCGAAGTCGTCGAGGCCCGGGGCGTACTCGCCCCGCTTCACCAGGGAAAAGACGGATTCGAGGGTCTGGCAGACCGACTCGATCTCCCTGAGGTTCACCGCACGCGCCGCTCCCTTCAGGCTGTGGATCCTGCGGTAGACTGCTTCGACCGTCGCGGGCTCCAGCCCGGACTTCTCGAGTTCGATCAGCCCCCCGGTGATCGATTCAAGGTACTCCCCCGCCTCCTCGCGAAAGGTATCGAGGAGGCGGGCGCGGAATGCATCGTCTGATCCGGTCATGCCCGTCGCATCAGACCCTGTACTGCTGGGTGATCCTCTTCAAGCGGTTGCCGAGTTCGTGCAGGTCCTCGGCGGTCTTCTCCGCCTTGTGGGTGGTCTCAAGGTTCTTCTGGGCCGCATCGCGGATGTTCTCCATCGCACGGGAGATCTGGTCGACCCCCGAGGCCTGTGTCTGGATCGAAGCTGCGATCTCGATGACCTCCTGCGAGGTGTCGGCGATCGAACGGGCGAGCACCTCGATCGCCTCCTGGGCGTTGCTCGTCAACCGGGCGGCGTCGGCGACCGACCTGATCCCCTGCTCGGTCGAGACCGCCGTCGAGGAGACACCCCGCTGGATATCGGTGAGGATGACCCTGATGTTTGCGGTCGCCTTCTTCGACTGCTCGGCGAGGTTATGGATCTCGTTCGCCACGACCGCAAACCCTTTCCCGAACTCGCCGGCCTTTGCGGCCTCGATGGAGGCGTTCACCGCGAGCAGGTTGGACTGTTCGGAGATGTCGGTCACCGTGGCGATGATCTCGCCGACCGCCTGGCTCTGCTCTGAGAGCCTGATGACGTTCATCCTGATCATGTCCATCTGCTGCTGGATCTGGTTCATGCCGTCCAGGATCTCGCGCACCGACTTCTGGCCGCCCTTCGAGACGTCCAGGGCCCGCATCGCCTTCTCCGAGACATCTTTCGTCTTCTGGTTCACCAGCTCGGTCTTCTTCCGAACGCTCTCGACCGAGTCGGAGGTCTCGTTCACCGTCGCCGCCGTCTGTGAACTCGCGGCGGAGAGCTGGCTCGTGACCGCCAGGATCTCGTTCGATGCAAGGGAGAGGACCGAGACACCCTCGTAGAGTTCCTCGCTGATCAGCTTCATCAGCCGCGAGAGCTCGATCCCGATGGTGTTGAGGGCGTCGCGGTAGGCGACAAACTCCCCGGCAACCGGGATATTCTCGTTGAACCGGGCGGTGAAGTCGCCGGAGGCGTAGAACCTGGCAAGCCGCATCGCCTCGTTCACCGGTTCGGTGATCGATTCGAGCGTGCGGTTGAACCCGGCGATGATCATCCGGTAACCGCCGCGGAACGCCTTTTCGTCGCCGCGGATCGAGAGGTCGCCGGCGCGGGCGGCGTCCGTGAGTTTGATCGTCTCCTTGTGGAGATGGTCGAGGGACCTGACCATCAGGGTGAGGGCGGGCCTGATCTCGTCGCCCTCGTCGGTGACCGGGAACTCCGTGACATACTCGCCGAGGGCGATCTTCTTTAAGTTCCCGACGACGTTCGTCTGGAGGTCGCCGGCGAACTCGTCCATCGTTTTCGCCATGACGCCGATCTCGTCCTGGCGCCGGATGTTGAGTCGGGCGGAGAGGTGGCCGTTGCGAAGTTCTTTGAGCATGAGAACGACCTGCTGGAGGGGGTCGGAGATCGAGCGGCCGAAGAGGATGGCGATTGCAACGCCCATGGCGACGGAAGCGAGGAGGACGACGATGATCGTGTTCCTGATGGTGTCGATCGGCCCGGTGAAGTCGGAGAGTTCGGCGCGCGAGACGATGTACCAGTCGAGGGGCTCATAGTAGGTGTAGGCGTCGATGATGTCGGTGCCGTCGATCTGGTGGCGGATCACCCCGACCTTGTTCTCCAGCATCTCCTGGACAAAGCCCTCCCCGGACCAGTTCTCGCCTTCAATGGAGGGGTGGACGAGGACCTGGCCGGTGCTGTCGGTGACGAACATATAGCCGTTTTTCCCGATGACCGTCTCCCTCAGGCTTGCCTTGACGACGTCGAGGGTCTCCTCTTCCTCGGTCCCGACGAAGAGCACCCCGACGGTCCTGCCTCCGCTGTCCTTTATCGGCTCATATGCCGTGACATAGCGTTTGCCGAAGAGGTCGCGGCTCCCGTAGTAGGTCTCCCCCTGGTTCACGACGACGTCGTAGACGTTCTGGGTCAGTTCGGTCCCGACCGCCCGCGTCCCGTCGGTCCCGATGACGTTGGTGGAGATCCGGACGGCGTGGTCGTCGAAGACCTGGAAGACCGTCGCCGCCCCGCCGACCAGGGACTGGACCTGGTCGACGATCTCGAAGTTGTCGTTGATGACATACGGGTTGCCGTCGGCGCCCACCAGCACCAGTCGCCCGTTGATCACCTCGGGGGTGCCCCGGGCGTAGAAGTTCTCCCGGAGTACGTTGAGGTCGCTGTTCACCTTGTTACGCGTGAGTTTGTAGACGTCGTTGGTCCACCCCTTCGCGTCGTGCACCTGCGTCTCAAGCAGCGTCTCGATCTGTTCGTTGATCACCCCGCTCGAACTGGTGTATGCCACCAGCCCGAGCATGAGCGCCGGGATGATCGCGAGAAAGAGGCAGATGACAAGGATCTTTGTCCCGACTTTCATGTCTGAAAAAAACGCGAACATGCTGTTATCCGTCCCACGTGCTCTGTGTTACTCATAGGGAGATTCACATGGGCGGATAAATAATGATCCGTTGTAAAATCAATGATTTTTTGCCGGGTTATGCGGAAACCCGGGCATTTCTGAGATGATTTCGATCGAAAACCAGATCCGGGATGAGAGCGGCTGTAATCCCGGATCCCTGTTCCCCGGTTATTTCCCGGCCTCCGAGATCACCAGCCCGCGATCGGCAAGGATCGCCGCTGCATCGAGGACGAAACGCGAGCCTTCCGCAACGCCGAGGAGGTAGCGCTCCCCGATAGGCGTCGAACCGGGATCGACGGGAGAGAGATCGCCGGTCGGCGTGGTGCCGATGTCGGTGATGTAGTCGGCGAGGATGCCGAAGGTCATCGTCCCGTCGGTGAGGACGATGACCCGGTTGAGGTCGGTCAGTCCTCCCTCCGGGATCGAGAAAAGTCTGCGGAGATCGACGACGGAAATGATCTCCCCCCTGACGGCACAGATCCCGGCGATAAAATCGGGCACCCCCGGAACCGGGGTGATCTCGCGGATGATGAAGACCTCGCGAACATAGCGCGTCTCGACGGCATATTCGCGAGAGGCGAGCCTGAACGTGAGGATCTCCGAGAGTGCAGCCTCGTGCGGCTCCTCCTCGGGCTGCGCAAGCGCCCGGGCACGGTTCTGGAGGAGTTTTCCGGCTCTTTCGAGGTCGAACGGCGGCGCCTCAACCTCTGCCCCGGCAGGGGCGGCGGGGGGGAGGGGCACACCCTCGCCCCCTGCGGCAAGGAGTGCGGCGAGGTCGTGGATGAGGACGGTCCCGTCTTCGGTCAGCAGCACGCCGGGCGGCGAAGGGGCGGGGAGGGGGACCGGGCTCTCCTGCACCCCCTTCACCCGGTCCACCCGGAGGGCGGCGCAGCTCCTGACGATGACAAGGAAGTCGGTGGAGAGAGGGGAACGGTCGGGAAGGCCGAGAAGTATCCTCGCCGAGTAGACCGGGATGTGGCGGCCGTGGAGGTTCAGGGTGGCGGGGGCGCCCTTCTGCCCGGGCTGCAGTGCCACCATGCCGACGACCTGTTTGACCTCTGAGAGGGGGAGTGCACAGACGATCCTCTCGACGGTGAAGAGCAGGAGGTGCGGGTGGCTCATGGTTGATCGAAGATTGCCCGCGAGCGGGTTAAAGGTTTGCGGGTGCGGCCGGGAGGTGAATTCGCCTCCGGCCCAGGGCGGCGATCCGGCCGGCAGCATGGTGGAGGTACGGGGCCTCGCGGACCGGTTCACTTCAACGATCCGGCGAACCCTGCCGATGCATCGAGAGAGAGCGAAAGTCGCCTCGCCTGTTATCCGATCATTGAGCACATGGCGCATAGGATCAGAACGGCACAGAAATTCTTTTTTCATCCCGGTGGACCGTTTCAGACGGCTGGCAGGCACCACAACACGGTTCAGACCGGAACACGGGCCGCACGAAAAGATCAGGTTTATTTCCTGCCGGGATTTATCCGATAACCATGAACAAGAAAGTCGTCCTGTGTGCGATGACCCTCCTCATCGCCGTGCTGATCTGCGGATGTACGACCACCGCCCCTCAAGAAAGCACCGTTCCTGCTGCTGCCGAAATCCCGAGCCTTACCGGTAACTGGACCGGCAGCATGGCAGGCTACGAGTACGGAGCGGGCTACACCAACTTTTCCGGCTACACCATCACCATGAGCGTCACCGAACAGAGAGACCGGATCTTTTCGGGAGCGTTTGTCTTCACGAACGAGAGCGGGTTCCACGTCTGGGAGAACGCGCCCTTCGCCGCGGTGATCGGCCGTGACGGCAGGACGATTACGATGATCGAGGACGGCGGAGGATATACTTCAGGCTCCATCATCTCATCCGACGAGATAGAACTCATCTACGCCGATGGAAACGACCCCTTCAACATCGCGATCAACGTCCTGAAGCGGAGTTGAGAAAGACCCCTTTTTTTCTTTTTATGAACTGCTTCCAACCGCCTGATCTACGCTCCCCGCGGGGTTTGATCGCAACGGCAGGCCAGCGAATTTTATTTCAATCCAACAATATATTTATGCCGTGACGGCAGATAGCCCTCCATGTCGCCATCTCGACGATACGCGTATTTTTTCCTGATTGCGGTGCTGACCGGAGCGCTGGCCCTGGCCGCCGGCTGCCTCTCAGAACCCGAAGACACATCCGGAGATCTGACCGGCCCGGCCACGCCGGCTGCCCTGACCTACTACACCGAAGACCTCCCGCCGTATAACTACCTGGAGAACGGCACCCTGCAGGGGATCGCCGTCGACCTGCTCGAGGCGATCACCGAACAGATGGGTGAGAAGGTACCCCGTGACGAGGTGCGCCTCGCCCCCTGGACCGAGGGCTACACGGCGGCCCTCACGCAGAATGCGACGGTGCTCTTCACCATGGCACGAACGCCCGAGCGGGAGACATCTTTCAAGTGGGTCGGGCCGATCTCTACTGATAGATATGTCCTTTTTGCCGGACGTGACCGGGCTATCGCCGTCGCCGGCCCGGACGACCTGAAGAACTACCGGATCGGGGTGATCGCCGACGATATCTCAATCCAGCAGCTCCTCGATCTCGGGGTGGACCGGAGCCGGCTCGTACAGGAAACGAACGTCTCCGCGATCATCGCCGGGCTCGAGAGCGGCGAGATCGACCTCTGGTGCTACTCTGAGACCGGCGGCAGGCACTTCGCGGAGGAGGTGACCGGCAACGCCTACACCTACACGGTCGTCTTCACGCTCCAGGATGTCGATAACTACTACGCCTTCAG
>ENA-ORXD01002307-ORXD01002307.1-sediment-metagenome-genome-assembly--contig:-NODE-2307-length-13017-cov-5.389258_pt1 | contig 13017 bp, 14 predicted proteins | sample MGYA00237862_ERZ511471 | MGnify/ENA metagenome assembly ERZ511471 | reverse complement strand
TGAGAATTATCGATATGTACTAGATAAATCAACTTGATGTTCGCAAGGCCATTAGGATCAAGTAATGGTGCGGGGGTAGTATATAGAACGGAAAAATGATACCTCGTCTACTCTTTATATTGACTGGGGTTTCAATTATGAATAAGATTTCTACAAAAACGGTTACGATCCATTTAGAATAACTGAAATAGATACGACACGATGTATTATTATAATGGTTGATGAGAAAAGCAATCGGGAATTCATTGATCTTCTTAGTAGAACAAGACAACTTATCGATTCAATAAATCAAGGGCCTCCATCTCCCCCTCCAGGTCAAGAATTAATGGCCGAGCTGATGGGACAAACAGCTCGAAAAGCAACTGAATATTACGGCCTTGGTGATATTATTTCACCAGGTTACGCCAAAACAGCTACAAAAAAATTAATAAAAAATGAGGCCAAGGCCAGATCTAAAGCAATTAAAATTGATTGGTATAATAATAAGAATACAGAAATTGAAGTACTAATTTCCCAGGTAAGGGTTCTTTTTTCTCATTGTTCTGTAATGAAACCAGATTTACCGATAAATGGCAATAGTTCGGCGATTCTGAATAAATTGGCTCGTATTCAAGGATTGAAAACACCATTGGGAAAAGCAAATGCCTTAACAACACTACTTCACGAAATCAATGCTTTAGGTGTTATCTCAAACGAGGATATTCCAATCTTCTTGGCCAGTATGCCATCAAAAGAAGGTAACGATGCACAAGTAATTTCGAAATTGGAAAGAGCGTTACGTCAATACGTAAAGAAAAAGTTAGAAAAAAAAGACCCAAATTGGTGGGATAATTTAATTCCACCGTCCATTCAAAAAAATGCGGAATCGAGAAAAGAGAGAAGAGAAGGGAATTATTTCCCTCCTATTTCGACTCCAACAGATTTGGTTTCCTTTGTCAGTTTTTCCGATTATAATAAAATTATGTTATCGAATTGGGAATGTTTTTCTGACGAATTCCCGGACAAGCAATGGCTATCTGTTCAAATGAAAGAGTTAGAGACAATTCGAAACGACATCATGCATTCTAGACTACTTTCGAATCACGAGAAGGATAAATTAAAAGTCATATCGACTGAATTGCTTGCCATTATGGGAAAAAAGTAAGGAGCCTTAGATATTGGGTGAAACCATTATTTAGTATGCAGATTTAAAAATGATATCCCCGGTTATTTAAAAAACTTGGAAAATCGACAACTTATTTTTAACAAAATTATACTATATTTACTAAATACCAAGTATTAATTATTTAAATAAAATTCTAGTGAGTCGAGGGGAAGTATGGCTAATACACCGATGGTACACACCAATGGTTCTGGGAATGAAGAACTTGATCAAAAGTTATCAAAATTTTACAACGTCTTCCTAAATGAATATCAAAAAACAATGTCTTATAAGGGCATCCATCCAAGATCAACAGTGTTTGGTTTACCGCATGATGTGGCTTTATCCGTTGATATTTCAAGAGTCATAATCGTTTTAAGTGAAGGAACTGCTACTTCCGGGATGAGTAATGATTGCTATAGAGATCTATCCAGCTTTGGCGTGGTTGATATTTTACAATTATGTAGGGAAATATCAAGTGCTTATGGATGGAATCAAGTAAACCATATGATTTTTCCTCGAAATTTACTAGATGCGTCGGAAGAAACACAAAGGATTGAATTTTCTAAATTTATACAAAAAGATGTAGTCGATGCAATTATTGGTAAAATGAAAACCTGTAAGGAATTGGGAATTACCGAATCAATGGAATATCTTAAAAATGCAAGGGCTCGGTTTGAAGTTGGTGGGGGAGATGGTTACAGCGATTGTAAATCGAATTGCAGGAATGCTATAACATCATTAATGATCGGACTCACGGGCTCAGATAGGATCAGAGATGGGATAAAAAAACTTGAAAAGGAAGGACTGTTGGGTGAACGGGAATCTGAAGTAATCCAGATAATTGAAAATCTAACTGCAAAAATATTTGAATTGTCCTCAAAAACCGGGAGTCATCCTCCAATGGCAACAGAAAATGACGCTAAATTTACTCTACAACTAACTGAAGCAACAATAGACTACCTCATTTCCACGGTGGCTCATCAAAAAGGGTTGTGAAAGTTAAGGTGATTAGTAAATAAAGTACACCACTCGGCCATTAAACTCCCCTCGACCTCCTCAAATACCTATAACGGGTCAGCCTTCTTCGCGGAAGCCATCTGGAGATCACTGTAATATCCGTAGGTACGGGCAATACACACAGTCACCTTTAACCTCATAGGCCATGCAGGTTGGGTTAAAAATAGAATATTATTTAATTAAGACGAGGGTTGATAAATTGATAGATTAATACTCACTCCCTATCCCAGGTTATCAGCCTCTCCTTTACCTTCCAGTAGACTTTGAAAGGCTCATTTGCCTCGGCTCTTTTTTTAAGATTGTAAAGAGGTCTTTTGTTGAAACCACATTTCCCTTTCGAATAAGTATTTTTTAATAAACTCTGCATAGATATATATCGATAGGTCTACAGTATTCGTACATGGGCGAGAACAATCCTCTTGGAATTCTTGGGGAGAATGCCTTTGCGGATATCTGCAACAAATTCGGCTGCGAACATCTACACATTAGGCAGGAGCCCGGGGTTGAATATTCCAATAGAATGAGAGAAACTGGTCAGAAGCGTCCTGATTTTTTAGTGAATATCCCAGACCTGACTTCTTTGTTCGTGGATGTTAAGGTTAGGCCAGCAATTCCGGCAGGAGTTACGAGCATTTTGTCTGGAGAAGAGGCTTTCTCAGTAGACTTTAAAGATTTTTTAAAAATGAAAGCCTTAGAAAATAGAATGCGAATCAGTACATGGTACGCCTTCATTAAGAAGAAAAATGAAAATGAAATCTATGGATCTAAGATTTATCTAGTTCCACTTTCGAGGGTTGAGAAAAACATCCCATCGCATATTAGGGAGAAGATGTTAGGCAAAGAAGAGGTCAAATGGGATTATATCAGAATTCCGTTTAAATGCATGAATGACTGGGATACGTCAATCGATCTTAGCGATAAATGTCGGGGTTGCCCTCATAACTTTTGCTTGATGGATTCGAAATAAAATTTCCATCAACCCCGTTTTAATTAATAAAAAGTTATAGAATTATAAATTCTATTATTCAGTCATTAACCTCCCCTTTACCTTCCCACAATCCTGATTTAAGCATTTTTTCTAATGATCTCAACACTGGAAATCCTGTCACCAACATATTTTGACACTTTGTCCTTAAACCGGTTAAAATCATCGAGCTGTTTTATTGCACAGAACACGACAATTACATTTCCATACGCATCAAGATGTTCCAATAATTGACCAAAACACCTGTCGTAATCAGGCTTATTTGGAGATTTTTTCATTTCGATTGGAATTTTCCTCATAACCAGTAAATCCGCGCGCGTCGGGCCACTCTCTAATTCAGTTGGAAAATTATGCCTGAATTGCAATTCTGCATTCAAAGCGGTACGATATCCATCTTCAGTCGGATGACTTATTTGAGGTATCCAATCATGAACTGCCCTTACCACCCTTTCAAAATCCATATCCCTTTGATTTTTTTCGATATTATGATATGTTTGTGAAATTGTTGTTATGGGAGTCTCCACTCTCGTTGAATGTTGTCTGACCCCATTATTTTTAACTTCATCAATAATCAATGATTTTGCTTTCAATATCTCATTAACCTGGTCTTCTTTACTGCGCCTTCTCGGAATATTATTTTTTTCAGCATATGCATTTAACATCTGACCATCCAAAGACATTAGCGTTTTCTTTGGGTCACTACTCGTCGCTAATAACAATCGGTTAATCATAGCATCTTTAGCTCCACTAATCGAAAGCCCTTGGTCTTTCAAACCTCGTTCAATGTCAGTTTTCGAAAACCAATTAAGAACCGACAAGAGTGGCTCTGCCTGATCAACATCTACATTGGACAACTTTTCCTTTTCTTTTTTCGACTTGGCAGGCGAAGTCTTTGTCCCAGCATCTATTAAGGACGGTACATTAAAATCAAATGACATTTCGTTATCTTTAATTATTATATTATTAACAACTCGATCAACAAGATCACTTTTGTTTCCACTTACCTGCAAATCATAATCTGAACAAGCATCTTTCAACGAATCCTTATAAAGCATATCGAGAATTTGATCTGGTGGCAGTTGTTTTGCGGCTTTCATAATCCTTTTAATTAAATCCTCTTTAACACCACTTGTCGGAAGATCTAATTTTAACAGAATGGCCTGGACATCTTCTTTATAGGCATATTTACCAAGGAATTGTGCAAGAGAAATTTTGTCGGGGATTTTCGGTTTTTTACTAACGGACCGGCCTTTTTTACTATCTTCAAAGAATTTATCAAATAAACCCAACATCTCCACCTTAGCGATAATAGAGAACTATTAGCACTTTAATTTTTACTTATAATTATGAATATTTTTACAGTAAAATGATTTATATATATTATTACCAGTGAATAATATGAGGCATAGCAAATTGTCGACTGTTGTATAATTAGCTAGCTCGTCAATATATTGATATGTTAATACTCATCCCTCATCCCCGGCTAACAGTCTCTCCCTTACTTTCCCATACACCTGAAATGGCTCGTCTTTCTTGGCATTCTGTTTCAGATAGTGTAAAGCACCTTTGCTGAAACCCATCTTCTTCCATTCGTAATAGGAAGCATTCATAATTTTTTCCCGAAGGATAGCAGAGTCAATTCTTTCTAAGATCGGAGTTGGATCTGAGAAATCCAACTTTGCCTTTTTCCCAAGAATGAAATTTGCCAGCTCACCCGCTTTCTGCGAAATCACATAACCCCATTCCCAGGATTTGCCTTTGAACTGCACTTTGGAGGAAAATTGAGAGTTCACAACATCAACCAATTTTCTTGCTCCAACTGGCCTTAATCGAATATTGTAATTCTCAGTCATCACAAAATCAGACTTATCGAATATCTTACGTTCCAAGGCATCGATCACAGCCACATCGATTAGCCATCTATACGGTTCCTGGAGATCGTAGGCTAAAGCAGCCTTTCCAACAGCCATTTCATGATTGAATCCAACGTATGGATCTAATCCGTTGGCGTTGATCGCTCTCCAGCATTGAGCTTCGAGCATAGTATAACCGTAATTGAACAGGGCGTTGATCGGATCAACTGCACCATAAGGGCGTCCAGTCTTCCCCATCAATCGACCTTCGAATTCGAACTTATCATCAAAGGTGGAGGAGACGATTTCCCAGTAAGCATTGGCAACGTTACCTTCGACAGATCTCACTTCAGCCGTGTTCTTAGCTTTAGGAAGCTTTTTCTTGACCCCTTCGATCTGATCAAAGCACACCTTCTTCGTTTCTCTGAGTTCGGGATAACGAGCTGCTAACCAATCTAAAACCAAAATGGAATTCTTGATCTTGGCATCGATGAAGGCTTTGGCAACCTCCACCTTTCTTTCATCCCTGGCCGCGTCGTACTGAGCCACACGAACGTTGTTCTGCTTGACTTCGGGGATTAGAATATTGGTCAGCAGCCGACCATCCCAATTCAGTACAGTGAGCTGCACATTCTGCTTACTGAGCCATTTTATCGCATCCAAGGATATGTTTCCACTATGGCCATAGATAACGATGTTATCCACGTCAATCATTTTCGGTCTGAAAACATAGCTCTCCCGTTCATCTTTCCCCGCGTCTCTACCATCCTTCACATGAAGTCGGCCAGCATTGACGCTTAGAGTAATTCCATATCCAGAAAGGAAGAGGGTGTTCATATTGGATCCTCCGAAGGGTCAAATTTTACCGTCAATCCTCGTTCGGAATCTGCTACAATTCCAAAGGGGATGAAAGGTTGACGAATGAATTCGGCTGTCCATGAAGTGGGAATCGCTTTCTCCTCAAAAATGTCGAGTAATAACATACCACGGAGGGCTTGTAACAACAATGTAGGTCTTTTTGTTGCAGCGACAACTTTCACAGTGTATTCTTTAATTTCCTCATTTATTTTCTTTACCAGTACATGATTTTCTTTGTTACTTCTTGCTTCATTTTCTTTTTCAATGAAGAATATCAGGTTTAGTGAATAATTTCGGAAAATTCTATTATTATTGATTAATAAAAATATGAATTTTACTGCTCTGGGTGAACTTTTTAAAATGTTAACTATTTCATTTCTCTCTTCTGGGTGGAAAATGGTATCGTTAATTGATTGAAAAACCGAGGGTAATAATTCATTCTTCTCGAATTGAATTTCGAATTGTTTTTCTGCAACTAACCTACATAATTCCATTTTCTTTACTTCATATTCTGGTGTTCCCGCAAACGGTTTTAAAGCATCCCTAACAAATTCAGGAAAAGTTCTATCGTATTCATTCATATGAATTCGAAATTGCTCTTCCTCGCTCATTCCCTCGGGATAATTGGTTAATAATTTACACGCTAGAAAATCAAGTTCTATGCTACGTTCTCCTCTGGGGATTGCGGCCAGCAGATTTCCATTAGTTTCTATAACAATCAAAATCTCTTTTGTTAGATCTGATAACAATTTCTCACTTATTGTTGCTTCTCCATATTTTGAAGAAATGAGGTCGTTAATTTTTCCATTAAGATCACAATAATGAACGATTTCCCTTAAACCTGAAAACTCATGGTTTAGGTGATAGTATAACTCAAACCCCCTCTCCGTGGGCTCTTTAACAATTATACCTGCTGAAGTCAAATCTACAAGGTGTTTATCAATCCCTCTTGCAGTGGATATGCCAAGCATTTTTTTTGAATAATCAAGAATGTCTTGCCTCGACTTCCTACCGCTAGCCAGGAAGAGGATTATGTTCACCTTCGTCTGTCCAGGAGGTTCTTTCGATCCAGCTCGACGAATATTCTTCTTTTTTCCTCTGCCTACCATAATGTTAATGATGAATATTGTATAATATATACATTTGCATATGTATATACCGTTGTATTTGCAACAGAAATAAAATACAATAGAGTTAACTGGATGTAATCAATACTATAGTACTAATAATGTATTAGAAATTGTTAATATTTTTCATTGGCTACACAAGTCTATGGCAAACCCCATAGTAGTTCTTGACTATAGGAGGATCATCAAAATTAACAACAGTCTGATGATCACTCTTCCGAAAATTTGGACTAAGAACAAAGGACTGGATGCGGGAGATTCTATCGAAGTGATCCTGTTAGATGACAGCTCATTGAGACTTCTCCCCCATAGGAGGGATGGATCTGACAAAGAGATTCAGTAAGAAATTCACCTCCTATGAGGATTGGAGATCTCAGGCTACCAGCTCCGAATATTCCACAAGGGTGGAACGGCTCCATGGCAGATATCCTGATGCCACCCTTTCTCAGCTTAGGGGTCATTCTAAGGGAAAAGAAAAACAGATTTCCAAAATGAAGGAAAGGTCAGCTTATCAAATGGACTGGGAAATCCTCAATCCAACCGAAATGGAGCTTAGGGAAAAGAGTTTGAAAACGCTCTCCCTCATGAGGAAGAAGAATTACTCTCTAGCAAAAGCATCACAGGAAGCGGGCATCTCTCCTGAAACAGTAATTCGTCATACAAACGCCCTGAAAAAAGATGGTAGTAAGTGGGTTGTAAAAAGTCAAGACCGGATTTCCAGGTCGATGAAGATCAATGAGAATGGTAGGGAGATCGTCGTTCATCTAAAGGATTCTAGACACGCTTCATCAGTAGGAAAATATCATAGTGCAGTGAGGGAATTTTTGCACACTGGTAATATTTCTGTTCTTAATCCCTATCAACGAAAAAGGATCAGGGACGCCAAAGGTGATTGGCATATCCTGGAAACTAATCCAAGGAATCTCCATGAGATAAACGAAAGACGCGAAGAGGAGGAATTCTATGTCATCTACTCCAGATGATTTTTCAGAATATTCTCTAACGCGGAAGAGGAGGATTGAGGAAGGTCGAAGAATTGAAGATATTATTGAATCGGGCGCTTATTGCTGCCTTTGTGGTTACTACGAGAATCCCTTGATTATCGAGCGTCATCACATCGCTGGTCATAATAATTGCGACGTTACCACTCCAGTTTGTCCCAATTGTCATAGGATACTCTCGAATAAGCAGCGATCTTGGCCAACGGAATGGACATCTTCAAACAACTCCATTCAATTCAGAATAACCTTATTTTTACGAGGATTTGATGAGATGAGCCGCTTAAAAAGTAACGTTTTCAAGCAGATGCTCGGCTCATTTCATTCAGGGAAGTGAGCATGGAACCCGTCGAGCTGGCGATCAGGTGCTATACTGAGCCGGTCAAAGGAGGTAATCGCACATACTCGAAGCACGACGATCTCCCGAATCTTCGCAGAGTCCTGGTGTTTGACACTGAGACTACTGTAGATCAGTTCCAGAACCTCACCTTTGGTACATGCCAGATCTATGAACGAGATAAGTTGATTTTTCATGTCCTCTTTTACGGTGATGTCGTTAACGAAAAGCAGCTAACGATTATCAAGGAGTATTCGGAAAGAAGTAAGATCATCATCATGGGGGTGAGGGAGTTCGTTGATCGGGTTTTCCTCCCTGAAGTTTATAATGCTCACACACCGTGCATCGGTTTCAACCTTCCTTTCGATCTCTCCCGATTGGCTATATCATGGGGGAACGCCAGGGGATGGAACGAGGGAGGCTTTTCTTTCAAACTTACCGAAGATTCGAGATATCCTCGCTTGGTGGTCAAGCATCTCGATAGCACCAAGGCATTTATTCAGTTCACCAACGGGTTTTCAAGCGCCAGGGGCAATGCTAGGGGGAGGAAAGGCTCCAATCGCTTCAGAGGCCATTTCCTTGATCTTAGGACGCTTACCTTTGCCCTTACCAATGAGAAACTTACACTAGACCGTGCTTGCCGACACTTCGGAGCTGAGATTGGGAAGACAGCTACTGAAGATCATGGCAAGATCACCAGGGAATATTTGGAGTACAACACCAACGATGTTCATACCACCTATTCACTTTTCAAGAAAACGATGATAGAGTTCGAAAAGTATCACCTAGATATCTCGCCAACTAAACTCTACTCTCCAGCATCCATCGGTAAGGCGTACTTCAGAGGCATGGGACTTAAGCCGTTCTTGGAGAAGAATCCCGAATTCTCCAAAGAAGTTTTAGGCTACGTCATGGCAACGTACTTCGGGGGAAGGAGCGAGGTTCGGATAAGAAAAACTCCGGTTAAAATCAATCTCATCGATTTCCTGAGCATGTATCCGACGATGTGCATCGTCCAGAACCTTTGGAAGTTCGTGATTGCACAACGAGTGGAGCAGTTTGAAGACACTGAAACGGTTCGGAAATTCATTGAAGAATCAAGCTTGGAATCCTTTTCCGATCGTGGCAACTGGAAGAAGCTCAATGCAATATGCCTAGTTCAACCAAATCAGGACATTCTTCCAGTCCGGTGCAAGTATGGCGATAAGAACACCTACAACATCGGATTGAATCATCTGACGAGCGAGGAACCGATCTGGTACTCCTTGGCTGACGTGATCGGCTCGAAGCTACTTACTAAAAAAACGCCAACGGTCCTCAAGGCCATCCGATTCGTGCCTGAGGGTGTGCAGGAGGAGCTTGAAAACATCAAGATGATCGGAAACCGGATGGTCGATCCAACTGTCGATGACTTCTTTGTTTTCCTGATGGAGTATAGGGATGAGATCAAAAGGAAAAGAGATGATTTTCCTAGAGGAAGCAGTGAATACTGTCATTGGGACAGCGTTCAGAATGTGATAAAGATCATCACCAATTCATCCAGCTACGGGATATTCGTTGAGATCAATTCCTCCAAGAAAGAGGATTCTCAGGTCCAGGTTTACGGTAATTCCTCAGAGCCGTTCATAAATGTTAAGGATACTGTGGAGACCTTCGGCCAGGAGTTTAATCCGATCGTATCTACGCTGATCACTTCCGCTTCCAGGCTCGTTCTGGCAATCACTGAAGCGATCCTGGTGAAGTATGGCGAGACATACGCCTTTTGCGACACGGACAGCATGGCGATTCCTCCCAATAGGGTGGATGAGGTCCAGAGTTACTTCCAAAGGATCTCCCCCTATTCGTTTAAGGATCCTCTCTTTAAAATTGAAAAAGAGAATTTTACGGAGGGGACTGAGGTCCCGGAACCTGTATGGTTCTACGGCATTTCAGCAAAGAGATATGTCCTTTACAACATGCATGACGGCCATCCATTGATCAGGAAGTATTCTCTTCACGGATTGGGGCACATCAAGAATCCATTCTCTCAAGAAAAAACAGAGGATTGGCAGAAGGAGATATGGCAGGATATTCTTGACCTTCAATATGGCCACTTGTCATCAGCAGATCTTCATGAAAAGTATGCCGATCTTTTCGCAGTGTCACAAATAACAGTCAGCTCCCCGGAAATAATCAACCGTTTCAAGATAACGAATGCAAAAAAGGCGTTTCACCACCAAATCAAACCATTCAACTTCGCCTTGTTAGGAATAAAAACGATTGATGAAATGTCAACCGAAGTAAAACCGATTGCACCATTCAATAAAAAATATCAATCGGTTGTTTACAGAGATTTCATAAACTATAGCAATGGAATGGTAATGTCTGGAAAGCAGTATTGGAGGAGTATGGATTCCATCTTTTTCGATTACCTAGATCATGGAGAATCAAAGTTCGAGGGTATCGAAGGCGTACTGAATCGGAGATCGTTGATCGTCAGATCAATGCTCAATATAGGTAAGGAATCGAACAACATCGAGGAGACTGAATCGTTTGGTGTTTCAAATGGTGCATATCAAACATATGTCGATGAAAAAGAATTATTGATAAGAGAGGCGGAGCGGAATGATTTCATTCTTGGTTTGAAGACAAAACTAGCTCTGGTGTACGGAATTGATAAGCAGCAACTGATTAGAATGAAAAAGAAATTGCGTGATGTTGGTAAGTTAAAACTCAGCACTAAAATCAATAAGAAGGTGCGAGAGGCGTTTAGAAATGAGAATACGGATCAAATATAATGTTTAGTAATTGTATAAAATAATAATTGATAATACATAATTTAAATAAAATTCTTATTATTTACTCGTACAATTAATATAATACAATATTCAATTAATATTGAATAAAATGGATGATTTACAATTGGTTGTCGTTGGCGGAATTATTGCTGGTGTTGCATCAATTATCGGAGCGATAGTGGGTGCGACGCTAGGATCACAATACGAGGCAAAGACACGTTGGAAAAATCGACCTAGACCGGTCATAAATGATATTTGGTTTCATTTTGAAGAAGGCGGAAATCCCCATCTGGAAATAAAAAATATTGGGTTATCAACCGCGAAGGGCATTACTTTCGAAGAAGTCATATTTGATAAAAAAACAAACTTTAATTCACCGGGACATGTGGCTTACAGATAATGATGGCAATGGAAGAAATCTCAACCCAATGCAACTTGTAGATATTCCTTGGATATATTACGATTCGGTGAAGAAAACTCTTACTTTCCCAATAAATACAGGAAATAAGATATTTTCATTGGATGAAATTTCTTTTCCGATAACTGGACGAATCACCCTTTTTGCACTTGATACAGAATCAGATTATTATGAATACAGAATAAGAATGATGCATGGCCATCCATATATCCAAAAAGCAACTAATAGAAATTATGCAGGTCCTAAATATCCGGAGAGTGTGTTCGACGATAAATTATAACTTAGCTATACCTCAGAAATCGAGGACTTTTTTAATGGTTTTGAACACATGACACCAGATCACATTCAAACAATTTTTGAAGAATTAAAGACTAATGGCCTTATATGTAAATCAAGGCACCTGATACCAAAAATAAAAGAACCTAATTTTAGAGCTAGTGCCGTTTGTAGGACTAAAATATTTTACAATCCAGATCTTTCAACAATGAATGACGATTCAATTCGATTCTCGTTATTGCACGAAGAGGGACATAAAATCAACAAACAATTTTCCCATAAATTGTTGATATTATGTGCAATAATATCTATTTTAACAATTTTAATAATTTTTTATCTGTCATCGGATATGGATATAATTTTGAGATACCTAACTAGTATTGGGGCGTGCTTATTTATTATATTAATTATTATTATATTATTTAATGTATTTAAATTTCGAATCTATAAAGATGAACACGCGTCTGACCTGTTTGCAGCAATTAATTTAAAGAATTATTATGGATATTTCAATATTTATAAAATAATTGATGTAGCATTAAATGAAATTAATTACGGAAGACATAAATCAACCGTGTTAGGAAACATCATCAATAATTTAATTCCCACTCATCCAAGTGATGAAGATCGAGTGTCTAGGGTAAAAAATGAAGTGGATCGTTTAGAATGAATACAAAATATGCAACAAATGAGTAATTGGATAATAGTTAATGGGTTTTTATTATGAATTAGTATTTACTTAACTTTATAAACTAAAACACATATTATTTTTTATGGCGAGTTTAACTGAATTAGTAATAGCAAAATTAAACTTACATCTGAGTTCAAAAAATAAAACCATCATTAAACAGATTAATAAATATGAAGAAAAAAGAAATAAAGTGTGGATTGCAGAACATAAACTCTCAATTCTTGCGGACGCACTTGCAAAGGATTCACTTGATAAATCAGCAGATTTGTTAAAGAAGGAAGCCGATACTTATAGGATAGAAATAGAACGCTTGGAAAAGAATATCGCTGATCTTATCAGCAAATTAGAACCAGATGCCGAGTAAATGTTTAGTTATTGAACAAGTTTTGATATTTGCTTATCGGCCATTCCCATTTCGACCAGGATTCGAATAGGTATCATTTTCCCGTTCTATATACTACCCCTCAAGTAATGGTGCGGGGGAAGGGATTCGAACCCTTGAACCACTAAGGACAGAATCTTAAGTCCTGCGCCGT
>ENA-ORXD01002305-ORXD01002305.1-sediment-metagenome-genome-assembly--contig:-NODE-2305-length-13048-cov-3.014340_pt1 | contig 13048 bp, 10 predicted proteins | sample MGYA00237862_ERZ511471 | MGnify/ENA metagenome assembly ERZ511471 | reverse complement strand
TGTAACTATGGTCCCTTCACGCTGGAGGAAGTCGGCGAGATGATGGGCGTCACCAGGGAACGGATACGACAGATAGAGGCGAAGGCCCTCAAAAAACTGCAGCACAAGAAGAGAAGAGATCAGTTGCGGGATTTTGCGTCACCGTCCAGCGACTGGGACATGATCTGAGCGACGAATCCGGACCGGTGGAGGAAAAGACTCCCCTCCCGCCGTCATTTCTTTTTCCGGTTCTTCAGGGACTCCATAAATTCCTTCATGTGTCCCTTCCTCTCCTCGCTGGAAAACAGCAAGGCAGAGACGTCCATTTCCAGGTCCAGCGCGGAACCCTTGTCCAGCCGGGGTACAACCTCGGAGATCCTTTTGACGGCCTCGATCGCCTCGGGCAGACGGCGGGCAAGTTCCCTGGCAATCGACTCGGCCTCCGCCATCATCTTGTCCGGAGGGGCCAGCTTGTTCACCAGGCCGATCCGGAGCGCCTCCCGGGCCCCGATCGGCTCCCCGATCATCGTGAGTTCCTTCGCCTTGGCCATTCCGACGATCTGCCGGAGCGGGTTGAAGAGGGGATTCAGGCCGAACTTCAATTCCGGGTGGCCGAAAATGGCGCTTTCCGAGGCGACGATCAGATCGCAGACGGTCGCCAGGTTGAATCCGCCGCCCAGGGCAATTCCCCCCACCGCGGCGATGACCGGTTTTCTGCACCCGCAGACCTTCTTCAGATACCTCGAGATCCCGCGAAAATAGACGCTGACTTCCGGAGCGGAGAGGGAAGACATCTCTTTGAGATCCATGCCCGCCGAAAAGACGTAATCCCCCCCGGTGAGGAGGATCGCCCGAACCTCCCTGTCCTCCTCCAGGCGGTCAAAGCACTCCTCCAGTTCACGGCACATCTCCCGGGAAAGGGCGTTCATTTCGGAGGGACGGTGGAGCGTGATCTTGCAGTAGCCTTCCTTCTTTTCAACCTGCAGCGTTTGATAGGTCATCGGGATCCGCTCATTCGTACAGATAGTGAATGCCGGTGGGCTTCACCGCACCCCGGCCGATGTTTTCGGAGACCCAGGAGAGGGTTCCCTCCAGGAGGTACTTCAAGAGGCCGGAGCGTTTCCGGACCGCATAGGAAACGGCGGGCTTTCCTTCGATTCCCGAGAGCTTTGCGCCCAGGAGGATGGCCTCCTCCAATCCGCCCAGATCGTCGACCAGACCCAGTTCAAACGCCTGCCTGCCGGTGAAGATCCTTCCGTCAGCCAGTTTCTCGATCTCTTTCAGGGGGATCTTCCGGTTTTCGGAAACGATCCGGACGAACTGGTCGTAGATATCGTCCACGATCCCCTGGATCAGCTTTCTCTCCTCGGGCGTCATTTCGCGCGTCGGCGAGCCGATGTCCTTAAAGGGACCGCTCTTGACGACGGACGAGCGCACCCCCACCTTTCGGAGGAGTTCCTCGACATTCGCGAAATGCATCACCGCCGAGATGCTCCCGGTGATGGTTCCGGGGTTCGCCATGATCCGGTCCGCGGCGGTGGCGATCAGGTATCCGCCGGATGCGGCGACGGAACCCATCGACACCACGACCCGCTTCTTCTCCCGAAGCCGGCGCGCAGCCTGGTAGATTTCCTGAGAGGCGGCCACCCCGCCTCCGGGAGAATCGATCCTCAGGACGACCGCGCGGATGGCGTCGTCTTCGGCGACACCGTTGATCTGATCGACAATCTCCTCCGCGTCGGCGATGATCCCCTCCACGAGGACCACCCCGACCTTTCCGCGGAAGGAGAAAAGAGAGCCCTCACCCCGCAACCCTTTCAGGGCGATGACCGAGACAAAGAAGAGCAGTCCCATCAGGGCGAAAAGGCACAAGCCGAGAAGGACGGGATGTCTTCGCATAATTGGATCTCAGGTGGTCATTATGGACGGCTTCGTAAAAAGTCCGGAACGGGCGTCATTTTTCCGAATCGACGATCCGGATATCGGCTAGGGCCTTCCCCAGGCTGGAACCGATGTTTTCCCTGTTGTTGATATACTGATTGACGGTGTGCCCCTCTCCTCCGGTTTCATAATCCTTGATGCTCAGGCGGATTTTCCGGCTCTTCGGATCGACGTTCTTCACCAGGGCGGTGACCCTGTCGCCCACGGAGAACAGCTCGGAAGAGGTCTTGACCCTCCTCGTGCTCAATTCGGAGATGTGAACCAGCCCCTCGATCCCCTCTTCGATTTCCACAAAGATGCCGAAATCGGTGATGTTCGTGACTTTTCCCGTCACAGTCGAACCGGCGGGGTACTTCACGACGAGCTCCTCCCAGGGATTCGTCTCGATCTGCTTGAGGCCGAGGGAAAATTTCTCGTGTTCGACATCGATGTTGAGCACCATCGCCTCGATCTCCTGCCCCTTCTTGAACATCTCGGACGGATGCTTGACCCGCTGCTTCCAGGAGATGTCGGACATATGGATCAGGCCGTCGATCCCCTCTTCGACCCCGACAAAGATGCCGAAATTTGTGATGTTCCGGATGACGCCGGTAATGATGCTGCCCTCGGGATACTTCTCCTTCAGGGTTTCCCAGGGGTTGGCGGTGGTCTGCTTCAGGCCGAGCGAGATCCGCTTGGTTTCGGTATTGATGTCGAGGATCATCACCTGGATTCTCTGTCCGACCGAAAGCACCTTTGAAGGGTGACGGATCTCCCGGGTCCAGAACATCTCTGAAACATGGATGAGCCCTTCGACGCCCGGCTCGAGTTCCACGAACACCCCGTAGTCGGTCAGGTTCACCACCCTGCCTTCGATGATGGTTTGCACCGGGTACTTGTCCTTGATGGTCTCCCAGGGATTGGGCGTCAACTGTTTGAGACCCAATGCCACCCGCTCCTTTTCCCGGTCGAAGGAGAGCACCTTAACCCGGATCTTTTCACCCTTCGAAAAATGGTCGGAGGGACGCGTGATCCTGCCCCAGGAGATATCCGTGACATGAAGCAGGCCGTCGATTCCGCCCAGATCGATGAAGAGTCCGTAATCGGTGATGTTCTTGATCACCCCTTCGACGATCTTCCCCTCTTCGAGATTCCGAAGTGTTTCGTGCTTTTCGACATCCCGCTCCTTTTCCAGGATCGTCCTTCGGGAAAGGACCACGTTGTTTCTCTTCCGGTCGTACTTGAGGACGTTGAAGGGGAAGGTCTGACCCACATAACGGTCGAGATCCCGCACGGGGCGGATATCGACCTGCGAGCCGGGCAGGAAGGCCGGAATTCCGATATCCACGGACAGCCCCCCCTTGACCCTCTCCACGATGACGCCCTGGATGGGGCTGTTCTGTTCACAGGCCAGCTTGACATCGTCCCAGATCTTGATCTTGGCGGCTTTGTCCCTCGAAAGAACCAGATTTCCGTCCTGATCGCGCCGGTCCACAAGGACCTCGATCTCGTCTCCGACCTGAACGGAGATGTTCCCCTGATCGTCCCGCAACTCCCTCGCCGGGATATATCCTTCTGTCTTCCAGCCCACATCGACCATGATGGTGTCCGCGTTGATCTGAACCACCCTGCCGGTCAAAACGCCGCCCATCTGGACGGATTGCAGGCTCTGTTCATAAAGCTCCTTAAACCCTTCCTCCATTCCCTGGGTCGGCTCCCCCGCACGGCTTTCGCCTGTCCCGTCCTGACTGTGGGTTTTTTCTGCATCCGGATTTGAGATTACGTTGTCATTGTCAACCATTAAAGACGCACCCCCTGAAATTCTTTTGATTTTTTACGAATCACCGAAATTCTCTAACACAACGATCCCCAAAGATCAAGCAAATTCAGGTAAAATCCTCGGAATTCACGGTCATTTCGCGCGATCCCCCTGAAAATGACCCGCCATTTTCAGGACCGTCAGCATGATATCGGCCACTTGGGAGATGGTCTTGTCCGTGGAATCGATGACGACCGCGCCGGACGGAACGACGAGCGGCGAGACCCGACGGCTGCGATCCTGGTGGTCGCGAACTCGCAGGTCATTGCGGATTTTTTCCAGGGGTGCGGAATCCCCTTTCTCGGCCATCTCCCGATAGCGCCTGACCGCCCTTTCCCCGGCCGATGCATCGAGGAAAAACTTGACGTCCGCGTCCGGAAAAACGACGGAGCCCATGTCCCTTCCTTCGGCTACCAGGCCGCCGCCGATGGCCATTTCTCTCTGCACAGACAGCAGAATCCGACGAACCGCCGGAAACGCCGATACGCTGGAGGCGAGAAGTGCGACCTCCTCGCTCCGGATCTTCTCCGTCACATCCTCGCCATCCGCCAGAAACCGGAGCCGGTCGTCCGCCCGCCTGATTTCAATCCGGATCCCTCGGGAGAGCGATTCCAGAGTTCTTTCATTCCCGTCCCACCCTTTCTGGAGCAGACGGTGGGCCAGCGCACGGTAGAGGGCGCCGGTGTCGAGGTAGGTATAGGAAAGGCGTTCTGCGAGAAGCCTGGCGATCGTGCTCTTGCCGGCGCCCGCCGGTCCGTCAATCGTGATGACGGCCTTCTTCATGAAAAGCCTCCTTTTCCGCGGAAGATTCTTTCGGATTCGGAAGGCAAAGCTTCCTTGCGAACGGACGATCAAAGATCCCGGCGGCCGTCAGGACGCCCAGGCCGTCGAAGAAAACGTCCCAGAGGGAGGCTTCCCGTCCCGGGACAAAAGACTGGTGCCATTCATCGCTGAAACCGTAGAGGGTCCCGATCGCGACGGTCATCCAGAAGCGGTTTTGGCGGAGGAAGGAGTTGTCGGCGGCGAGCCAGCGGCAGATGAGCCATCCGAAGAGCAGATAGAGGATGAAATGGAGCACTTTGTCCAGACCGTAGAAAGAAGGCGTCGATTCCGGGAATCTCGAAATGGAGGAAAGAAGGAAGATCAATCCGGCATAAAGAAAGACCGGCCCGAGATAAAGGAATCGGCTTCGGAACATTTCGCAGCCGCTCCCCCCGATCTTCCGCGAGCCCATCCTCTTTGGTTTCAATTCACCCCCCTGTTTCCCGCGGTCCTATACCACAGCAGACCGCCTCTTTCAATACGGGAATCCGGCATTCCGTCGACAACCGGACACCTGCGGGGAGCAATGGAAAAGCGGATACAGAATCCTTGCTGAATCCTTCCTTGATCGGATGGCGCAAAAAGGATAGGATACCGCTGTATCCCGGCCTATCCGGGAGAGCTGTCGCAGACCGGGAATGAACCCTTTGCATGACGTGGGGGCAATGTTGTTCACGGATCGATTTGCCAGAAACTGGACGATTTGGGTCCTGGCGCTTTTCCTGATCTGGATCGCCTCTTTCCCGTCCGTCGCCCAAGCGGCATTTACCCTCGACGACGAGCGGAAGCTGGGCAAGGAATTCTACGAAAAGCTGGAAAAAGCCAACGCGCTGCTTCAGAACGAACGGGTCGCCTCCTACATTCAGCAGTTGGGCGAGCGGGTCCTCGCCCACAGCGACAAGGTGCCGTTCGATTACAGGTTCTCGATCATCCGCAGTTCCGCCGTCAACGCCTTCGCGACACCTGGGGGATATGTCTACCTCAACCAGGGGCTGATCAACCTCGCCGAAAACGAAAGTCAATTGGCCGGGGTCATTGCCCATGAAATTGCCCACGTGAACGGCCGCCACATCGCCCAGATCATCGAAAAACAGACGAAACTCAGCATATCCGCGCTTGCCGCCATTCTGGCCGGCGCCTTCCTGGGCGGCAGCGGGGAGGTTGCGGCGGCTGTGACCAGTTTTTCGGTTGCGACGGCCACGACCCTCTCCTTGAAATACAGCCGCGAACAGGAAGAGGCCGCCGACAGGATGGGGATGTCCTATCTGGTTTCCGCAGACTACGATGGGAGAGCCATGCTGGATTTCCTGCGGATCATGAGGCGCTATGAATACTATTCGAGCGCCATCCCCTCCTATTTCCTGACCCATCCCGGGACCGACGAAAGAACCCGCTATATCGACGCCCTCCTCCAGACCACCTACACCGAAAGGGGGAAAACGAGGATCGTCGGCAATCTGAAACGAATCCAGACCCTCCTCCTGCTCGGAGGCGGAACGGCGGGCGGGAACCTTACCCATTTTCAGAAACTTCTGCAGGATAATCCCGCCGATCCGGACGCCCTCTATGGCCTGGCCGTCGCGCAGGAGAGGCTGGGAATGATCCGCGAATCCAGGGAAACCTTCCGAAAGGCCATGGCAATCATCCCGCAAGATTCCGATATCCTGCGCGATTACGGGATTTTTCTCTTCAGGCTCGGACAATTCGCCGATGCCGTCGACCCCCTGCGCCGCGCGGTCGAAATCGACGGAAAGGATGCGGACGCCCTCCTCTATCTCGGGAGAAGCCACGAGGGGCTGGGCGATTGGTCGAAAGCGCTGGAAACCTACCGGAGGCTTGCGGCCCGGCAGCCGGAGGATCCGGATGTCCATTACAATCTGGCGATGGCCTACGGAAAGGCCGGGGATTCAGGGGATTCCCATTACCATTTCGGGATCTATTTCAAGAAGAAAGAGAGGAGGGACAGCGCACTTTTTCATTTCCGGGCGGCCCTGAACCTCTTTCCAAAGGATTCGGCCAGGTGGAACGAAATCACCCGTGAGATCCGATCGCTGAAGCCCTGATCCAAACCTCCCGCTTTTTCCAACCGAAGGAGAACCGCTTCTCGATGAACAGGATCCGGAGAATTCTGCTGCCGGCCGATCTCGCATCCACCGCGGCGGCTTTGACGGCCATCCGCCTGGCCGAGAGGTTCCGCGCGGAAATCACCTTTCTCCATGTGATCGATTCGCACGCCCTGACCGCCAAATTCTTCTTTCCGAAAATTGCGAAGAGCTGGATCCACCGGGACTCGGATCTGCGGGAAGAGGCTTTGGCGGAAGAAAGGGTCCTTGACTTCCTGAAGACCCTTCCCCTCGATTCGGTCCCCTACGCCTTCCGGATCGTCCGGGGGAGGCTGCCGCAGGAGATCCTCCGCGCGGCGGAAAGGATCCGTCCGGATCTTCTGATCCAGGGAAGCCGGATCTCGGGACTGGATGAATGGATGACCGGGGGCGCCGCGTGGCGGATCATCCGGAAGGCGCCCTGTCCGGTCATCACCGTCATACAAGGACAACCCACCCGCTTCCCGGCCCGGACCGCCTGGTCCTCAGAGAGAAGCCTGCCTGATTTTCAGCGGATCCTCTGCCTCACCTCTTTCGGGGAATCGTCGCGGATGGTCCTGCCTTACGCGGCGGCCGTGGCCTTGAAAACGGACGCCGAGCTGATCCTGTTCCATTTTCTCGGCAGCGGCCAGGAGAGCCCGAACGAACGGAAAGCCTCCCGCTCAGCTGCCAAGGCCGCGCTGGACCGCCTCCTCCGGGAGGTTCAGGCGCTGTATCCGGGAGTCAAAGCGGTAACCGGCATTGGGGAAAGCGAAGGGGAGGCGGATCGGCTCGCCAGGATTCTGGATGCGGGAGCCGACATGATCGCAATGGGAATCGGCCCTCTCCCGGATTCCCTCCTGATTCCATCGGGGGGCTTCCCCGAAAGGATCTTCCGCCACGCGCGCTGCTCCCTCCTGACGGCAAACCCGGAAGGGGCATCCCGCAGGCTGGAGAGGAGGTATCGGAAAGTCTTCCGGAGATTGACCCCCGAGGATCTGATCCGGATCAACGACGAGCAGCCGGAACTCATCGGAGAGGACCTGTTCCACGGCGGTCCGATTTTGAGAACCTCCCGTCTTTTCCTCAGGAATTATTCGCCAGCCGGACTGACGAAGGTCTTCGAGGAGTACGGTCTCTTCCCCCGCCTGCGCGAAAAGGGTTTCGCAGATCCGCGGATCGCCATCCAGATCGATGACGACTATCGACAGCGCCTGCGGGTTTTTTTCGGAGAGGGGGAGGATGAACATCATCTCCTCCTGGAGATGGTGTTGCGGGAGGGGGTTCTCGAAGGCGCCCGGGAGGGGAGATCCAGCGGACGGGGATCCTACTTCCCCGTGCTTGCGGTGGAATGGATCACCATGCAGAACCCCCGGGCCTCCTTCTCGCCGGAGCGCCCTCCTCTTCCCGGCCAGACCTGCCCAGGCTTGTGAATCAGCCGCGAAGTCCTGGAGCTGATTGCCATGATCGGTTTGAGAATCAGGAAAGACGGGATCGCCATCCACCCCGAGTACTTTCACGCCGCCCTCCTCTACCATCCCCGTTTCAAATGTTACAATCCGGTTCAGGAAGGCCAGTTGACCGCCCTGATCCGCGACACCGGGGAACACAACCTCGGCGACGTCTCCTGGGCGATCCATCTGGACTGTCTTTGCGGAAAGAATCTCAGCCAGCGTCTTCCCTGGGCGATCGACCAGCAGGTTCTCCCCCTGACCGACCCGCTGAAGGCACACTTCAACAGCGAACATTACCGGACGCTTTTTCGGGAAGGCCTCGCCGCCAGCCGTTACCGGATCGACTGGCGGCTCTTTGCCGAAAGATTGAGGGAACGGACGGATCCGGACCGGACTAAGGGCCGGACAGATCGATCTGCTGGGGAGAAAGTTCCCGGCGGGCATAATCGAGATGGATCCCCTCCCGCATGAAGAGGTCGAAGAGGTCGGGGTCGATGTGGCGATCCTTCGCCATCATCGAGAGGATGTGCATCGCCTCAGAGAGGGTCTTTCCCTTCTTGTAGGGACGGTCCTTGGCCGTCAGCGCCTCGAAGATGTCGGCAAGCGCCAGGATGCGCGACTGGAGCGATAGGTCCCTTTCGCCGATGCCGCGGGGATATCCCTTTCCGTTGAGGGTTTCGTGGTGGGTCGCGGCATATTCCGGGACGCGGCGCAGCTTCTTGGGAAACGGCAGCTGGGAGAGCATCTTGTAGGTTACCGTGGCGTGGTTCTGGATCACCCCTCTCTCTTCGGCCGTCAGGGTCCCTTGTCGGACGCTCAGCTTTTCGACCTCTTCCGGGGATAGAAGGGGCTGGGTCTCTCCATCGAGCTCCCAGGTTCTTTGAGCGATTTCACGGACCCGGCTCAGCCGCTCGTCCGTCATCCGCTCATCCCCCCGGTTCGCTTCGGTCAGAAAGAGGTATTCCTCCGCGAGGGAGTTGGCGGTCCCTGCCTCTTCCGCGGACGGCGACTCCCCTGCCTCACGCTCCTGCCGCAGATGGTTCTGCGCGGCGCACAGTGCAAAGCGGAGTTTCAGCAGATCGATCCGGTCGAAGATGGTTTCGAGTTTGGTGGCCTTGTCCACCACGTACTCCGGCGTGGTCACCTTTCCCACGTCGTGGAGCCAGGCGGCGATCCTCAACTCCTTCAGCTCGTCTTCGCTGAAACGGACCGCCGCATAGGGGCCTTCCGCGACATCGTTGATGTGGCGGGCGATTTCCATGGTCAGCTCCGCCACCCGGCGGACATGACCGCCAGTATAGGGTGATTTTTCGTCGATCGCGGTGGCAATCGAGCGGATGAAGGACTCCATCAGGTTTTCCAGGTCGTGGATCAGGCGGTTGTTGGAAAGGGCGACTGCGGCCTGGGAGGCGAGGGATTCGGTCATTTCCTGGCATTCGTAGGAGAACGGGATCACCTCCCCGCTCTCCTCGCTGCGTGCATTGAGCAGCTGAAGGACGCCGATGATGTCGTTCTCATGGTTCTTCATCGGAACCACGAGCATCGACCGGGAACGGTAGCCGGTGCGGGCGTCGAACTGGCGCGTCCCCTGGAAGTCGAACCCTTCCGCGTCATAGACATCGGGGATGTTGACGATCCCGCCGGTCAGCGCAACATGGGCGGAGACATTCCCGTGGTTGGGCGTTCCGTCCGCATTCTGCAGACGGACCGGATTCCAGGCGATCGGGCCGCCCGTTCCCCCCATGCGGATCCCCAGGGTTTCCGTCTGGACGATGGCAAAATGGAGTTCCTGCTCATCGTCCGACATGGTGTAGAGGGTCCCGCCGTCGGCGCCCGTGAACTTTCGCGCCTCTTCTACGATCAGCTCCAGGAGGCGCTGAATGTCCCGCTCGGCCGAGAGGGCGGTCCCGATCCGGGTCAGCCTCCGGATCTGTTTCATCTGGTTTTCGGTAAACTGCTGAATCTCCGTGCTCACCCGTTCGATCAGGCGCTGGATCTGATCGCTGCCGACCACACCGGGGAATCCCCTCTCCCTGTGCTCCATGCTTCACCTGCCTTCCGTTTTTTGAGCCGTTCGGATCAACCGACCCCTGCGGGTCCCGCCGCCGGCATTATGACGGAAAACCGTTCGCGCGTCAACGGACTTCAACATGAAGGTCCCCGCGCTGCAGTCTATCTTTCATGGCCGCGAGTTCTTCCGGAGACGAAGGGAATTCCGAAAGAAAGGCCGGGTCGAGCGTCTTGGCCGGAACAAAGGGCTGCAGCACGTATTTGCGCGCATTCTTAAGCCATTCCGCGACGGAGAGCAGGTCGTCGATCGTGATCTGGGAAGGAACGACGGTCGTCCTGAATTCGTGTTCGAGTCCGGATTCGGTGATGAGTTCGATGCTCCGGCCGATCGCGGCGAGATCGACCTCGGCGCGGGCGATTCGGCCGTATTTCTCTTGCGGTCCCTTGATATCCATCGCCAGATAGTCGACCAGCCTCTCCCGGATCAGCGTCTCGAGGACCTCCGGGCGGGAGCCGTTGGTGTCGAGCTTGATCCGATACCCCATCTCCCGGACTCTCCGCAGAAAGTCAGGGAGGTCGGGCTGGAGGGCCGGTTCTCCGCCGGTCAGGGTCACGGCGTCGAGCTTTCCCCGCCGCTTCTCCAGGAAGGAGAGGACCTCCGTTTCGTCGAGCAGGGATCCGTACCGGGCGGGATCGACCAGCTCGGGGTTATGGCAGTAGGGGCAGCGAAAGTTGCAACCCTGGACAAAAACGACGGCGCCGATGCTGCCCGGATAATCGATGAACGAGATTTTCTGCAGACCGCCGATCTTCATCCCTTGAAGCGGAACGCCTTTCTGAGGTTGAACTCCTCTTTCTTGCCTTTGTTCCACTGCTGGACCGGGCGCAGGTAGCCGACCACCCGCGAGTAGACCTCGCAGGGCTCATCGCAGGAGGGACAGGTCTCCTTCTCCCCGGTCAGATAGCCGTGCGACGGGCAGACGCTGAAGGTCGGCGTGAAGGTCAGGTAGGGCAGATGGTAGTTTTCGCAGATCTTCTTCACCAGGGCCTTGACGGAGCGGGGGTCCGAAATCCGCTCGCCCGCATAGGTGTGAAACACCGTGCCTCCGGTGTATTTCGACTGGATCTCGTCCTGAAGGTCCAGGGCTTCGAAGACGTCATCCGTCCAGTTGACCGGCAACTGGGTCGAGTTTGTATAGAAAGGCTCCCCCTTTCCATTTTCTTTTCCACAGGTTTCGTCGCCCGCAGAGAGGATCTCGGGATACTTCTGGCGGTCGATCCGGGCCAGGCGGTAGGAGGTTCCCTCCGCCGGCGTCGATTCGAGGTTGTAGTTGTTCCCGGTTTCCTCCTGGAATCGGATCAGTTTCTCTCTCATGAAATCAAGGACCTTTTTCGCAAAAGTCTGTCCCTCCGGGGTGGCGATGTTCTTTCCGAACAGATTCAGGCAGGCCTCGTTCATGCCCACCAGGCCGATGGTGGAGAAATGGTTCTTCCAGTATTCGCCGAACCGCTCCTTGACGCTCCGCAGGTAGTAGCGGGTGTAGGGGTAGAGGTTCCCCTCCGTGAACTTCTCCAAGACCTTTCTCTTGGTTTCGAGGCTTTCCCGGGCCGTCACCATCAGGCGGTCCAGCCGCTCCAGAAATTCCTCCTCACTCTTGGCTAGGAAGCCGATCCGCGGCATATTGATCGTGATCACCCCGATCGACCCGGTGAGGGGATTGGAGCCGAAAAGCCCGCCGCCCCTCTTCTGCAGTTCGCGGTTGTCGATCCGCAGGCGGCAGCACATGCTGCGGGCATCCTCCGGATTCATGTCCGAATTGATGAAATTGGAAAAATAGGGGACCCCGTATTTTGCAGTCATCTCCCAGAGCCCTTCGAGATTCGGATCATCCCAGTTGAAATTCCGGGTAACACTGTAGGTCGGGATGGGGAAGGTGAAAACCCGCCCCTTCGCGTCCCCTTCGGCCATCACATGGAGAAACGCGCTGTTGAAGAGGTTCATCTCCTCCTGAAAATCCCCATAGGTCTCTTTCTGCGGCTCGCCGCCGATGATCACGTTCCGGTCGGCGTAATAGCTGGGGACCCGGATGTCGAGGGTCACGTTGGTGAAGGGGGTCTGGAATCCGACCCGCGTCGGAACATTGATGTTGAAGATGAACTCCTGAAGGGCCTGGCGGATCTCCTGGTAGCTCAGTTTGTCGTAACGGATGAAGGGCGCCAGCAGGGTGTCGAAATTCGAAAAGGCCTGCGCGCCCGCCGCCTCCCCCTGGAGCGTGTAGAAGAAGTTGACCACCTGCCCCAGGGCGCTGCGGAGGTGCCTGGCGGGCTTGCTCTCCACTTTTCCGGAAACCCCGCGGAACCCCTCGATCAGAAGATCATAAAGGTCCCATCCCACGCAGTACACCGAGAGGAGGCTGAGGTCGTGGATGTGGAAATCCCCTTCCGAGTGGGCCTTGCGGATCTCCGGGGAATAGATCTCGTTGAGCCAGTAGACCTTGCTCACCTCGGATGAGATGTAGTTGTTCAGCCCCTGGAGGGAGTAGTCCATATTGCTGTTTTCGTTGATTTTCCAATCCGTCTTCTTCAGGTACTGATCGACCAGATCCACCTCCATCCGGTTCGTGATCTCCCGAAGGCGTGCATGCTGGTCGCGGTAGATGATGTAGGCCTTCGCGGTCTTGCGGTAGGGGGAGGAGAGGAGGACCTCCTCCACGATGTCCTGGATCTCCTCGACGGTCATGATCCGGCCATCGAAGAGCTTTTCTGCCAGACTCAACACCCGGATGGTGAGCATTTTCGCGGCCGCGGGATCGAATTCCCCGGTCGCCGCTCCCGCCTTGGCAATGGCGCTCGTGATCTTCTCCGCATTGAACTGGACGAGGCGGTCGTCCCTCTTCTTGATCATTGCATGCATGGAATACTCCCCTTCAGCGAGATGAACTGGAATGGTTTCCGATCCCCCC
>ENA-ORXD01002303-ORXD01002303.1-sediment-metagenome-genome-assembly--contig:-NODE-2303-length-13054-cov-4.534484_pt1 | contig 13054 bp, 8 predicted proteins | sample MGYA00237862_ERZ511471 | MGnify/ENA metagenome assembly ERZ511471 | reverse complement strand
TCAATGATCTTTTCGACCATGACGGTCTGTTCGGAGAGGCGTGCCATGGCGTTCAGGGATTTCTGCCCTTCTTCGTCGATGCGCTCCATCTCTTGCATGGTCTTATGGACAATCTCCAGGCCTGATTCGGCATCGATCTTTACGGTGTTGGCGGCCTGAGCGCTGTTGAAGGCGCCAGCGCGGATACGAGCCAGTGAATCGCCGATGGTATCCAGGTCATGAGCCGTCCCTTCTACGGTCTGGGCAACGGCCAGGGCTTGTTGAGCGACTTCCCGAGTGCTGGAAGCCATCTCGTCGACGCTGGTGGTGGTTTCCAGAAATTGGGCGTTGGTGTGGTCCATGGCGTTGGCGGTTTCTTCAAGGGAGGCCGACAACTGTCGGGAAATGGCGGCTTCGCTTTCGGTGCGTTCGGCCAGGACTTCCATCTGGCCGGCAATTTCTTGCTGCTTATCCTCCATCGACTGGATGTCCTGGCGAGTGTTGAGAGCGGCCTGCAGGCCGTCTTTGGCACGGGATGAGAGGAAGCGGCTGCTGTTGGCCAAAGCCTGATAGTGAGGTGACATTTCCTTGATGGTCTGCAGCAGCTCGGTCAGCAGGTTTTCGACCTGAGAGACCGAAGACTGCACGGCAAGATCAAGTTCCTCTACCGTATTCCCTTTGAGAATGACGTTGGGGGCGAGGTGTTGCAGCTGCTGCAGGTGCTTCTGCAACTGCCGCTTGAGAGAAATGCGGACGAACTGGTAGAGAATGGTCCCAACCCCCAGGCCCATCAGTAGGCAAAGGATATAAAAGAGCGGTGAAAGAGCCTGTCGACCAAAGAAAGGGACGACCAGCCAGGGAAACAAGATCCCAGCGACAATCCCTGTGCCATAGGTCACCAGAAGCAGTTTTTTCAGATAGGTTGTTCGCGATTTTTCAACACCGGTCATGGTAAATTCTGTCAGCTCCGTGAAAGACTGAAAGGATTCATGGGAAAAAGGAATAAACAGAAGGAATTCTAGCACTTTTCTTGCCAAGATGACATGTGCTAGCATAAAAAACCTTGCTTCCCGTCCCAATCCTTAGGAGGACGATGCTTTTCGATACCCATGTCCACCTCGATTTCCTGACGCCGGCTGTTTCTTTGGCCGATGAACTGGCTGCGGCGCAGCAGCAAGGTGTTGGAGCCTTCCTGGTTCCCGGCGTCTATCCTGCAGACTGGCCGCGCCTGGTATGCCTCGCCGAACAGGAGCCTTCGGTGTGGATTGCTCCAGGGGTCCACCCGCAAGCTGCGGAGTCCTGGAACGACCAGATTGCTGCCCAACTGGAAACCTTGCTGCGGCATCCCAAGGTGGTGGCGGTGGGGGAAGTCGGTTTGGATGGCCTGCTTGACTCGCCATCCCGACTAATGCAGGAGCGGGTTTTTCGGGAACAGGCACAATTGGCGGTTGCGGCCGGGAAGCCGTTGCTGATTCACTGCCGGCGGCTGTTCGAACCGACCCTGAAGATTCTGCGGGAGGAGCGATTGGCTCAGGTCGGAGGAATTTTTCATGCCTTTTCCGGAAGTGTAGAGTTCGCACAGGCAGCTGTGCGTCAGAATTTCGCCATCGGCCAGGGGGGAATCTTGACGTTTGGAAACGCCCGTCGGGCTCCGCAGGTTGCGTCAGAATTGGACCCGCAATGGCTGGTGCTGGAGACTGATGCGCCGGACTTGGCTCCGGAACCGCATCGCAGTGAAGCCAATCGTCCTTGTTATCTGTCGCTGATTGCCGCTAAGTTGGCTGAGTTGCGTGGCTGGAACCTGCAGCGTTGTGCCGAGGTCACCACGGCCAATGCCTGCCGCATACTTCATCTATCCCTCCCTTTGGGGAATTGTGAATCCAAGGAAAAACATGAATTCTGACCGGTTTCAACGGCTGGAAATGCTCGTCGGCCGCCCTGGCCTGGAGCGGCTGCAAGAGTCTTCTGTTGCTGTGTTCGGAGTGGGCGGCGTCGGGAGTTTTGCCACCGAAGCCCTGGCCAGGGCCGGGATTGGGCAACTGACTTTGGTTGATTTCGATAGCGTCTGCGCCTCCAACATCAACCGTCAGCTCCACGCTCTGGAGAGCACTGTCGGGCGCCCCAAAGTGCAGGTCATGGCCGAACGCTGCCGCGCCATCAATCCCGGAATTAAGGTCGAACCGCTGCAGGACTTTTACAGTGCCGAAACCAGCGCCGAACTGCTTGGCCGGCCGTACGATTACGTGCTCGACTGCATCGACCTGGTCACGGCCAAGATTCATCTGATCTGGTCCTGTCGTCAGCAGCAGATCTCCTTGATTTCCTCCATGGGCGCGGCTAATAAGCTGGATCCGACCCAGATTCGCATCGGCGACCTGTTTTCCACCCGCAACTGCGGTCTGGCCCGTATTATGCGCAAGGAGCTGCGTCGACGCGGGGTAGAAAGCGATGTCAAGGTGGTCTATTCCACCGAAGAGGCCCGTGTTGCAGCCGAGGCCCCTGCGGCACCGGCCGCGCCGCGCCAATCCGGCCAAGGCAAGCTCCCCTTGGGAAGCTGCTCCTATATTCCACCGATTTTCGGCCTGACCATGGCCGGCGAAGTCATCCGCACCCTGATTGGAGACACCAGCAAATGACCACAGAATTCATCTGGCAAGCGGCCCTGCTCATGGCTATCGGCGGAATTTCCGGGTTCCTGAATGTCATGGCTGGTGGTGGTTCGCTCCTCACCCTCCCTCTGCTGATCTTCCTCGGCCTGCCGGCTGCAGAAGCCAATGGCACCAACCGGGTGGCAATACTGGTGCAGAATTTCTTTGCTCTCAAAGCATTCCGTCAACATGGAGTATTCCCCGTAAAGCTGGCGTTGCTGTGCGCCATTCCGGCGCTGGTCGGAGCCTATTGGGGGGCCAACCTGGCTGTCAGTATCGATGATCAGACCTTCAAGCGGTTGCTGGCCGGGATCATGGTCGGGGTGCTGGTCCTGATGTTGGTCGATCCGATGAAGCGGCTGCGGGAAAAAGAACTGGAAATGACCACCGGGCGGCGGGTGTTGCTGGTGGTGACGTTCTTCGGAGTGGGGATCTACGGCGGATTCGTGCAGGCTGCGGTCGGTTTTCTGATCCTCACGGCATTGATGATGTTCGGCCTGGACTTGGTGCGCAGCAATGCGATCAAGGTATTTGTGATTTTTCTATTCACGGTCCCGGCACTGGCGGTCTTTGCCTGGCATGGCGAGGTGAACTGGCTGCTCGGTTCCGCTCTGGCCGTGGGGAATGCCTGCGGCGGCCGCGTGGCGTCCCACATGGCCATAAAAAAAGGACACGACTGGATTCGCAAGTTCGTGTCCGTGGTGGTGGTTATCTTTGCTTTGAAATTATTCTTCAGCTAAGGGTTGATGAAAAATACCCATCTGCTGCCTTGGACGTATAAACCACACACTCCTTATTTCCAAGGTCTTACAGCTGAGAATTTTTGCTCAACCCGAAAAATTTTCAGCCGGAGAAATCTTCCAGGTGCTTCTTGACCCGCGTCAGGTAGTTACGGGTTTCCTCGGGCATGGCTTCGGCGCCGCGGCGGTCGAGATTGCCTGGTCCCCAGTTGTAAGCGGCCAGAGCTGAATCAAGGTCGCCATCGTATTTATCCAACATCATCCGCAGATAGCGGGTCCCCCCCATGACATTCTGTTCCGTGTCAAACGGGTTCTCAACTCCCAGCTCCTTGGCGGTCCCAGGCATCAGCTGCATCAAGCCCTGAGCACCGACCGGAGACACGGCCTGGGGATCAAAGGCGCTTTCGGTCTTGATCACCGCTTTTATCAGTTCCGGTGCGATGGAGTATTTTTCCGAGGCCCGCGCTACTGCCGACTCGATGGGATCGGTCTGCTGCTGATAGCGCTGCAGCCCGCCGCGCTGCTCAAAACTGGCTGTGAGCCTGTTCAGCTGGTCGAAATTTTGACGACCGATGTTGGCCGTGGTCGGAATCGAGCCGAGTCCTTGTGGCATGAACGGGCCACCGCCCTCTTCCAGGTTTTCCTCATCGTCGTCCAGCCAGTTGCTGCGGCTCATCTGCAGTCGCATCAACTGTGCCCACTGACGCGCCTGGTCGGCGCTTTTCTCCATTTGTTCCAACTGGTTGGCAAAGCTGTCGGTCGTCGCGCGGAGTTTTTCACGCGCGCTTTTCTCCTCATTCTTCACCAATGGTGTGTTGCTGAGGGCATTTTTTAAAGGGTCAATGGTCATCCTCTGAGTCCTCTGAACAGTTGTCCACCTCCCTAAATACTGCACTCGTCATGCCAAGTCCGTATCACTGCTTGACTCTGACCTTGTAGGTGAGGGTTGTCGAACCACCAGCCGGAACTGCAACAGTCCATTCGGCAGTGGCGGAATCGACGCGGCTATGCTTGTGGCTTTCCTGCAGAATCTCCCAATCACCCGGAATCGGTTCCTGTACGCGAATCGTGACGGCTTCGGTCTTGGCGTTTTTCAGCTCGATTCTATAACTGCTTTCCGTGAGCTGGGGTTCCCCCTTGCCGCTCAACAGGCGGAACTCGGTTTGCACGCGGTCTGCTGTCAGGTCAAAGGCCTCGCCGAGCTTGAGACGAACGGTTTCGTTCTTCGGGGTGTGGTCAATTCGATCCTCGCCTACAAACTGGGTGGTACCGCGTGAATCCTGTTGATATACACGAACGGTCCCTTTGGGCAGAGGCAGGCCCAGGCCGAACTCCTCGCGGTTGGCCAGTTCCAGGTAGGTGGCAATCTTTATTTTCCGTCCCAGGTCGGGATAACGTCCTCGATAGTAGTAATTGGCGCCGGACAGCAGGTAATCCTTTTTGACCTTGACCTGGGGGGCGGTGAGCAGGGACACCTGTTTGGTCTGGTTGTCCTTGATGGTCGTTGGACGCTGCAAAGTGTAGAGGTGGTATTCGAACAGGCTTTCTTCGGCCATCGCCGGTGCGGCATCGGCCATGGCTGTCTTCATCAGGTATTCGCGAGCGATGGGCATTTCCTCGGCGACACGATTGACGTCGCCGGCAACCAGCTGCAAGGTGGCCTGACGAAAGGTGGTGCCGGCTTGATTGGTGAGAGTGACCCAGCCGGACAGGTCGAGAGTCTTTTCGTCTTTAGCCAGCAGCGCCACGTAGTCGGCCCGCCAGGACAAGCCGCTGGTCAAGTAGCTGATTTCCAAGTCCTGTTGGCCGGCACGGCTGTTCTCCATGTCCAGAATCAACGTGGGGCGGTCGCGCAGGTTGGCGGGAACATCGGGGTAGACGATACGTCCCGGGATGCCTGTTTCTATCTTGTTGTCAATCTGCAGCACCACACCGTCGTTGGCAGCGAGAACCTTGGCAGGGGTTGTGCTGTCGACGCCGGTCTGGGGATGGCTGCGCACCACCAGTACTTCCTGGCCGACATATTTTTCCAGAAGTTTTTGTGGCGAGAGGAGGTCGAAATCAAAATTCTGTTCCCGGATAATGCTCCCTTTGGGATCGGTCAAATTTCGGAAGATCACCGTTTCAGGGCGAATTCGAGCACTGACGTCGCGGAAGGCGAGTTCCACCTGCCCTTTGGGGAGGACGACGCTGCGCTGGTCGCGCACGAGGGCCAGGTTGTCGTTGTAGATGGTCACGGCAACCTGTTGCTGATCGTCCAGAGAGCTGCGCAGCTCTGCTGCACCGCCAACGCTTAAAGGGATCAGAACCAGGATGAACAGGCTGATAAGGGTTTTCATACTATCTCCTGTCGACTGCGCAAGGGATAAGCTTTAGGAAGAAAACCGGTCCGTATCGTAATGGATACGGACCGGCAGGCTGTCCTAACTGAAATAGCAGATTTTTTGGGGACCGCAAGGCGGAAGTGATAATTCGTGAGAAAGAATGACTACCAGGCAGCCCGCAGCAACTGTTGTAAACTGCTGCGTTGGGTAACCGAGTCGTTGGACTGATGGGCTAGCAGGGCCAGCAAGCGTAAATAGGTCGGATTGCTCGGCTCAAGCAGGGAGGCCTGGCGGCAGGCCGCAACGGCAGCCTGAAGCTGGTCGTTGAAGGCATGGGCCAGGGCCAGTTGGAAGTACCCTTCTGCATCGCTGGCGGACGCATGACGGTTGCCCCACAGCAGACTCAAGGTGGCGTCAGAGGGCTCTTGCAGCATGAGCTGGATATCGGCCAGTCGTTGCCACAGGTCGAAACGGTCTGGTTGCTGCTGCAGCACATCTTGGTAGAACAATAGCGCTTCGGTCCACAACCCTTGCTGTTCCTTGCGCACTCCGATGGGAGGAAGAGCCGGCTTTTTAAGGGGCTTTTCCGCAGGTTTCGGTTGGATGACTGCGACGGGGGAGAGGGCGGCCTCCTGGTGCAGTTGCAAAGTGGTAACCGGGACGGGCGCACTCGAGGGAGTGAGTTCTGCGACCATTGCCGGTTTCGGCGCCGGAAGAGACGTGCTGAAGTTGCCGGGAATTTCCAAGGGAATCGCGGCGGCCGGAACCAGCTGCAGAGGGCCGACGCCAAGATCTTCCAGGAAGCGTTTTCCTTCGGGGTCGTTGGGCATGCCGAGGAGGACATCCAGGACCGATTGGCGCAGGGCGACGCTCAAATTCTTTCTGGCGACAAAGATGTCGCCGCTGGCAGACGTCGCCGTGGTAGTGCGAAGCAGGTACGGCAGGCGGTTGAGCGGGCGTGACTTCAGCAGTTGCTCGCTGAGCAGGCCGAAATCGATGGTGCCGTAGCGCTGCAGTGCAGCGTACAGGGTTTCTTCGTCATCAAACACCTGCATGGTGACCGGCTGCTGCAGATGGTTTTGCAGATAAAAGGCCAGACGCCGAGCGTAAGGGGGCGCAGGCAGGAAGGAGTTGGGGGTCACGCAGCCGAACCGCAATCCTGACTTTGGTGGAACAAGTGCTGGATGTTGGGCCGTCTGTTGAGCTATGGTCGGAGCAATTGTTGCCGCGGGTGCGTCGTAGGGGGCGGCAAACCCGTTGACACCTGTTTTGGAGAGAATCTGCTGACCTTCCGGCTGATCGGCCATCTGCAGAAGAACGCTTTCCAGGCGTTGACGCAGTTCCGGCGCCAGTTCCGGGCGTATGATCAGGTAGGATTTTTCGGTTGCGAGGGATGAGCCTTCACGGGGGATGAGACGGGCGACGCGCAGAAAGCCGCCGGGATGTTGACGCAAAAAAGCGTCAGTGCAGATTGCGACGTCAATTTCCCGATAGCGGCTGAGCCAGGGGAGCAGGTCAGCTTCCTTCTGGAAAAAGCGAAACCGAAACCCTTCACCGAGGCGATGTTCCAGATAAAGTCCGAATTCTCGGGCTGTTTCTTGATTTGCAGCGAGCTGATTGGGGATCACGCAGCCGAACTGAACGGCAGCCTGAGCTGGCTGTAGGCCGAGGAGAAAGAGTCCGATACACAGCCCGAAAAGAAGCCGGATGTAGAAATTTGACAAGCACCTTGACACCGCTGGTGATCCTCCTTGCGAATGCATAACCCCACTTTCACCTGTATCTGCTGGAAAAGACGTGGTCTTTTTCAGTTTAAAAAGGATTAAGCAAGATTTACGCCGGTTCCAGGCCGGCAAATCGCAACAAGAGTTTTTTCGGGCCGACAGTGTTGAAATAGACGATGACTTTCTGATTCTCTCCCTGGCCTTCCAATCGGCGCACCGTGCCGACACCGAACTTTGCATGCCGAACCCGGCAGCCGATGCGCAACCCCTCTTCGGGTTCCGGCACCAGGTGATAATCCTCGACGATGTCGTCAATCGTCGGCTGCGGAGTGTCTGCTTCAGGCAACTGAGTGAACAGGGAAGCCAGGTTGTGGCCAGCTACTGGCCGTAGCGCCGGGGTTGGCTCGGGCTGCTCTATCAGGTGGGAGGGGACCTCGGCCAAAAACCGGCTCGGCGGATTGAACTGGAAGCTGCCGTAAATCCTACGTCGCCGTGCATGGGTCAGATAGAGCTTTTCCATGGCGCGGGTCATCCCCACGTAACACAGGCGTCGTTCTTCCTCCACGTCTTCACCGGCGTCGCTGGAGCGGGCATGCGGGAACAGTCCTTCTTCCAGCCCGGTCAGGAAGACCACCGGGAATTCCAAACCTTTGGCCGCATGCAGAGTCATTAAAGTGACACGATCGAGGCTTGGGTCATAAGCATCGAGATCGGTGATCAAGGCGACCTGCTCCAGGTAATCCTGCAAGGTACCTTCCTGAGACAGGTGTTCTTCCATCCCGGCCAGTAACTGTTCAAGGTTGTCCAACCGGCCGCGAGCCTCTTCGGTTCGTTCTTGGCGTAATTGGGGACCATAGCCCGTCTCTTCAATGATTTCGGAGGTCAACTGGGGATAAGGCAGCCGCTCCAGGCGTTTCTGGAAAGAGAGCATCATTTCCAGGAACTCCCGCACACGGGATGTTGCCGCGCCGCGTAGAAGATCCCGTTCCAGGGACAGGGAACAGGCGGCGAGAAATCCCCCGGCTTCCTCTTCCAATTGACCGATCTTTTCGATGGTGGTGTTGCCGATACCGCGCGGCGGCACATTGATAATGCGGCGTGCGGCCACCGAATCGGCCGGGTTCACCAGCAGGCGCAGGTAGGCGAGGATGTCCTTGATCTCGAGGCGGGAGTAGAATTTGACGCCGCCGAACATCACATAGGGCAGGTTGTAACTGCGCAGGGCTTCTTCCAAGACCCGTGACTGAGCGTTGGTGCGGTAGAAGATGGCAATATCGCGCAGATGACGTTTGGCATCGCGCAGTTGGCTGATTTCACGCGCGACGAAGCGAGCTTCCTCCTGATCGTCGGGCAGGGTTTCCAGGGTGAGTTTGTCACCGGCCGGGTTGTCTGTCCACAGGGTCTTTCCCTTGCGTTCGCGGTTGTGGGCCACAACGCCGCCGGCCGCGTCCAGGATGGTGGATGTCGAGCGGTAATTCTGCTCCAGGCGGATGATTCGGGCGTCGTAATCCCTTTCAAAGCCAAGGATGTTGCCGATTTCCGCGCCTCGCCATTTGTAGATCGACTGGTCGTCGTCACCGACCACGCACAGGTTGCCATGGCGCTGGGCCAGGAGATTGATGAGCCGATACTGGATCAGGTTGGTGTCCTGAAACTCGTCCACCATGATATAGGCGAAACGTCGCTGCCAGGAATCGAGGACCGCAGGAAATTCTTCGAACAGGCGCACGGTCTGCAGCAACAGATCGCTGAAATCGAGAGCGTTGGCTTGTTGCAGGCGCTCCTGATAGCGGGCATAGACTTTCTGCAGGTCGGGATGATTGAAGTAGCCGGCAATGTCGGAGGGGCGCTGACCGCGGTTTTTGGCGCTGTCGATGGCTGCAGCCGCAGCATTGGCCTTGAGGCGGTTTTCCGGGACAGCCAGCTCCTTGAGGATATCCTTGATCAGCCGCTGCTGATCCTGATCGTCGTAGATGGTAAAAGCCGAGGTGAAGCCGAGATGATGGATATCGCGGCGCAGAATCCGCACACAGGTGGCATGAAAAGTGGCTACCCAGGGGAGTTCTCCCTCGCCGAGCAGGGCGACGAGGCGGTCCTTCATCTCCGCGGCCGCCTTGTTGGTGAAGGTGACGGCCAGAATTTGCCAGGGTGGGACCTGGCAGCCGTGCAACAGGTGGGCGATGCGATGGATCAGGGTGCGGGTCTTGCCCGAACCTGCACCGGCCAGGATCAGCAGCGCGCCGTCGACATGCCGCACTGCCTCCTGCTGGGGCGGGTTGAGGGACGCCAGCAGATCATTCATCGCTGTCCTCATCCAGGGAGCGAGTCATCAGGGCGCGATTGTAAGCCGAAACCATGTCGCGACGTGAGATGATCCCCACCAGCTTTCGGCCATTGATACGGTCCACCACCGGCAGCTGTTCGATGTTGCGGTAACCGATGCGGCGCATCGCCTGGTCGAGGTCTTCGTCCTCGGTGACAGTGGTTACATCCAGGGTAGCAATCTCTTTGAGAACCACCAGATCAAGCAGATCCCGCTCAAAGACGATCCCCATGAAGTCCTGTACGGAAATAATCCCGGTGAGGTCACCTTTGTGATTCACCAGAGGGAAATTGGTATGGCGCGAAGACGATATATATTGGTTGAACTGGCGCAGGGTCATGTTTTCCGGCAGGGAGTCAGGATCGCGAGTCATCACCTGGCTGACCTTCAATGACTTCATGATATTGCGTTCCTTGCCGGCTTCCAGGTCAATGCCGGCCCGTGAGAGTTCCACCGTGTCCAGACTGTCTTTTTTAAAGTGACGACAGATGGCGGTGCCGATCACGCAGGACAGCATGATAGGGATGATGACCTGATAGGAAGCAGTCATTTCGAACAACATGAAGATAGCAGTCATTGGCGCATGGGTAGCAGCGGACAGAAACGCCCCCATCCCGACCAGGGCATAGGCCCCGGGAGACAAAACCACGCTGGGAAAGAGCAGCTGCGCCAGTTGGCCGAAGGCGCCGCCGGTCACCGCACCGATATACAGACAGGGGGCGAACAGCCCGCCGGGCAATCCGGAGCCAAGAGTGATGCCCGTAGCAAAGACCTTCATGATGACCAGAGCGGCCAGCAGATACCAGACCCCTTCCCCTTTCAGCACCGTTTCGATGAATTCGTAACCGTTGCCGAATACCTGGGGAAAACAGATGCCGATGGCACCGACCATGGCCCCGCCGAGGATCGGCTTGAACAAGCGGTGAAGACGCAGTTCGGCGAAGCGGTCCTTGATGCGGAAATGGATTTCGATGAAACCGGCCGCGAAGATGCCGATGATCATGCCGAGAACCACGTACAGCAGCAGCTCCCAATGGGAATGGATGTAATACGGCGGCGCAAAAATCGCCGGGATGTTGCCGAGCATGGCCCGCGACACTACCGTGCTCATGCCACTGGCAATGACGATGGAGGTAAAGCTGCTGATTTCAAAAGATGACAGCAGGACAATTTCCTGGGCAAAAAAGACCCCGGCAATCGGCGCGTTAAATGTTGCGGCCACGCCGGCCGAAACCCCGCAGGCCACCAGGATTTTCAAACGATCACCGCTGACCTTGAACGCCTGGCCGAACTGGCTGCCGATGGCGCCGCCGATCTGAGCGATCGGCCCTTCCTGTCCGGCCGAGCCCCCAGTTCCCAGGGTAATGGCACTGGCCAGGCCGCGGGTGAAGATGGTCCGTCCCGGCACCTTGGCGCCGCGCAGGTTGACCCTCTCCAGAAATGCCGGAAAGCTGAACTTCAGGTCTTTGGCGAAAAAGATGCCGAAAGGGATCATGAGCAGGCCGCCGACGATGGGAAAAACGATCAGCAGCAAACGGTTTAAGTTCCATTGATCCAGAGAAATCGAAAACAGATCCATGCCCTGCTCGATGACAGCCCAATGGATGAATTCGATGGTTTGGCGGAAGGCGTAGTTACATAAACCGGCCAGCAGGCCGATGGCCACCGCCAACAGGATCATGAAGGTGTTTTCGCTGATGCGGAAACGGCTGAGAATTACTATGGATTTTTTCCGAATCCAGTCGAACAGGGGGGCGAGAGTCTGCATGATAATCGAACGCTTTTCGGACAGAGCGGTATTCAGGGTGAAAAAGACGTGTAAAGCTAGCACAATTTTGCCGTGGGATCAAAAGTTTACCACGGAAAAAATGCACTGAGTAAGTCTTTAAGACATAGAGGCTTAAAACGAACGAACCGGGCAGGGAAAAATCCCTGTCCGGTTCGGAGTTTGGGCCATAATTATTTGGAAATTACTGAATCGTTACCCGTAGAAGAAAGGTTTCTTCATCCAAACCGGTTAGCCCTTTTGTTCCGCCAATAAATACGGTGCCGTTCGGCAGGACCGCCATGACCGTTCCTTGCTCCAGATTGTCGGTGTCGTACTCCCAGATGCCATCAGTACCGAACGAATTGTCAGGAATTCCATTCTCATTCAAACGAACCAATTGGAGCCCCTCGCCAAACCAGTTGAAATAGGCATCTTCACGATAATTCAGGTCCATTAAAAAGAAAATCCGCTGGTCATTGTCTTCCTCGATATCGTACACGGTCCTCATTTTCTCGTTGTCGATATCGACATAAGAAATGCCTTGCCTGCCGAAGGTTGGATCCGGATTCCCCAGGGAATTTAAGGCATTGAGGGCTATTTCCGGGTATGGGTCTGTCGGTAATGTCATCTGCGCGTTGATACCGATGGCGATAACCCGCTGAGACTGTGTTCGTAAGATTCGAGTAAAACGCAGAGTGTCGGTCAAATCGACAGTGCCATTGTCTCCAAATGCCGTATCGACAGCCCCGTCGGGAGTAAAACCGATGAGTTGACTGGGGTCAAGATATTGCCCATCGTTCCATTGAAAAGGATTGAGGCCGATGATAATGGAATTGTCTGCCTGGATGACCAGGTTGTGAAATGAGAAGGAGTCGTCGAACGGATCGCTTAAATACTCACCGTTGGTGGCAAAACTCGTATCGACGGAACCATCGACATTGAATCTCAGCAGACCGTAGCGCATTTCTGTGTTTCCATAGAGATCGCACCCCAGAATAATCTTCCCATCGCTCTGCAGGCCCATGGCTTTTCCAAGCGTATGATAGTCAGAAAAATAGTGGGATGTAAAACCATTGGTGCCGAAGTCCCTATCGATGGTTCCGTCGGCCAGAAAACAAGAGACAAATGCAGATTGATCTGGAGTGTCAGATTCAATGATTCCTGTATCGAGTGCTCCAGAAACCAGAATTTTCCCGTCCGGGTTGACAGCAAGATTTAGCGGCACGGTGTGCGTTTCAAATCGGAAAGTGGTTATTCCGTTTGTCCCAAAGGTCGTATCAAGAGCTCCGGCAGTCGTCAGCTTAAAGACAATGCCGGTTTGAACAACTTGGGTTGTGGGAGAGGTCAACGTTTCGTCGTAATAACCTGTGACCAGCACGGTGTTGTCCGGTAGGGCAACCATGTCATAGATGTGAACCGGCTGTGGCAGGGTGTCGATATTGAGTTGTTCTGCTGAAATGACAGCAGGGGTAACAGAAGGCTCCGACGAGTTGTCATCGGAATCGCTGCAGCCGGTCAGCCACAGGCATAACAAAAGCAAACCAAAAA
>ENA-ORXD01002302-ORXD01002302.1-sediment-metagenome-genome-assembly--contig:-NODE-2302-length-13056-cov-17.887202_pt1 | contig 13056 bp, 12 predicted proteins | sample MGYA00237862_ERZ511471 | MGnify/ENA metagenome assembly ERZ511471 | reverse complement strand
TTTCCTGATTTTGCAACCATTTGATGCTGTTTCCGTATATTGGTATGAGAAAAGTAAACATCAGGAGCAACCGTGAGTAACCTCGAAGCACATATCCTGCAAAAATTGCGGGAGGGCGATGGAGATGCCTTTACTGAGGTAGTGGAGACCTATCAGACACCCGTCTATAATCTCTGCTACCGTATGTTAGGCAACCCTCAAGAAGCTGAAGATGCAGCCCAAGAGACTTTTTGGCGAGCGTACAGCAACATCAAACGATACGATGATAGCCGCAGCTTTGCCACCTGGCTTCTATCCATTGCCGCGCATTACTGCATCGATCAACAAAGAAAACGGCGATTGCCAACATTTTCAATGGAATTGATTCCAGATGAAATTGTCCCCGGTTCCACTCCTGATCCTGAAAAAATAATGTTTAGATCAGAGGAAGAAAGGTTGATGCGTCGCGTTCTTGCAAACCTCAAACCAACTGACCGGGCAGCCATTGTGCTGCGTTATTGGTATGAAATGTCTGAAGAAGAAATCAGCGAGTCTCTCGATTTATCCGTCAGCGCGGTAAAAAGTCGTCTATTCCGCGCTCGCAGACAACTTGCCGAGGAATGGAAAACCGAACATCCCGAATCCGTCAACTCTGAAAGGAAACGCCATGAATCACCAGCCTTTTGAGAAATGGATCTTCGATGAAGACGATCTCGACCCAAAGGAATTAGACCTGCTCGAAGAGCATCTGGATGAATGCCCGGATTGCGCCGGTTTACAGGTCTCCTTGCATCAGGTAGAGCAACAAATGCGGCTCTCCACAATGGCAACCCCTACCCAGGGATTCGCCCAACGGTGGAAAGCGAGTTTGGCAGAGCGGCAGGCCCGTGAACAGCAACGCCAGGTACGAAAATTTCTAATCACCCTTTTCGTATCCGGAGGTTTATTAATGTTGCTGATTATCGGCCAGCTACTGATAACCAGCTCTCCCACCGATTGGTTGATCACTGCGATGGAATTTTTCACCCTTTCCATTGTACGCATCAACCGGTTGCAGCAGCTTGTGCTTAACATGCTGCAAATCCTCCCCCCCGCCATACCTTTGGCGGTCTGGGTGTTCGCCTCAGTGACATTCAGCCTATTGGGAATCCTTTGGGCGGGTACACTTTGGCGGCTTTCAACCCAAGGAGTGCTAAATAAATGAAAACAATTACAAAAATCTTGATTACTTTGGTTCTCGTAACCACAACTTTATTCGTATCCCCCATCCCGGTGCAAGCAGCTCAAACACCACCGGATGGAAAAGTAGTTTTGGGCGGCAGTTTCACCCTGCAAAACGGTGAAACATTAAACGGCAGTTTATTGGTTATTGGCGGTCAGGCGACATTGGAAGAAAATTCCACTGTGTATGGGGATGTCCTGATCACCGGTGGGGTTCTTTTCGCCCGGGGAACAATTAATGGAAATGTGACCGCGATTGGCGGAAGCCTGAATCTGGAAGATTCCGCTGTCGTACAGGGTGATGTCAATACAGTTGGTTCCGTGTTAAATAAATCTGAACAGGCTGTTATTTCGGGATCACTATCCTTTGATATCCCCTCCGACTTTGATTTCAATTACCTGCCGGCTTTACCTTTTTCCGATTTAGGTGAGTCACGCGTCTCCACACCCGGAATAAACTTCAAACCCGTCTGGGATTTTATGTGGGCGATCTTTCGCGCGGTTGCGCTGGCAGCCTTAGCCGCTCTCCTTAGCCTGTTCATGCAGAAGAACATTGAGCATGTCACCAATTCCCTCATGGCTCAGCCTTTTTCATCGGGCGGGTTGGGTGTTTTAACTGCCGTGGTTGTGGTTCCTTTGATGCTGCTGTTGATTATCACCCTCATCTTAAGCCCTTTGGGGATTATCGGTTTGATCATTTTTGCCCTATCTGTGGTATTAGGTTGGATTGCGGTAGGGTATGAGCTTGGCAAACGGATGGCGACATTATTCAAACAGAACTGGGCGCCGACCATCAGCATGAGTCTGGGCACATTAACGCTCTCTTTGCTCTCCAGCCTATTCTCGCAAATCCCTTGCATCGGATGGGTAATTCCCTTCCTGATCGCGATGGTCGGTCTTGGTGGCGTCGCACTCAGCCGTTTTGGCACCGCGACATATAATCCCAAACCACCTGAAATCCATCCGACTCCCGCAGAAACTTCCATTTAGTCAAATCTATGCAGACGAGCGCCAATTGGCGCTCGTCTCATTCATATGTCAAGAGGTATTTTTTTATGATCAAACTAAGAATACTTACTCCCATCCTTATCCTGGCTATCGTCTCGCTGGCCTGCTCTATTTCAGTTCCGCTGCCCATTCAGCAAGTTGGAAAGACGGACATCCAGACGTACAATTTCAACGCGCCGGTTATTGCAAATCAAGAAGAAGTATCCCTGTCCATCATTATGGGCGCGGGTGAACTGAATATCAATTCTGGAACCGAGCAGTTAATCGAAGGAGAGATCCAATATAACATTGCCAATCTGGAGCCGGAATTCTCCAGCTCAAATGGTGAAATTGTGCTCTCCCAAAACATCGATTCAATTCGCTCATTGCCCATCGGTAATCCGATCAATAAATGGGATATCCGCGTAGGCAACCAAAACCCCTTACGCCTTTCTGTATCAGCCGGGGCGTATGATGGTTTATTGGATCTCTCCGGTCTACCAATTTCTCATTTAGAGGTTTCAGACGGAGCCTCTAACGCCTTAGTGCGCTTTGATGAACCCAATCCACAAAGGATGAATTTATTCACTTACCGCACAGGCGCGTCTTCCGTGAAGTTATTCGGGTTAGCCAACGCCAATTTTGAGGAAATGCTTTTCACCGGTGGAGCCGGTTCTTATGAGTTTAATTTTGATGGAAAGTTATCCCAAGATGCTCAAATAAAGATCGAAAGCGGAGTCAGCAGCCTTAAAATCAGCATCCCACAAGGAACGGCAGCGCGGGTAAAAATTAATGGAGAATTGATGGATGTAGATACCTTTGGCCGTTGGATCGTAGAAAATGACGTTTACTCAACCTCAGAAGAAGGTCCAACCTTGAATATAACAGTCGGCACAGGCGTAGGAAGCCTGGAACTCAGGCACGAATAAACCGTTCGCATCAAAAAAGAGGCCTTTCGGCCTCTTTTATTTTTGATACCAATTTTCTTGTTCTATCAAACAAGCTACATTTGGGGGCAAGTAATGCCGGTAAGGTTGCCCAAGCCGGATTCGCTCACGGATTTCACTGGATGCGATCTCTAACAATGGCGCGCGCACAAATTCCACCTTTTCAGTTATACCCGGTAAAATCTGTTCTAATTCAGAAAGATCCACCTCATCCGAAGGGCGGCGCATCACCCCGATAAAATCGCAGCGCTCAACAAATTCCGTTGGATGATACCACTTGGGCAAATCACGCAGCGAATCACCCCCCATAATATAACCCACCTCGAATTCAGGAAAAGCTTCTTTTGCCAGCCTCACCGTATCCACAGCATAATGCGGCCCTGGGCGTTCAACATCCAATAATGAAATTTGAAAATGATGTTCATCAGCAATCGCGGCCGCTACCAACCGGATCCGCATCTCTACCGGGTTGATGATTTGCCCGGTTTTATGTGGTGGATTCGCGGTGACCAACCATAGCAAGCGGTCCAGACCAAGTTGATAACGACATTCTTCAGCCAGGATTAAGTGCCCCAAATGAGGAGGGTCAAATGTGCCGCCGAACAAGCCAATTCTCGCCATGATGCTGGCCTTACCTAATCAGACCATTCCAATTCGTAATCGCCAATGAAGACGGTATCGCCTTCCTGGACGCCCGCTTTGATTAATGCGTCTTCAATACCCAACACATTGAGAATCTTGTGAAAACGCCGCACAGATGCAATATGCTCCCAATAGGTCATTGCCGCCGCCCGCTCAATCGATTTTCCAGTCACATGGAAACCATCTTCATCCTGGAAGATCTCAAACGCTCGCGGATCTTCTTCCACCCGGTACACAGGTAAGTCTTCAGCTGTTTCCGGCTCAGGTGTTTCCTGGATCAACTGGTAAGCGCGCCACAACAACGGGCGCAAATCAGTTCGGGCAGCCGCTGAAATAGAAAAAACTTCGTAACCTTTCTTTTCAAGAGTTTTCTTTACGTCAGCCCACTTTTCCTGCACGTCCGGCAGATCCATTTTATTAAAAGCCACAATTTGCGGTTTGCGAACCAGATTCTGGTCAAACAATGCCATTTCACTATTGATCTGTGAAAAATCGGCGATCGGGTCTTCGGATAACCCATCCAACAGGTGGATTAGCACGCGCGTGCGTTGGATATGACGCAAAAATGCGTCACCCAGACCTACACCCATGTGCGCGCCTTCGATCAACCCAGGAATATCCGCAAACACCATTGTGTGTTCCCCTTCCATCTCCACCACTCCCAGGTTGGGTTCAATGGTCGTGAAGGGATAAGGTGCAATTTTGGGACGCGCATTGGATACCGCAGCCAAAAGACTGGATTTACCAGCGTTGGGTACGCCCACCAACCCCACATCGGCAATCAGTTTTAATTCCAGGCGCAGGTTTAATTCCTCGGCGGGCGCCCCTTTTTCCGCCATTCTGGGAACCTGATTCCGTGAAGAGGCAAAGTGCTGATTGCCCCGCCCTCCGCGACCACCTTTGCAGACTATCAGCTGCTGGCCAGGTAAAACCAGGTCACCTATTAGTTCGTCTGTATCATTGTTAAACGCCATCGTGCCTGGCGGAACAGGAATAATCAAATCTTCCGCGGATTTCCCGGACATATTATTGGGTCCACCAGCCGCGCCGCTTTTTGCCTCAAAGCGGGTCTGGTGCCGAAAATTGGAAAGCGTATTAAGAGTGGGGATCACTTCCAAGATCACATCACCACCCTTGCCGCCATCACCGCCATCCGGGCCGCCCCGTGGCACGTATTTTTCACGATGGAAATGGACCATGCCATCGCCACCTTTTCCAGATTTTACAAAGATACAGGCTTCATCAATAAACATACATACTCTCTTGATTCTCACAGGGATCAGGCAAGCCTGATCCCTGTGAATCTTATTGCCAATTACTGGTTAGTTATTTTCCAAATTTTTCTTTCAGAACGTCCTCAAGTGACGGTAAACCGATCTCTTGAAGCTCATAGCGAACCCGTTGCATGGGTTTGTTGACTTTCAAAATGCGGGTCAGGTCAATCGGTGTGGCGGACACTACCAGGTCAACATCCGCATTATTGATCGTGGTCTCCAGATCTTTGACCATGTCAGATCCATAACCCATTGCCGGCAAAATTGTGCCAGTGCCCGGATATTTCTTGTAGGTTTCCAAAATGGAACCCACCGCATACGGACGCGGATCGACAATTTCTGCCGCGCCAAAGCGGCGAGCAGCCACCCAACCGGCACCATAAGCCATTTCACCGTGGGTCAGGGTTGGACCATCTTCAATCACCAGCACGCGCTTGCCACGGATGGCAGCCGGATCTTCCACAAATAGCGGAGAAGCGCCTTCGATGATCAGCGCGTCTGGTTTGGTGGCAAACAGGCTCTCACGTACTTTAATCACATCATCAGGTTTGGCAGTATCGACTTTGTTGATCACAAACACATCTGCCAGGCGTAAGTTGGTCTCGCCGGGGTAATAACGCAGTTCGTGTCCGGCGCGATGCGGATCAGCCACAACAATGTACAAATCCGTCTGGTAGAAGGAGAAGTCATTATTGCCGCCATCCCACAGGATGATATCCACTTCCTGTTCGGCCTGCCGCAAAATGCGTTCATAATCCACACCAGCATAAACAATCACGCCGTTATCCAGATGCGGTTCGTACTCTTCACGCTCTTCAATCGTGCACTCGTGTTTGTCGAGGTCTTCGTAGCTGGCAAAGCGCTGCACTGCCTGTTTGGCCAGATCACCATAAGGCATTGGATGACGAATGGCAGCCACTTTATAGCCCATATCAATCAAAATTTTCGAGACACGGCGGGTTGTCTGGCTTTTACCGGAGCCAGTTCGCACAGCGCAAATCGCAACCACAGGCTTGGAGGATTTAATTTGCGTTGATCCAATCCCCATCAGACGAAAATCTGCACCAGCGGCGTTCACAATTGAAGCTTTATGCATCACATATTCATGTGGCACATCGCTATATGCGAAGACAACCTGCTCTACTTTGTACTCTTTGATCAAGTGCACCAATTCACTCTCAGGGAAAATCGGAATTCCTTTCGGGTACAACGAACCGGCTAGCTCAGCAGGATACTTCCGTCCCTCAATGTTTGGAATTTGGGTCGCGGTGAATGCCACAACTTCATAATCTTTGTTGTCGCGATAGAACGTATTGAAATTGTGAAAGTCGCGCCCAGCAGCGCCCATGATAATTGTACGGATTGGGGTCATTAATCAACACTCCTTATTAGTTAGATTTTGATTCAATGCAACTCCCCTCCCACACGGGAGAGAAATAAGCGGTTTGCCCAATCAAACCGCATATTCCCACCATATCAGAACCTCATTACATCACATCCGGTGCTTGAATGCCAAGCAACCATAAGCAATTCGCGATCGCCTGGCGAGCAGCAGCCACCAATCGCAAGCGCATATCGCGCACTTCGGGCTCCGCTTGCAAGACCGGGCATTGATTATAAAAATCATTAAAAGCCTTGGCCAGGTCATAAGCGATATTCGAAATCAACAACGGGCGCATTTCTTTGGCCGACCGTTGAATTTCATTTGGTAATCGAGATATGATGTTGATCAATTCAACTTCAACTGGCGCAAGTTCATAACCCGGCGCAAAGGATACAGGCAGGTCACCCTCCATTTTCTTTAAAATGGAGTTGGCGCGCACATACGCGTATTGAATATAAGGGGCAGCCTGACCATTGAAATCCAGCGCCGCGTTCCAATCAAAGGTAACGATTTTTGTGTTATCGCGAGAAACCATGGAATATTTAATCGCCCCTAAAGCTACTGCCTGGGCAATTTTAGCCTGGTTCTCTGCAGAAAGACTGGCGTTCTTTTCCTTCACAATTTCCAATGCCCGCCCACTGGCCTCTTTGATCAAATCCTCCAACAATACCACCGTGCCGTCTCTTGAAGACATGGTCACGTTACCGGGAAGATTCACAATTTCATACGCCAGGTGATGCAATTGACCTGCCCATTTGTACCCCATCAACTCCAGGGTCTTGAAAATTTGCTGCATATACAACGACTGGCGCACATCAATCACATAGACCGAACGGTCGAGGTTGTATTGTTCAAATTTCTTGATCGCCAGCGGAATATCTTTCGTGGCGTAAAGCGAAGTACCATCCGATCTCAAAATCACCAGCACGCGATAGGTCTCTTCCAGACCCAAGATTTCATCCAGTGGGATGATGACCGCCCCATCCGGCCGCTCGTCACGCGCCAGGCCTTTTTCAATCAAACCATCTACCAATTCCACACCAGAGTCTTCGACTTCACTCTCAAAGTAGAAATGGTCGAATCGCACACCCAAAAGGTCATAAACCTGTTGAAAGCCCTGCATTGACCACGCTCGGGTTTTCTCCCACAACGCGGTGATTTCAGGGTCGCGGCGGCTCCAGCGGCCAAACAATGCCCGAACTTCGGCTTCAACCGCCGGGTCTTCGTAATAGCGGTCCGCTTCCGCATAGATGTTTCCCATCCAGCGGGTCACATCCGCTTCAGGTTCTTCACCTGAATGATTCTTCATATAATTCCAGAGCCACTTGATAACATGCAGGCCAATATCGCCAATATAATTCGCGCGCACAACATCGTAACCAGCAGCTTCAAGAATATTGCAAACCGCGTCGCCTAAAATCACATTGCGTAAATGTCCAACATGAAACGCCTTATGCGTATTTGGTTGAGAAAACTCCACCATCACACGTTCTTGCTTTTGCTCTCCAAATCCAAACTTTTCCTTAGAGTTCAAAACCGTATCGACAATCCGTTGAGTATATTCACCGGTGGAGAAGTAAAGGTTAAGGTACCCTCGAACAGCCTCTAATTTTTCAAATCCTTCCGGGTTCCCCAAATAAGCGGCTGCCTGTTCGGCAATTTCTTGTGCGCGTTGAGCCACATTGGGCTTGATCCCTTTTTCTTTTCCTTCCTGTGCGGCAAGGGAAAAGAAAGAGGTAGAAATACCCCAATGACCACTAAAGGGGATCCATTTCCATTGAATATCGGGGGCAGGCAAACCCTGTCCCTGGCAAAATTCACGAATTTTTTGTTCAATGCTAGATTGTTCGGCTGTAAACATGCGATAAATCCCTACATTTCAAGAAATAATAAACGCTCACTTTGCCGTTTCATTCAAAGGAGCCTTATAAACCTATGAGATTATATCATAGAGTATGCCAATCAAATTCCGAATGGTTACGTTTAAACGCAAAAGCGGGAGGATCCTCCCGCTGATTGCATTTCGTATTATTTTGCCAAAACAACCAGCTTGAATGGAATTATTCCATCGCAGCGAGTTGTTTCATCAGGCGACTTTTGCGGCGTGAAGCGTTGTTTTTATGCAGAACGCCCTTTTCAGCGGCCTTGTCCAGAGCGCTGACAGCCTGGCGTACCAGGGTTTCGGCGGTTTCTTTCTCGCCATTTTCGATCGCCAGACGCGCCTTTTTGATGAAAGTGCGGGCGGTTCCGCGGTAAACTCGATTGCGCCCGCGGCGCTTTTCGTTTTGCTTATTTCGCTTGATCGCAGACTTAATGTTAGCCAACTTAATCCTCCAACTAGCTCAACCGACTATTTTCTTTGCAAGCTGGTATTCTACCCGAATGCTTAACTTTTGTCCAGTTTTTTATATTTCTTGCGGTCGAGAATTATACCACATCTATACAAAAGAAAAAGGGAGGTTTCAAAAAAACCTCCCTTTGAACCAACATAGAATTGATATTACTTGTCAGCCAGAGCGGCTAAGCCGGGCAGCATGATGCCCTCAAGCATCTCCAGGGAAGCTCCGCCACCGGTTGAGATATGGGTGATTTTATCGGACAAACCCGATTGATTGATTGCCGCGACAGAGTCACCCCCACCCACGATAGAAACCGACTTGCTTTCGGCAACAGCCTTGGCAATTCCAAAGGTGCCTTTGGCGAAATTGGGCATTTCAAATACACCCATCGGGCCATTCCACACTACCGTACCCGCGGAGAGAATCACTTTAGAATAATTCTCAACGGTCTCAGGGCCAACATCCAAAATCCGCCAGCCATCCGGCACCGGACCCATCTGGGTTACTTTGGTCTCTGCATCGTTATCAAACGCGCTGGCAATCACCACATCCACTGGCAGGCGCAGTTTTTGGCCGCCATTGGCCAGCAGTTCGCGGGCAGTCTCCAAAGCCTCATCTTCAACCAGCGAATCCGCAACCGGATATCCCTGCGCCTTGAAGAAAGTATTGGCCATACCGCCGCCGATTAAAACCTGATCCGCGATAGTGAGCAAATTCTTGATCACGCCAATCTTATCGCTAATTTTCGCGCCGCCCAAAATGGCTACAAATGGACGATCGGGGTTGGCAATAGCCTGTCCCAAATAGCGAATTTCTTTTTCCATCAAAAAGCCAGCCACTGCGGGGATGTAGTCAGCCACACCCACTGTTGAAGAATGGGCGCGGTGCGCAGACCCAAACGCGTCATTGACAAAAATATCCGCGAAGGAAGCCAATTTCTTGGACATTTCGGTGTCATTTTTGGTTTCGCCAGCTTCAAAACGAGTGTTTTCTAACACCAGAATCTCACCCGGTTTCAAAGCCGCGGCTGCGGCTTCAGCGGCGGAGCCAATGGTATCTTCAGCAAATTTTACTTCCTTGCCCATAACCTTACCCAGGTATTCCGCTACCGGCTTCATCGAATACTCCGGCATTGGAGAGCCCTTCGGGCGGCCAAGGTGCGAGCACAGAATCAAGGCAGCGCCTTCATCAAGCAGGTAATTCAAAGTTGGTAAGGCAGCCCGAATGCGAGTGTCATCTTTTACTACGCCTTCTTTGAGTGGAACATTGAAATCGACCCGCACCAATACTTTTTTGCCTTTTACATCAATGTCTTTAATGGTCTTTTTATTGAACATTTCGCCTCCATCTTACCCGTTCATTGAAAAACATAATGCGCAATCTGACAGAATACACACAGCAGATTACGCATTATGCGCATGGTTTAGAACCTCAAAAGACTAAAGTGATTTAGCCATCTTGGCAGCCAGATCGGCGGTGCGGCAAGAGTAACCCCACTCATTGTCGTACCAGGTCACGATCTTAACCATCGTGCCATCCATAACCATCGTGGATGGGCCATCGATGATGGATGAGCGAGGATCGCCCTTGAAGTCCATCGATACCAATGGTTCCATGGTGAAGCCAAGGATGCCCTTCAATGGACCTTCCGCAGCGGCTTTGAAAGCGGCATTGAGTTCTTCCACCGAGGTGGGTTTTTCAAGTTCGGCCACGAAGTCCACGATAGAAACAGTGGGGGTGGGAACGCGCAGCGAGAAGCCGTCGAATTTACCCTTCAGATCGGGGATAACCAGAGCCAAAGCGCGAGCGGCGCCAGTGGTGGTGGGAATGATGTTCATCGCGGCAGCGCGGGCGCGGCGCATGTCTTTATGGGCCAGGTCCAAAATGCGCTGATCATTGGTGTAGCTGTGGATGGTGGTCATCATACCGCGTTTGATCTTCCAGTTATCGTGGACGATCTTGGCGGCTGGGGCCAAACAGTTGGTGGTGCAGGAAGCATTGGATACAACAAAGTGCTTGGCGGGATCGTATTGATCATCATTGACACCCAAAACAACGGTGATGTCTTCATTTTTCGCGGGAGCGCTAATGATAACTTTCTTCGCGCCGCCAGCTTCGATGTGAGCAATAGCGCCAGCTTTGCTGCCAGAGGCAAGTTTATTGGTGAAAACACCGGTGGATTCGATCACGAGCTCAACGCCCAGATCTTTCCAGGGCAATGCCGCCGGATCTTTTTCAGAGAAGACTTTGATTTTCTTGCCATTGACAACCAGATCGTTTCCGTCAATTTCAACAGTACCCGGGAAAGGACCGTAGTTGGTGTCATATTTGAGTAAGTGAGCATTTGTGGGGGTGTCAAACAGATCATTGATAGCCACAACTTCGAGATCCGCCGGGTAGCGTTCACTAATTGCTTTCAAAACCTGTCGACCAATACGACCAAAGCCATTGATACCGACTTTAACAGACATCTTGGAACCTCCGTAGTAATATGTGTTAGTGAAAATTCACACTATTATTTTACCATGTATGGTAAAGGTACATAGTGAATTTTATATCATTCTATACCAATCTAAACATCTAAACAATATTTTAAGGTTTTAATAATCTTCTTTAGAGATTAATGGACCTGTACGCTCATAATATAGATCGATAATCGCTTTGGCTAATTTTGCGGAATCATGCCGCCATGGGTTTTCTAAATCAATCAAATCGGCAGAATAAATCGAGTATTTTTGCTTTAGATCTTGATCTGTTTTAACCCATTGGGGACCATCTGGCAACTTTCCCTCAAAACGATTATTACTCAATACGATATCAAACAATCGAGAACCCGTGTGCGTTTCTAGAGTTGCTACATGGTCTCCGCAACAGAAGCCGTCCGTTTCACCGGGTTGTGTGGCCACATTACAAACATAAAACTTCAAAGCCCGGCTTGCGCGAATGGCTTCTGCGATATCCGGAACGAGTAGATTTGGCAAAATACTGGTAAATAGACTTCCAGGCCCCACTACAATTAAATCTGCAGATAGTAAAGCCTGCAAAGTGGGTGGAAATGCCTCTGGATTGTTCGGTTCTAACCACACCCGTTGCACCTTGCCCGCGGCTTTTGGAATTTGTGATTCACCCCGCACTTGTTGGACAACACCAACTTCTCCTGGCGACTCGATATCTGCAACCAATTTTACATCATGTAAAGTCGCTGGAAGAACACGTCCTTGCACAGCTAAAACCCGGCCTGTTTCGGCGACGGCCTCTTCAAAACTTCCCGTGATATCCGTCAAAGCGGTGATTAATAAATTACCAAGGGTATGTCCGTTTAGACCGGCTCCTGTAGAAAAACGGTATTGAAATATTTGAGTTAACAAAGCCTCATCATTTGATAGCGCTGCCAGGCAATTGCGAATATCACCGGGGGGCAAAATACCAATAGTTCTACGCAATTCGCCCGAAGATCCGCCATCATCGGCTACTGTGACAATGGCAGTAATATTCGTGGAATATTCTTTAAGCCCTCTCAACAAAGATGAAAGTCCGGTACCCCCACCGATGACTACAATTCTTGGGCCGCGTTCCTTGCGCCGGTAGGCAGAAACGGTATCGTAAACATGTCTTCCCGGTTGCATGAATGGTTTAATCAGTGCCCGATTAAGCCCCCAATTTCCAATTAAGACTAAAGCAACTCCAAAGCCGCCAAAAATGAGCGCGCGCAACGTTCGATCTAAGAATCTCAATGAAAGTAGAGAAATTACCCGCAACCACCAGGTAGAAGAAGGATTGCTTCGATACGCGTCCAATAGCAAATAAGCAAACCCGATGGCGATAAGGGTGGTTCCGGCCAGGATTACGACAATCCAGCGCTTTACCCCCAGCCCCGGCATAAGCCATCGTAAATCTTTACGAAAGATCCTGAGTATTCGATCAATCCAGCGATTATCTGCTTGCTTCATCATAATGATCATAATGTCGATTTTGATTTCCGTCAACAAAAAATTGTGCTATAATCTTGGCCTATGCAAGTCATTCTCTCAGCAGACATTGGTGGGACAGGAATTCGTGTTGCTGTGTATTCATTAAGCGGCAGCCATACACCATTTGTCCAGAAACGCATCCCCACCAAAGGCGAGGGCAGTCCGGTGGATCGCCTCATAGCACTGCTGGAGGAATTATGGCCAAAAGATCACCAGGTAATGGGCATTGCCGCTGGCGTTCCCGGTCCCGTGGATCCATATAACGGCATCATTTTTACCGCCCCGAATATCGCAGACTGGAAAAATCTTCCC
>ENA-ORXD01002301-ORXD01002301.1-sediment-metagenome-genome-assembly--contig:-NODE-2301-length-13060-cov-4.410614_pt1 | contig 13060 bp, 9 predicted proteins | sample MGYA00237862_ERZ511471 | MGnify/ENA metagenome assembly ERZ511471 | reverse complement strand
GGACAACTTCAACTGCCAGCGACTTTTGCTGGCCGCAACCCGCCTGCAATTCCCCCATCCGGCCAGCGGTGAACCACTGCAGATCAGCGCTGCGCCGGAAGAATCTTTTGGGCAGGTCATCCGTCAGCTTGGTTGGAATCTCTGAGCCGAATTCGCCCTGATTTAAAAAAGAAAAAGCGACCGAGGTTTCGGTCGCCAGCGTAATTTGAGATTTTAGGTGAGTAGAAAAAAATCAGGTAAGTGATTTTAAAGATAAATATCCTGGGCCTAAAATTGACGGTGTATTTCTTATAGATTCTGTCTACGGTTCACTTCGTAGGCATTCAAATTGTCTAATACAGCTTTTCCTGCCCCATCCATGCTGCGGTAAATTGTTGCCGCATTTATCCCTGATTTGTTGCAAAGTTCGTATAGTGTTAAGCTTTCTTTCACAGGTAAAGTCATGCAGAGCAAGGGTGTATTGGCTATTCTGCAAAACTCTTCCTCGAGTCCAACCACCTCAAAGGTATCTCCTCTTTTTCCATTATGAGGATGAACTGTAAATAAACCAGATTGGGCTGACAAATGAGGTGTAACTGCTCCGGGAACGGTTACTATCCTGACCCGCTGATACAGATTTCTTTGCTCAATATCTAGAGCCCAGACCGCCAACTTATCGCCACGCTTCCACTTTTCTGCATTAGATAAGGCACTGGAAGCGGCAAAGTATGCAGCAACATATGGTTGTTTCGTCCAATCGAGTAAACGAGTCGGTATGCCATGATGTTGAGCCATAGCCATAACTTCGAACAAGGCAGGGTTTGGCCATTTTTCCGGTTGTTTAAAATAGAAATCCTGACACTGCGGAGAAAGAACTTCGTTTCTAAAACTTGGGGAGTCTCCGGGTATTCTTATACCAGCCTGGTCGCAATATTCAGCGAAAAGTTCTAGAAGTCTAACCTCCGTGAAAATCTGCTCGTCAGCTTTTACACCGTTGCCCCACATGACTGATGCAGGGTTGGTGTTACCTTCACGTAGTACGGTTGGAATCAATTTCCAGCGCGAATTGGCTTGTCCACGGAATATTATATTACAGGGACTCTCAAATAGATTCTTTGTCGGGCTAAGAGCTTCCCACAGTTTGGTGGCAGACCTAAATGGCTTTATTTTAAATTTCTCGTAACTCATTTCTCAACCCAGGTTTTCCGCCCGCAAGATACTCCCAACTCACCTCACCCGCACACCTCCGATGCGGGCCGCAGCCGCCCCTGCTCATCAACATGGCGGACTTCGCAACCGAGCCACTGTCCGGTGCGATCATGCACGGTTTTACGGATATGTTTGATCAGCGCCAGCACGTCCGCTGCCGTGGCATTCCCAAGGTTGACGATAAAATTGGCATGCATCGGCGAAACCTGGGCGTCACCGATGCGGAATCCTTTGAGGCCGGCCTCTTCGATCACTTTCCCGGGCGGTCCGATGATGTGATAGTGATCCGGGTTGCTGAGAAAGACCGAGCCGCAGTTGGGTTGTCGCAGCGGGAATTTGCTGCGCCGCTCGCGCAGAATCTCCAGCATATTGCGGCGGATTTCACCTGGTTCGCCCCGCTCCAGCCACAATTCAGCGCCAACGATGACAACCTCGCGCCCCTGCAGGGCCGAATGCCGATAACTGAAATCACAGTCGGCCGCAGCGAGCACCTGTTCTTTCCCATCCCGGTCAACCAGCCACACCCGCCGCACATTCTCGCCGATGGCCTGACGCAGGCTGCCGCCGTTCATCAAAACCAGTCCACCGACCGTGCCGGGAATGCCGATCGTGTGTTCGAGCCCAGTCAAACCGGCCTTGGCAGTACGCCGAGCCAGGCAGGGAATCCAAACTCCGCCGGAGACGGTTACCGATTGATTATCGATGGTCACTCCGCCGAGACGGCGGCCGATTTTCATCACCACGCCGCGAATCCCGGCGTCATTGAACAGCAGATTGGAGCCATCGCCGATCACGACCAAAGGCAAGCCGGACTTGCGGGTCAGCCGGACGACAGACTGGATCTCGGCGACGGAACTCGGCTCCACCAGCAGGTCGGCTGGTCCTCCGATCCGCCAGCTGCAATGCCGGTCGAGCGGTTCCTTCTCGGCCAGCGCCGTGATTCCCGCCTGCTGTAAAGCGGCGGTCAGTTGATGTAAAACATTCTCCATACAAATCCCTTCCTGGCCCAAGCTTTAAACCGGCCAGGGGATTATGCCACAAGGTCGGTCGGGGAAAAAGCTTTCTATCAAGGTTTCCGGGAAGGCCCCCCAGCGTTTCATGCCTGTTCCGAGTAGCACAAAAAACCCTCAACATCTGGTAAATTTTCCTTTAAAAGCATAAAGTTAAAGAAAATTTCGGCCTCCGACCGCGACCTTGAAATTTTTTATTCACTTTTACATATTATCGGCGTTAGAATCTGCCTGCACGGACCGACATGTGTGCCAGCCCGCTGCGTTATCGTAGCTTTTTTTAGGCCTGCGGTATATCTTTTCTGGTAATTTTTCCCTAAAAAGGTAAAACATGTCACAGCAACTTCTTCCCAAACTCGTCACCGTATTGCGCGATGGTTACACCAAACGCCAGTTCAGTCAGGACTTGATGGCCGGGATCATCGTCGGCATCGTCGCTCTCCCTCTCGCCATCGCTTTTGCCATCGCTTCCGGGGTCAAACCGGAACAGGGTCTGTACACCGCGATCATCGCCGGCTTTCTGATCTCCCTGTTGAGCGGCAGCCGCGTACAGATCGGCGGTCCGACCGGCGCCTTCATCGTTCTTGTTTATGATATCGTTCAACGCTACGGCTACGATGGCCTTGCCACCGCAACCCTGATGGCCGGAGTCATGCTGGTGTTCATGGGATTGGCGAAGTTCGGGTCGATCATCAAGTTCATCCCTTATCCGGTGACGGTCGGCTTTACCAGCGGCATCGCGTTGATCATCTTCGCCGGGCAGATCCGCGACTTCTTCGGCCTGCAGATGGCCTCGGTGCCGGCTGAATTCCTCCATAAATTGACCGCCTACAGCGAGCATATGCACAGCCTGTCGCCTTACGCGGCCGGCTTGGGAATTCTGACCCTGGCTATTCTGATTCTCTGGCCGCGCGTCACCCACCGCATTCCCGGCTCGCTGATCGCCATCATCCTCTGCACGGCCCTGGTCCATCTTTTCAATCTACCGGTAGAGACGATCGGCAGCCGTTTCGGTAGCGTTCCCAATACCCTGCCGGCTCCGCATTTGCCTGCCATCAGTCTGGAGTTGATGCGCAACCTGTTCTCGCCTGCTCTGGCCATCGCCTTGCTGGCGGGGATTGAATCGCTGCTGTCTGCGGTGGTCGCCGACGGCATGACCGAGCGGCGCCATCGTTCCAACATGGAACTGGTCGCCCAGGGAGTCGCCAACATCGCCTCCCCCCTGTTCGGCGGCATCCCGGCCACCGGCGCCATCGCCCGCACCGCCACCAATATCAAAAACGGCGGCCGGACTCCGTTTGCCGGGTTGATCCATGCCATAACCCTTCTGTTAATCATGCTCTTCTTCGGCCGCTGGGCTTCCCTCATCCCCATGGCGACCCTGGCCGGCATCCTCATGCTGGTCGCTTATAACATGAGTGAATTGCACCTGTTCAAGAAGCTTCTGCGCAGCCCACCCGGCGATGTGCTGGTCCTGGTGCTGACCTTCCTTCTCACTGTACTCATCGACCTCACCGTCGCCATTCAGGTGGGGGTGGTGCTGGCTGCCTTCCTGTTCATGCGGCGTATGGTGGAGACCACCCAGGTCGGCTATATCACCGAAATGTTCGACGAGGAGGAGAACCCCAACGACCCCTTAAGCCTCAGGCTGCGCTCGGTTCCGGAAGGGGTCGAGGTCTTCGAAGTGGCGGGTCCGTTCTTCTTCGGCGCGGCGGACAAGTTCAAGAACGCCCTCAGCCAGGTGGAGGGAAAACCCCAGATCCTTATCCTGCGCCTGCGCAACGTGTTGAGCACTGACGCCACAGCCCTGCAGGCGCTGGAAAACCTGCATTCCAAAACGCGCCGCGACGGCTCCACATTGATCCTGTCCGGAGTTCACGCTCAGCCCCTCATCGCCATGGAACGCTCCGGACTCCTCGACGCCGTGGGAGAGGAGAACGTTTTTGGCAACATCGACGACGCCCTCAACCGCGCCCGGGAGATTCTCGGCCTGCCGTCCCAGCCGCGACCGGTCCCGTTTGTTCCGACAGTCGCGCGCGAAGCTGAAGAGATGGACGACGGCAGTGAACTTTAAGCTCTTGTTTCAGCCGTGATGGAGCCCATCGTATGACGCGAATTTTTTTGACCAGCGGCATGCTGGTTCTCTCCAACGTCTTCATGACCTTTGCCTGGTACGGACATTTGAAGCATCTGCAAAGCCGGCCCTGGCTGTGGGCGGTGGTGATCAGCTGGGGAATCGCTTTTTTCGAATACCTGATCCAGGTGCCGGCCAACCGGATCGGCCACGGGGTTCTCAACCTTGGCCAGTTGAAGATCATCCAGGAAGTGATCACCCTGTCGGTCTTTGTGCCGTTTGCCGTCCTGTACATGAAGGAAGGATTGAAACTCGACTACCTGTGGGCCGGACTGTGTCTGCTCGGCGCCGTCTATTTCATGTTCCGCACTGCGTAAGAAGCGAGTCAGAAGTCGAAACCCATCTGGGTTTGCTTGGGTGAAGAGGGTTTGCGATTGGACACCGCCGTCGTCAGCAGGTCCGCTTCGATGTCAGCCAGGAAAGATGACGGCTGGCACGATTCGTCCTTGCCGAACAGCGAACGACGTCCAGCCGAGGTCAGATAGAGACGATCCTGGGCGCGGGTCATGCCGACGTAAAACAGGCGCCGCTCTTCGGCGGGGTCCGCATCGATGCCGGAGCGCTGCAAAGGAATCAATCCCTCTTCGCAACCGCTGATGAAGACCACGGGAAACTCCAATCCTTTGCTGGCGTGCAGGGTAAGCAGAGTGACCTTTTCGCCCTGCCGCCGGTAGCGGTCACATTCCCGGCGCAGCAGCAAAGTATTCCACAACTCCGCCAGAGTCATCCCCGGCGTCAGCAACTCCCGCAGTGCCGCCAGCTCGTCCTGTTCTTTCAGTGCATCCAGAACCTCGACAGCCGGCCGCTGCCCGTTGCCGGAAGAGAACAACTGCAGCACCGCCTCAATAATCTCCTTGCCTGCCGGGCGCTCCCACCACGGTTGGTCGCTGAAGCTCTGCACCGGCACGCCCAGGCGCTGCAACGCCTCCTGCAGCGGTCCGAGCTGAGAACGCAGACGCACCAGCACGGCAATATCGCCAAAACCGATCTCACCTGTCGCATCATTCGCGACTCGCCCCGAATCGATGGAAAAATGCGCCGTGCCGCCCACCAACTGTTCGATCTGATGAGCGATGAATTCCGCCTCGGCCGCAACACTTGATGCCTGATAACGGACCAGGGGGGTACCAACCGGCCGCCGACTGACAGCTTTGATCGACAGCGGGCTGCGCCCCGGCGCCATGACCTGCCCGGCCGCCGCGACGATTCCGGCGCTGGAACGGAAATTATCCTGCAGAAAAACCTGCCGCGCAGCGGGATAGTCTTCCGCGAAACGCAGGAAATAGCCGACATCCGCGCCGCGGAAACCGTAGATCGCCTGATCGGGATCGCCGATCACACACAGCCCGTGTCCATCCGGAGCCAGCTCTCGAATCAACAGGTACTGGGCGCGGTTGACGTCCTGGTATTCGTCGACGCAGATCCACCGCAGATCGAGTTCGGTGACGAACTCAGGTTGGTCGCGCAGCAGTTGCAACGCTCGCGGCACTAGCTCATCCAGCGGCAACAGCCCTTGCTCCTGCAGACGGGCAGCATGCTGCCGCCATCCCTCCGGACCCTCCTCCGGTCGCAGCGCGGCGCGGGCAGCCGCCAGACTGGCCATGGCTGCTTTGGCGTCCCGGGACGAACAACCGGTGCGCTCCTGCCACAGCCGCGCCTCCTCATCGTCCTCGATCAACCGTAGCCCGCCGGATTCTGTATCAATCTGAGCATAACGTCGCAGCAACTCCAGACAGAAGCCATGAAAGGTGTTGACGATGAGCCGTTCGGCCTCCGCGCCGAGCAGCGCCGACAGTCGCTCGCGCATCTCCCCGGCCGCCCGGTTGGTGAAGGTGACGGCCAAAATCTGTTCCGGTGCCACCCCCTGTTCGGAAATCAGCCAGGCAATGCGGTGGGTCAAGGTTCGGGTCTTGCCCGCTCCCGGCCCAGCCACGATCAGAAGCGGTTCGGGGCCGGCTGCCGCAGCTGAGCGTTGCGCCTCGGTCAGTCCTGCCAGCAGGCCGTTGTCGTCCCCTTCAGCCACGCAGGGGATGGCCGAAACAGGTTCATCGACATCCTCTTCCGTTACGGTCCCCTCATTTCCGGCCGGCTGAGCTGCTTTCAACGCTTTTTTCACCGGCGCTCGGCTCAATTCACTCCCTGAAAAAAAGGCACCCTGGCCCAGCAGGCGGGTCAACTCTCCTTCTTCAAACAACAGGATGCGGCCGTATTCGCCGTCAAAGCCCCCATGACGGATCACCTGTCCCAGGCGCAGTCGGCGTAGTCCTTCAGCCAGCAGAGGATGCCCGGCCGCTTCCAGCTGCGCTGCCGGAAGCTCGCGCAAAATCGCCAACTCCGGGCCGAACTGGGCCAACAGCCGCTCGTACTCGGTGCGGACCTTTTTACTGCCAGGTCCGCATTGGAGAATTTCGGCGAGGATTTCATCCAATGGGATGATGTATTCGTGATGCTGGGCGTTTGTCGGCCGATAACCCTTGGGCCGATCGGCCAGCTCCACCACCCGGTGCAGAACCCCGAGGACCAGCGGCTTGCCGCACACCGGGCAGAGGTTGCCGTGGGCCAGGCTTTCCTCCGGCTCCAGGCATACACCGCACTTGCGATGGCCGTCGAGATGATACTTCCCTTCTTCAGGAAAGATATCGATGGTGCCGCCGAATTGACTGAAATCCTTGTTCTGCCAGGCCGCACGGATGGCAAAGTAGTCGGGCTCGAAATGGAAGATATTTGCGTTTCGCCCCAGCTTGCCGGGCGAATGGAGGTCGGAGTTGGAGATCAGACAGAGATCGTCGAGAAATCCGACCCGCCAGTTCATGGGGGGATCGGAAGACAGCCCGGTTTCGGCGGCAAAAATTTCGTCGCTCAATTCACCAAAGCATTCCCGGGTCGAGTCGAAGCCTGATTTTGAACCGAGCATGGAGAACCACGGCGTCCAGATATGCGCCGGAATGAACAGTGTCTGCGGGCAGATGTCGAGGCAGATCTGCAGCAGGTTGCGCGGGTCGAGGCCGAGGATCGGCCGGCCGTCGGAGCGGATGTTGCCGATCCCTTCGAGGCGGGCGTTGAGTAAAGCCACACTGTCCAAATCAGGGAGGAGGAGCAGGGAATGAACCTTGCGCACCTGCTCGTCGCGCTTGTAGATGCTGCTGATTTCGCCGGACAGGATGAAATCAACGGGAGCCCGGCAGGAGTCCGACACCTCGGCATCAATGGCGGCAGCCAGTTCGGGACGCAACCGATACAGGCCGGGAGCAGAAGGAATCAACTTGTCGCGCAGCTCGGCGAACCATGCCGGGTGAGTGAAATCGCCGCATCCGACCAGACGAATCCCTTTGAGTTGAGCCCAGTAATGCAGCCCCTCCAAGGTACAATCGCGGCTGGTAGCACGAGAAAAATGCGAATGGGTATGGAAATCAGCGATAAAGGTCATGGCGCGGCTCCTCGCCTCCCCGGTCGGAAGGCGTGCGCATCATAACCCAGAGCCGCAACGGAAAGCAAACCCTGCCGGGGTCAAGGGCCGGCAGCAGCCGTGGGGCTCGATTTGGAAGGGGGGGCGATCTTGGCGACGGACGTTTCCTCAGCCAAAGCACGAAGCAGGTCGCGGGCTGAAAGCGGCGGACTGAACAGGAACCCTTGTCCTTCCCGGCAACCGTTCTGCAGCAGAAATGCCACCTGCTCCGGTGTTTCCACGCCCTCGGCCATCACCTTCAGGTTCATGCTCTGGCCCAAGGCGATGATGGATGAGACGATGGCGGTATCATTGCTGTCGACGCCGATATCTCGCACAAACGATTGATCGATCTTCAACTTGCTAAGGGGGAGGCGTTTCAGATAACTCAACGAGGAATAGCCGGTGCCGAAGTCGTCGATCGCCAGCTTCACCCCAAGATCGGTCAATTGATGCATGATTGGGAGGATGGCGTCCACGTCATCCATGAGGGTACTTTCGGTGATTTCCAGTTCCAGCAATTCAGCCGGAAAACCGGTTTCCTGCAGAACCTGACGAATCCTCTCCACCAACTCACCGTGTCGGAACTGCTTCACCGACAGATTAACGGCCATCGGCACATCCGGCAGTCCCTGTTTTCGCCAGGCCTGGGCTTGAGCACAGGCGGTCTGCAGCACCCACGCGCCGAATTCGATAATTATCCCCGTTTCCTCCGCCAGTGGAATGAATCTGTCCGGCGCCACCAAGCCTTTCTCCGGATGCTGCCAGCGCAGCAACGCCTCCACCCCCACCAGCCTGCCGCTGGCCAAGTCCACCTGTTTCTGGTAACTCAGCACCAGCCGCTCCTGCTCCAAAGCGCGGTGCAGACCGGTTTCCATTTTCAGTCGCTCATGGGCTCGGCTGTTCATCTCCGGGGAATAAAAACAGTAAGTGTTCTTTCCCTGGTCTTTGGCCTGATACATCGCCATATCGGCAAACTGCATCAGCTGGTCGACATCTCGGGTGTGACTGGGGAACAGACTGACCCCGATACTGGAACTGACATTCAACTGGTAGCCTTTGACTGTCAGTGGCTGGGAAAGGAGGCTGAGAACCTTGCGGGCAAAGGCTTCGACAAATGCCACCGCAGGGAAATCTTGCAGAATGATAAGGAACTCGTCGCCGCCAAGCCGCGCCACCGTGTCCGTAGGGCGAGCATAGTATTTGAGGATGCCTGCCACTTCCCGCAGCACTTCATCTCCCACATGATGACCGAGGCTTTCGTTGATGGTTTTGAATCGATCCAGATCCAGAAACAGCAGGGCCATCTGTCCGCCCCGTTCCCGTGCCAAGCGCAGAGCGTTTTCCAACTGCAAATTGAACAAACGCCTATTGGCCAGCTCGGTCAGAGGATCGTGGTTGGTGAGGAACTCCAGGCGGCGCTCGCTTTCGGCGAGCTGTGCTTCCAGACGCCGCAACACCGTAATGTCACGAGGGATCTCTACCACCCCCTGCAAGCGTCCTTGGGCATCCAACAACGGTCCGGCGGTGACTTCGTAGAACTGCTCTCCCCCCTCTTCGGACCGTTTGTGTCGATGCAGCAATGTCACACCCTTGCCAGTGGCACGCACTTGGCGCAACGGGCATTCTTCATCCGGGCCGCAAGGAGCTTCCTTGGCGTGAAACAACTGATAACAGAAAGATTCCGTATCGTCGGCACGGCCATTAAAAAGACGCTGGGCCGCCGCATTGAGAGGGGTAACCCGGTGATCCAGTCCGATCAACAGCAAGGGTTCGGCAGCAGCATTGACCACGGACTCAAGTCTGCAGTAGCCCTCCCGACTGGCCTGCCATTCCCGCAAAAGCGTTCTGACAGCTGGCAACCAATTGTAGACCCCCAAAAAAATCAGCAGCAATCCGCACAGGGTCAAGACCAGAGCCGGGAGATAAAAAACCCGGCCAGCCAGATCCGAATCATGAACATGTTGCAGAACCTGGATGGTCTCCAGCACGGCACTGGCAAAAATGAGGGAAAATCCGGCGGGGAGAAAACAGAAGTTGTGTTGACGATGAAAACGATGCCGACAACCAAAATTGATAAGGGTGCCCAGCACTGCAGCAGCCAGCAACGTCAGCAGGATAAGGAGAACGGCTTCGGTCCAAAATGGCCCCTGGCCCTTGCTCGAGGAGAACAGCTCTATAAAATGTGCCATAATAAGAACAATTGGTACCGGTGTTTTTGTGGATTAAAGAGACCTCAGGATATTTTATAAGAGGAGTCTCGTCAACAATTCTTAATTCTGGAGATTATTTTATTGTAAACAGTCTGACTTCTTTGGCGATTTTCAAAAATATGAGGACATTTACCAACGCTTTGATCAACCACCCGGAGCCCGACCAGCCCCGTCAAGAGCTGGAAAAGCAACGCGCCGATCTGCTGGAGAAACTTGCTGAACTCGATCTGCAGCTGGCGGATCTGCGGACTGAACTCCAAGCGTTTGAACGGCGCTACTACCAGATGGTTGGCCATCTTTATGTGGAACTCGATGAGATTCAGGCCCGTCTCGCCGAGGCCCGCGCCCGTTATGCGCCCGAGCAGCCGGAACTTTGGACCGCGGCCCGGCATGCGCGGCATCAGGCCCAGCAGACGGCTCGTGAGTATCACGACTCCGGTGCCGATCTTCCCGAAAAAGAACCCCCTCCCCCACCTGACCCGGACCTGAAGAAACTGTTCCGCACCATTGCCAGCCAGATTCACCCGGACCGAGCCGAAAACGAAAAGTCCCGCCAGTTGCGGACAGAGTTGATGGCCAAGCTGAATGCCGCCTATGCTCAACGTGATCATCAGGCCATGGAGAATATTCTGCGTCATTGGCGGGAGAGTCCAGCCAGTGTTAAAGGGGAGGACCCCGCAGCAGATCTGGAACGCTTGCGCCGGCAGATTGCTCAGTTGCAACAACGTGCCGTAGAAAGGGAGCATGAACTGGCCGACCTGTATGATTCGGAACGATTCCGGCTCCTGCAGCAGGTGAGCATGGCCCAGGACCAGGGCCGCGATTTGCTGGCGGAGCTGGCAGAAGATATATTGCGCCGCATCCGCATGGCGCGCGCAGCTCTCGACGAGACAGGATAAATCCTATGCCCAACCTCGAGGAACTTGGCCAGTTGATTACCATCAAAACAGCGAACCTTGACGCTCCAGCCTCAAACTTGCTGCGCCGGGGCCTGGAAGATGCTTTGCAACTGGCTGCCGATCCACGCCTGAGCACCTTGTTGCAGTCACTCGAGCATGCCCCGGATTGGGCTGAAAAAATTGCGGTGTGGGAAGAATTGCGCCAATTTCCCCCGGATACCCCTGGCTGGGTGGAAGGGTTACGCCTCCTGATCTACCGTGGGCGCGGCTGGCCGCGACTTCTCGCAGCCGAAGCCCTGGCATGGCATGGTCAGACCCCGCGCGATGCCATCCCTGTTCTCAGTGCCGCCTTGGAAGTCACCCTCTCTCTGCAACGACTCGACTGGGCACGCCTGGTGTGCGGCGCCCTCGGACGCTATGCCAGCCTGCCACGCTCCATCGTGGCTCAAGCCGTACCATCTCTCGTCGATGCACTTTACACCAAAGACCCGGACGTCCAGGGATATGCGGCCCAAGCCCTGCAGCGAGCCGGTGAGCTGGCTTATCCAGCCTTGGTCCGTCTTGCGATCTTGACAGAACGCTCTCAGCCTCCTTTAAAAGACATATTTCTTGCCACCCTGAAGACCATTGACCCGGCAATCGACCAACCCTTGAGCGCTCTACGGCGAGCTTTGGATGACAAAGACCCTGAACTACGCCGTCGCGCCCTGGTTGCCCTGGCTGAATGGCCATCCTCGATCACCACCATCCTTCCGGACATTCTTCAGGCCGCACGGGATGAAGAACCAGAGGTGCTGCAGCAACTCGCCCTCACTCTCGGGCGGCAGGCCCTAGACCATTCCGACAGCCGCGCTGTTCTTGAGGATCTGGCCACAGCCGGCGCACCCGGAGTTTCTTTGGCAGCCCATTACGCTTTGGTACGCTTCAATCACGATACAGCGAAACACCAGCGGGCCATACGTCGTGGCCTGCGGGAAACAGATCCGTCTCTGCGTCGTCTCGCCGCCCGCATTCTGGCGGAAGTCGGTGCCAGCCACTCCTGGCAAACACGCCGCGCCCTGCACAAGGCATTGCACAACGAAACCGACCCGGAAACCCGCACGACCCTGCAAAAAAGCCTGTCCCGACTTGAAGTTTGACACCACACCCCCTCAAGCTGGTCCTGATCTTGCATTTATTCCGGCCTGTATTTATTTTCTCGGGAGTCTTGTTGGCGAATGGCAAAAATCATCGTCTTTTTGACATTCTGGTGTCTGCTCATGGTTCTGCTGAGCGGCAGCGGCAACCTGATTCCAGGCGCCTGGCAGGGCTTTGTGGAGCTTCCAGTCACCGTGCTGCAGATCGTGCTGGTCTTCCAACTGTTGGCCAAACGCCCATTGACCCTGCTGCAACCTGGTGAAAAGCCGACTCGCACCGAGATTCTGTTCTGCAGCGGCCTGCTGCTGACCCTGATTGTTCTGCGCTTCCAAGATCTGCCATCGTTGTTCGGTTTCTGGAGGGATGCCTGCACCAGCGCCATGTTGCTGCTTGTAGCGACACTTCTCGGCACCTGGCTGGTGAAGGGGTTGCAACGGCCGACGGAATTGATTCTGGTCTGCCTGGTGATGGCCTGCACTGACGGCTTGAGCGTGATCACCGGCCCGACCGGTCAACTGATGCAGGATGTGGCCAGCTTTTATCAGACCGGCTCCAGTGGTCCGCCACCCTTAGGGGATTTTTTGCTCGTCAAGTTTGCGGTCCCCGGATCTGCGCTTCTGAGCCCGGTGTTCGGCGTTTCTGACTGGATCATGGTTTCCTTCCTCACTGCGGCAGCGCAACGTTTTGAGCTGCAGGATGATCTGCTGCCCAATCTTTCCTGGCGGTTGCCCTTGGCCCTACTCGGCCTAGTGCTCGCCGTAATCACTGCCCGGCTCTCCGGGTTGATGCTGCCGGCCTTGCCACAGGTGGCGCTGGTTTTCATCGGCGGCGTGAGTTTCCGCCAGTCGTTACTACAACACATGTCTCGCCGCGAATGGCGATGGATCTGTTCCATTGGCGGGATCGCCTTGAGCGTGTCTCTATGGCTCTGGATTTCCGGTCCAACCATTTAAATTATCTTAAGAAGAGCTCTTTCTTTGGAGAGCTGCCGAAATGCGTAAGTAACGAAAAAAATGACCTCATTGATCGATTTC
>ENA-ORXD01002300-ORXD01002300.1-sediment-metagenome-genome-assembly--contig:-NODE-2300-length-13061-cov-4.291282_pt1 | contig 13061 bp, 16 predicted proteins | sample MGYA00237862_ERZ511471 | MGnify/ENA metagenome assembly ERZ511471 | reverse complement strand
GCACGGGCCGCGCACCGTCTCCTTGTTCGGCGCCGGCCTGCGCCCTCCCTCGATCGCCGGCGTAACGACACACACCACCCTGAGCCGGCGACCGGCCTGCTACACTGACCCGAGGGTCTTCCTACTTAGGAATCGTTCCCTCACAGCGCCGGTACCCGTGCGCCGGGTCACCGCCGCTTCGCGCCGAGCCGCGTCGACGAACCTTAGGCGCCCGCGGCCGCCAGGGCACACTAGAATGACCAAGAGCACGATCGTCTGAGCACTCAACGCCAGGAGGCACGCAGACAATGAGCATCAAGGGAAGCCGCACGGAGCAGAACCTGCTCAAATCGTTCGCCGGCGAGAGCCAAGCGCGCATGCGCTACACGTACTTCGCCAAGGTCGCCAAGAAGGAAGGCTACGAGCAGATCTCGGCCATCTTCCAGGAGACGGCGGACAACGAGCAGGAGCACGCCAAGGTCTTCTTCAAGTACCTGGAGGGCGGCCCGCTCGAGATCACGGCCACGTACCCCGCCGGCGTGATCGGCACGACGGCCGAGAACCTCTTCGCGGCCGCCGAGGGCGAGCACGAGGAATGGTCGGACCTCTACCCGGCGTTCGCCGACATCGCCGACGAGGAGGGCTTCAAGGAGGTCGCCGCCTCGTACCGTCAGATCGCCAAGGTAGAGGCGCAGCACGAGAAGCGCTATCGCACGCTGCTCGAGAACGTCAACGGCGGCACCGTGTTCAAGAAGGACGGCAAAGTGTGGTGGAAGTGCCGCAACTGCGGCTACGTCGTCGAGGCCGCCGCGGCGCCGGCGCTGTGCCCGGCCTGTAAGCACGAGCAGAAGTACTTCGAGCTGCTGGCCGAGAACTACTGAGCCGCGCTCACTCGGAGGAGTCGAACGGCGCTACGGGCGCGCGCCAGGCTTGCGCGCGCCCGTAGCGCCTCGATAAACTCGTCGCGTTCGCGCGGCGAGACGAGCTGGTACCGCCGGTCGTACGTGATCTTGACGCGCCGCAACGAGAGCGTCGGCGCGGCAAAGGGGTTCGAGCTCGGTTCTACCCCATGATCTCGCGATAAGCGATCCGCTGGCGAAAGAACAGCCCCGAGCTGATCAAGAGGTGGTCCGGCTCCAGCACGTAGCGGCAGGGATACGCGAGACCGCCGATGATCGTCACCATGACGATGAGGGTGACCACCGATGAGATGAGCGCCTCGGTGTCCCTTGAGCCGGCGGTGAAACCCGAGTAGATCGTCATGCAGATGCCGGCGCCGACCACGGCCACGAGCCACGCGTCGATCTTGCTCTCATAGGTCACGGCGATGCCTCAGGGCTGGACGGCCGCTCGTCAGCGTGTGCACGGCTTCGTCGAGCGCCTTGAACAGGCGCACTCCAAGCTCATCGAGGTCGTCCTTCGTGCGCGCCACGGCCATGGTGCGCGCCGGCGACTCGACGATCTCCGAGTCCGTCTTACGACGCCTCTCCGCCATCTGCTACCTCCCGCGCGGCACGCTGCGCTCACCCGGCGTGCGCGCGCGATTCTCCGGCGTCACTCTACTCCAGGCGGACGATCACGCGAACGCACAAGCGTCGCGGAACGCCCGCCTGGAGCGAAGCGATGCCGCCGCGTCGCGCGGCGGGGGGCCGCAGCTGCAGCCCCCCGCCGCCAGCCGTCACACAGCCTCGCCCGAGAGACGCAGCCGTGCAAGGCAGAGCGGATCCGAGCGCGTACAGTCGCGACGGACGCCTGCACGTACAATCGCAGGTGATGTCGATGCAGAGCGACAAGACGGGCGAGGGTTCCGGCGTGCAACGCCGTCTGCTCGCCCACCAGGCCGCGCTCTCGGCGTGCCGGCGCTGCCCAGGCGTGGCCGGCACGCCGGTACAGGGTCTGCCGGTCGCCTCGCCGATCCTACTCATCGGCCAGGCGCCGGGGCCGCGCGAGGAAGCCCTCGGCCGGCCCTTCGCCTGGACGGCCGGCAAGACGCTGTTCGCCTGGTTCGCCGGCCTCGGGGTCGACGAGGCGCGTTTCCGCGAGGGCGCCTACATCGCGGCCGTGTGCCGCTGCTTCCCCGGCAGGAGGCCGCGCGGCGGCGACCGCGTGCCGGATCGCGCGGAGATCGCGGCCTGCGCGGCATGGCTGGCCGACGAGGTCGCGCTTCTCGAACCCGTCCTGGTCATCCCGGTCGGCAAGCTGGCGATCACGCAGGTGCTCGGCGAGATGCGCCTCGATGCCGCCGTCGGCCGCCGGCACCGCATCGGCTACCACGGCCGCACGGTCGACGTCGTACCGCTGCCCCACCCCTCAGGCGCCTCGACCTGGCACAGGACGGAACCGGGCAAGACGCTGCTCGCCGAGGCGCTGCGGCTCCTCGCTGCTCACCGCGCCTGGCGCTCGGCGTTCGCCGAGCCGCCGGCGCCGCCTCGATGACACACGCCGCGCGCCGGCGCTAGGCGCTCAGCCAGCCGGCGTCCGCCGCGACCAGGGCGCCGTTGATGCGGCTCGACTCGTCGCCGGCGAGGAAGAGGGCCAGCGAGGCGATGTCGCCGGGCTGGAGCTGGCCCGGAATGGCGGCGTAGTACACCTGGCAGCGCGCCGTCCCCTCAGGATCCATCTTGGTCGGGTCGACGCTCTGCATGATGTTGGTGGCCACCGCGCCGGCGACGATCGCGTTGCAGCGGATGCCCTCCTGCGCATAGCGCCAGGCGGTCTGTTTGGTCATGCCGACCAACCCGTGCTTGGAGACGGTGTACGCCAGCCCCGCGGCGCCGCCGCCGACGCCGGCCACCGAGGCGATGTTGATGATCGACCCGCCGCCGGAATCGCGCATCTCCGGAATCGCGCTGCGCGTGAGGTACATCGGCCCGTTCAGGTTGACGCCGAGCACGCGCTCCCACATCTCGTTCGGCATCTCGGCGGCGCCCTGATTCGTGTCTAGGACGCCGGCGTTGTTGCAAAGGATGTCCAGACGACCGTACGTCGAGGCGGCGGCATCGACGATCGCCTCGGCCTGCTCCTGCACCGAGACGTCGGCCTGAACGCCGGTGGCGAGCCCGCCGGCCGACTCGAGAGCGGCGACGCACTCCGCGAGCGTCGTGCCGTTCCAGTCCGCGGCGACCACTCTCGCCCCCTCGGCCGCGAAGAGTGCGGCGATCGCCCTGCCGATCCCCGAGCCCGCGCCGGTGACGACCGCCACCTTGCCCTTGAGCCGCATGCTTGCCTCCTCGCCTCGCCGGCGCGCCCTCGCTACTGGGAGTGGGTCACGCGCCCGTTGCCGTGCGCGCCATACTACGTCCCGGGCGGCGCTCGCGAACGTTCACGGGCGACGGCGTCAGGGAAGCGGGTTCGGCGTCTTCACGACGAGCAGCCGCGCCCCGACATCACTCACGTTACGCATACCGTGAACGTGCTCGACGCCGCTCGGCACCAGCGTGTCGCACGCCACGAGCGAGGACTCGCCGTCGATCTCGACCTGCACCGCGCCCTCCAACACATAGAAGAAGACCCCGACCGGCGGCGAGTGCGGCTTGACGGCCTCGCCCGGTGCGAGCGTGATCTGCGAGACCATGACGTCTGCAGTCGAGTAGATATGTCGAACGTCGACCCCATGCGGGTTCTCGGCGACAGGGCACTCGGATGCGGTGATGGTTCTCATGGTGTCCTCCTCGGACCACGGCCGGCGCCGAGCGCGCGGACCTCTTGAACCATCGTAGGGAAGACGTGCGCGGCCGGCGTTGACGCTGGTCAACCGGCGCCAGACTGCCCCTGCGGGAACGCCGCCAGGGAGGCCGCAACGAGTTGTTCGAGCACCGCGAGATCGACGTCCGCCAACCGCTTGACGTACAGGCAACCGACGCCGGTGCGGTGCTTCCCCAGCTCCGCGAGGAGCGCCTCGCGGCCCTCGAGACCAGGCATGAGGTAGATGGAGATCTCGCGCTTGCGCGGCGCGAACCCGACCGCGACCCAATCGCCTTCCCGGCCGCTCGCGTACCGGAAGTGATAGTCGCCGAAGCCGACGATGCTCGCTCCCCACATCTCCGCCGGCCGGCCGCTCAGCCGCGTCATGAGCTCAAGTAGAACACGGCAATCCTGCCGCCGGCCTTCGTCCGCCAGCGTCGCGAGGAACTCGCCTACGCTGGCGCCCGTGCGCCGTGTCTTCAGTTCGGCCACGGGAATGCCGTCCGCGCCGCCTATCGCGTGATCGGAAGATAGAGGATGAGCTCGCGCTCCGTGCGGTAGTACTCGATCTCCGGGCGGCTCCCGTCGATGTCGGCGACGGCCTCGAGGTCCGCGAAGCGCCGCGGGATCTCGTGCGTGTACTTAGGCCAGTCGTCGATCTTGGAGCTCACGTAGGCACCCCCGGGGATGGACCAGCGCTCGAGACCGAAGGTCTCGGGGTTGTCGCCCTCCTCCAGGGCCACGCAGGCGCGATACTCCTCGCCCCAGCGCACCCCGTAGAACCGCCGCCCGACAAACGTCTCGAAGGGCGCCTCCAAGCGATCCCAGGCCCCCCTGATGCCGCCGAGACCCCCCTCAGCGACGACACACATCACCGGCGTGTCTGGAAGCTCGACCTGCACGGTGCCCTCCTCTCACGCGGTTTCCCCTCGCTCCGTTGTCCAGATTATGCCCGAGCGGCGGCCTCGTCGTCACCTCCGCGCAGCACCGCGCATACCGACGGCGGAGACACCGGGGTGAGGACGCCGCTCGTCACGAGATGTGCCGGATGACGTGAATCCGGGCGAACGCGATCCCCCTCGGCGCCCTTCCCTCACGGATCAAGCTTGAAACCAGGCAGAAGGCGCACCGCCCTACTCGCTCCGCAGCGATGCCTCCGGCTCGCCGACGGCCAGGCGCATGAGCACGCCGTCGTAGTAGGCGCCGTCGATCTTGGTGTCGTTCACCAGTGTCGCGAGGATGGCGAACCCGGCTCGCTCGTAGAGCCGCCGCGCGGGCGCATTGTCGGCTCTCACCATGAGGTAGACGATCTCGATGAGGCCCGCGCGACGCAGTCGCTCGCGGGCCTCCGCCATCAGACGCCCTCCGACGCCGCGGCCGCGCGCTTCCGCGCTCACACCCATATGCAGCTCGGAGGTATGGCGCAACTTGCGCTGCGGGCGCGGCTCGACGAAGAGGAAGCCGAGCGCCTCATCGCCCGCCTGCGCCGCCAGGAACAGACTCCCGGGCCGCCTTGCCAGCTCCGCCAGCCGTTCCTCAAAGCGCTCCATCGACGGATACGCCTCGCCGAACGAGCTCACGAAGGCATCCGTCGAGGCGTAGACGGCGTTCACGAGCTCGTACGCGGCGGCCACCGGCAGCGCTCGGCCGTCGAGGACGACGAGTTCGTCGCCGTAGCCCTCCCCACTCGCCGTGTCACGACTTGTGCTCATGATCCTCCGTGAGCGCAAGGATGGCGTCGACGATCGTCTGCCAGTCGTCGGGGTGCAACTCGTGGCCCACACCTTCCAGCGTGAGCAGATCGGCGTCCGGCAGCGCCTCGGCGAGCGCCACGCCGTGGGCGTACGGCAGCACCGGGTCGTCGCTGCCGTGAATGACGAGCGCCGGCACGACGATCTCGGCGAGGCGCCCATAGTACTGCTCGCCGCCGCCGAGCTGGGCGTGATTGAAGGCGGTGAGGGGGTTCGGCGTGTGTTCAAAATCGGCTTCGGCGCGCGCCCGCACGCCCTCCTCGTCGAAGGCGTGCGCCGGCCCGGAGAGCAGCCGCCAGGCGCCGACCTGATACTCAATCACGGCGGCGCGGTCCGACCAATCGAGGTCCACCGCCTCGACGTGGTAGGCGAGGATCTCCGGTGAGATCGGCGGCAACTCCGGGTCGGCGGGCGCGTGACGCTCAGAGGCGACCAGCGTGAGGGAGCGCACGCGCCCCGGATGCTTGATGGCAACGATCTGCGCCAGGATACCGCCCAGCGACATCCCGGCGAGGTGCGCTTCGCCGACGCCGTAGGCATCGAGCACGGCGACGGCGTCGTCGGCGAGATCCTCCAGCGAGTACGACAGCGTGCCGGGCGCGTAACTCGTCGACCGGCCCGTGTCGCGCTGGTCGTAGCGCACGACGAAACGACCGCCGCGAGCCAGCCGGCGACAGAACTCGTCCGGCCACCAGACGCCGGACGCCATGGCGCCCATGATAAGAAGCACGGCCGGGTCGTCGGCGTCGCCGAAGCTCTCCGTGAACAGCTCGACGCCGTTCGCCGTGACGAGCCGCGCCGCGGCCGCAGGCCCTTCCGGCGCGGCCTCCGGCGCCTCCCTCGCCGGGCCGGACGGCCGCGACTCTTCGAGCCGCCGCCGCAGTCGCTCGGCGCGCCGGCCGCGCTCGACCTCGACCGTGCGGGTCCAGTCTCGCCACTCGCCGTAACGCCGCGCCACGCGCATGGCGATGTGGCTCCCGAAGGCGCTCCTCTCCTCTCCCGGCCGCAGGCACTCGTCGACCCGCACGCCGGCGCCGTCACCCTCCTGGTAGAGGCGCAGGGAGACGGCGTTCAGCCCGTCGTCGACGAGCAGGACGGCGGCGCCGTGACTGGGCTCGGGCTGCATGGTGTCCACCACCCAGCCGCCGAGGTTGTAGAGCTTGACCCAGCCGTCCTGCTGCTGCGCGCGCCGTGCCAGAGTTCGCGGCGCGCCAAGCTGCACGTGCTCCGCCGTCGAGAACGGCTTGTGCGTGTGCCCCATGACGAAGGTGATGTCGTCGGGTACGCGCGCCGCGTAGCCGAAAGGCGACGAGACCAAGCACTCGTCCACCAGAGCGCGGCGCACCGGCCCGGTCAGATGCGCGACGATCGCCTCGCGCAGCTTCTCGTCGTAGGGCTCGCCGCTCAACCGTCGCTGGCCGTCGCGCGCCGCCCCGGCGAGCTTGAGGACGACGCGCAAGGCGCCGCGCAAAGCCTGCTCTTCGAGCCGGTCGCCGGGCACGAGCGGCACGTCGTACCGCGACGCCAGCCCGGCGGCGACATTGTCGGCGTACTCCGTGAGTCGTTCGGGGCACTGATTGAGCGTCTCGTAGAGCGTCTCCAAATGCGTACCGAGCGAGCCGGAACGGCCGAGCGTCGACCAGAAGAAGTCGATCCAGGCGAAGTTGAGCGACTCGATGTCGTCCAGCCGCAACTCGAGCTCCTCCTCGCGGAAGAGGAGCTGCCGCAGAAGTCCCATCAAACGGTAGAGCTCCTCGAGCAGATGGCCGTGGTGGAAGATGATGGTCCGCGTGCTCGCTCGCGTGCGCAAGGCCAGATGAGGGTAGGCAGCCTGCACGGGCACGTCCTCGAGGCCGGGGAAGCGCTGCACGAGCGCCCTGATGAGCGCCGCGTCCACCGTGCGCTGCGGCTTCTCGAGCACGAACATACGCGACGTGTGCCACGAGGGCTCCAGAAACGCGCCCAGCGGCTGGTTGGGCACAGGCTCGTCGCCGAGCAGGTAGTTCTGGACGTACTGCGCCTCTCGCGCGCTCTCCCACACATGGTGGTCGTGATTGCCGGGGACGTAGATGATGCGGTCGAAGAGGCGGCGGCGATGCATGGTCAGACGCACGAAGCGCTCGAACGCCATCGCCGCCAGGTTGTCGGTGGCCAGGGCGAGCTCGAGCGCGTCGCCGAGGAGGATCAGTGTGGGTCGCTCCTCCTGATCGCCGATGAGGTCGGCCAGACGCGTGACGAGACTCTCGAGCACGGGTACGGGACCCCAGAGGGGGTCGCTGGCGCCCGTCCTGCCGACCCCGGTGAGCAGGCTGTCCTCCTCGCCGAGATGCAGGTCGGACAGGCAGACGTAGCGGATGTCGAATGCGCCCTTCACTGTGCCGAGAGCCCGCGCGCGCGCATGCCGAGCGCAACGCACGGTGCGGCCCGAGTATCGGCTTGTGTGACGAAATACCTGACAGGGCGAACGGCGCCCGGTCCTCGTACGAGGCTCTCCGTCGCCGCGGGCGCGCCGCGCCGCGCGAACGGCTCAGCGCGACTCATCCGGCCCTACGCCGAGCGCGCCGTCGAAGAACGCGAGCGCGCGCTCGGCGTACTCGGCCGGCAACCGCGCGAAGGCGCCGGTGTGCCCCACGCCGGGCACCACCCAGAGCTCGGCACGGGCGCCGACGCGCTCGGCGAACAGCTCATTGAAGGCGACCTCGAGCTCCTCGTAGCCGGCGGCGACGAGCAAGAACGAAGTCGCCTCGGCGCGCTGCATCTCCTCGAGCAGCGGCGCCGGCGGTCGCTGCCAGGTCAGTAGGCCGACCGCCGCGAAGTGGACGCGCGCCGTGAAGTTGCGCCACAGAGAGCGCTCCGACGGCAGCGCCACAAGCTCGGCGGTCGCACGACGCGTGGCGCCGTCCGCAAGTACGGCCGTCATCTCGGGGCACGTCGCGCTGGCGCCCAGCAGCACCTCGCCGCCCATGGAGAAACCCAGGCCGCCGATTCGCTCGACGCCGCGCCCGACGAGATAGGCCACGGCCGCCTCGACGTCGCGCGTCCCTTGCCAGCCCAGCCTGTTTGTGCGCCCTCCGCTCTCGCCGTGTCCGCGCGCGTCGAGCGCCAGCACGCCGTAGCCGGCCTTCGCGAGCATCTCGGCCGGCCCCACCATGCTCCCTCGCGAGCCGCCGGCGCCGTGGATGACGACGATCGCGGCGCCGTTGCGCGAGGGCGCATACCAAGCGGCCAGATCCACCCCGTCGGCGGTTCGTACCACGACGTTGTCGAAGCCGGCCGGCGCCGCGCCGGGCGCCTCGTGCGAGGGCCACACCGCGGCGACCGCCATGGCGACCGGCAACCCCACGTAAAGAGCGAGCACCAAGCCCAGGATGCCCCAGGCGACGACGCGCAGAACGCGCCGTCCTCGGCGGGATGCCGCTCGCTCACCGTCCGGGGACGCGCCGCTCACGACGGCTCGCGCTTCGTCGCGAACGCCTTGAAGAAGGTGTAGCAGAAGACGCCGTCCGGCTCGGCGGTGCGGTAGAGGTCGCGCACGCCGGCGGCGAAGCGCTCCGGCGTCGTCAGACCCGCCGCCAGAGAGGCGTCGCGGACACCCTCGATCATGGCCGTGAACGTCCGCTTCGTGAACCCCTCGACGAGCTCCGGATGGCCCGCGTCCGCGTACACGACGCGCGGCTCGACGGTCACGTCGCGAAAGCCGGCGGCGGCGAGCAGCGGGTAGAGCCGGCGGCCGATGAACGCGTCGCCGCCCGCCGTTTGTTGCAGCTCGACCTGGCAGGCGATCGCCTCCCGAGCGGCGTCGCTGTCGGGGTGGAAGTAGGCCGACCCGTGATCGCCCTCGATGACCGTGAGCGTGCCGCCGTCCCTCAGCAGCCGCTTGAGCGCGACCAGCGCCTCGGACGGATACGAGAGGTGTTCGAGGACGAAACAGACGAAGATGTGGCCAAAGGTCTCATTCACCCACGGCAGGTCGCGGATGTCCGCCTGCACGAAGCTCACGTTGGCGATCCCCGCCGATGCGACCGCAGCGCGCGCCTGCGCCAGGGACTCGGCGGAGATGTCCACGGCCGTAATGCGCGCTTCAGGACTCGTGCGGGCCAGCGTCACGGTCTGCGCCCCGGTGCCGCAGCCCGCCTCGAGAACGACGCTCCCTGGCGGATACGACGTCCCGGCGTGCAGCAACTCCACAAGCGTCGTCGCCTGGTCGTGCAGGCGCGCACGCTCGCGCGACTGGTATCCGTGCACGTAGCCGCCACTCACCGCCATGCCTGATTCCCTCGCATCGCCGGCACGCCATGGTCGCACGGTGCGCCGCACCCGAGAGGCCCGGCCCCACTGCGCCGCGCCAAACGGTACACCCTGGACGCATGAGTGCCAACGCGAGTGACGGCCCAACGTCAGCCCGCGCCGCGCCTCTTCAAGCACCGCCCGCACCTGTGGACCGCGACCCTGGCACCCGCGACACGGATCTGCGCCGACTCGCTCACAGCCTAGAACCTCAATCTAGGCGACCTTGATAGACTGCAGAGCCATGGAGTTCGAAGTCAGGAAGACGGAGCTTGAGGCGGCTCGCGTGGCCATGCGGCGCGAGCTGGAGGGTCGCGGCTTGACCGTCGCCAGCGACACGCTGGCCCTACGCCGCGACCTCTACATCATCGGCGAGAGTGACTTAGCCAGGGCGCTCTTCGAATTCAAGACGAGCGTGCGCGAAGCCTGCGACACGATGTACCAGGGGCACTGGACGGCGACCATGCCGCCCAGGTACGCCGTTCTCCCGGAATCCGAGGCGTCGTCGCCCGAGCTCGAGATCCTCGAGCAGATCCGCGTGGTCCCAATCTTCTTCGCGGCACAGGACGGCGAGCTCGCCTTTCGCGACCTCGACGCGCTGCTCGCCGCCCACCTGACAGACTGAGCGCCGGCGACGGCGCCCAGCCGGCCGCCACTTAGGGCGTCGGGCCGGGCGGCAATCCCGTCGGCGATTGCGGCGTTTCGGGCGGCGCCGGCGACTCGGGAGGAGCTTGCACCGGCGGCGCGATGCTGGGCGCCGGCGCCTCGGCCACGGCCGTGGCCGCCTCATCCGGCGCGGGCTCATCGACGGCGGCCACAGCCGGCGCGGGCTCGGCCACATCCGGCGCGGGCGCGATCACCGAGGGGATGGGTGCAACCACGGTCGCGCTTTCCGACCCGGGAGCGACACTCGTCACGCCCGTCTGCGGCGTCGTGGGGGTGGTGGGCCAAGCCGGATGCTCGACCTGCGGCCCGGTCGCCTGAACGCCCGTCGTCGCCGTGAGGGGGTCGACGGTCGCGACGCCGTTGTCCGCCGCGTGCTCCGTCCAGGCGCGACCATCCCAGTAGCGATGCTGGTGACGGCCGGTGGGATCGGCGTACCAGTCCGCGGGCGCCTGCGGCGTCGCGCTCGGTTGCGGCGTTGTGCCCGGCCAGCCTCCTGCGCCCGGCGCGCCGGCCGAGTAGCCGCGCTCGCCCGCCTTGGGATCCGGGCCGTACTGGTTGGGGCCGCGCTCGCCCTCAATGGCCCAGAAGACGATCAGCACGATGAAGCCGATGAGGGGCACGAGCCAGATGAGGAGCCACCATCCCGACCTCCCCGTGTCGTGCAGCCGGCGCACGGCCACGGCGATGGACGGAATGAGCACCGCCAGCCCGTAGATGCTGCCGAGAATGCCGATGTCCGTGTCGAACGTCCAGCCGAGGATGTTGTCGATGATGCTCAGGATGATGCTGATCACGATGTTGAACAGCGTGAACATCCAGAACTCGCGCCGGCGGGCGCGACCACTGAACACCGCATACTTGCGCAGTACCGCCATATACCAGTCCATCGGACCTCCTCGCTGGAACGCGCTGCCGATGATCATCATACTCCCCACGTGCGGGCCGGGGCGCCGGTGGAGTGCGCGCGGAGGCGGGCGAGCGAAGCCGGGCGCCGCACAGACCCGGACCGGCGCGGCACGCCGTCGTTACGCGGGCGACGGCGAGGCGGCGCGCAGATCGCGCAGCGGCACGAGATCGTCCACGGTCAGCGTGCACGTGAAGCGGTACCCGGCGAGCACGCGCAGCGGACGCAGATCCGGCAACTCGAGGTAGGGGTGATCGAAGACCTCGAGCGTCGCGTCACCCTTCCAGATGGGCGAGAGGCGCACGTCGCGCGACTTGAGCCGCACGAGCTCATAGACCGCCGGCTGCGCGTGCTTGCCGGCCTGCAGTTCGGGAAAGTGGCGCGTGTTGACGGCGCGTGCGAAGGCCGGCGACGGCAGCTCCTCGCTGAGCTCGCGCAAGGTGACGCGCGCCTCCAGCAAGCGGCGGTCCTTGACCGCCAGAGAGGCGCCGAAGCGGCCGCCGGGGCCTACGGCCGGGGCCGCCTTGGACGGCAGGTCGAAGGCGCGGGTGATCCAGGTTGAGCCGATCTGCTTCGGCCAGCCCTGGACGAGGCCGCGCATCAACGCCACATCCTGATCGACCCAGATGAAGGGGCAGAACGCGACCGGCTCGCCCTCGAAGCTCGCTGAGAGCAGGACGATCGTCTCGCGGTACTGGCTGCGCACGGGATCCAACTCCTCGTGCCCGTCGGCACTGGCGTACTGCCAATCCATGAAGTAGACCGCGCAGCGTCCCGACACGGCATCGAGACCCTCCGGCAGAAACGCCGCGACGGCGGCGGGATCGGCCTCGAACGCGACGGCGAGCGCGTCGCCGACGTAGTGCCACGGCGGCGCGGCGGCGAGGCTCGAGGTGCCGCGGGGCGTGCGGGGAAGCGTGTAGCCGTTCAGCATCGTCCCTCCCGGGAGTATCGAGAGCGTCGACTAGCGACGCATGACGAGGGCGTTGTAGCGCTCCGGTGAGAGCGCGCGAAAGACGCCGGCGGCGGTCGTGCACACGGCGCCCTCCCTATCCCTGAGCTCGGCCTCCAGCCGGACGATCCGCCCCTCAACGGTGACCACCCGACAGACGGCGCAGACGAGGCCGTCCGAGATGTACAGCGGCCGCACGAAGGTCGTCGCGAGCTCCATGGTCACCGTCATCTCTCCGGTCTCGCGCACGCTCGTCCACCCCATGATCTCATCCAGGAGCCCCATCTGAATGGCGCCGTGAAGGATGTCGCCCTGCCCCGCGTAGCGCCGCGTCGGCACGTACTCGGCAGAGACCTCACGGCGTTCGTCGTCCCAGAAGAACGTGAGTTGCAGGCCGTCGGCGCTCTCCGGCCCGCAGAAGAAGCAGTCCGGAGTGGCATACGGGTTCGGGATCTCGCTCTTCACGCCTGACCGCCTCTCTCCTCGTGCCCGCGCTGATGAGGCGCCGCCGGCGCCGTCACCGCCGGCACGAGCCGCGCCGCCTGCGCGTATCATCCCCCGCAACAGGTGAGAACGCGAGCTCGTGAGGCGCCATGTTCGACGACGGCAATCTTAACGTGACCTTCGCGCCGGGGACGCTTCCCGACGGTCCGATCGTGCCTCGCCGGTACACGCTGACCCACTCGGATCGCACAGGTCGGATGTTCCTCACTATCGGAGCGGAGTACGACGGCAGGGCCCTCCGCGTTCTCCAAGTGCGTCTGGAGCGCGACGAGGTGCTCGGCGAGTGGGTGATCAGCGACGGCCGGCCGCGGCTCGAGCTGCACATGACGGCCCA
>ENA-ORXD01002299-ORXD01002299.1-sediment-metagenome-genome-assembly--contig:-NODE-2299-length-13061-cov-16.638786_pt1 | contig 13061 bp, 11 predicted proteins | sample MGYA00237862_ERZ511471 | MGnify/ENA metagenome assembly ERZ511471 | reverse complement strand
GCGCATCGCGTTCCAGGGTGAGGATGTTGAAGGCAATTTTTCCATCGGGTTCAAAATCATAAAAGCGGACAAAGATCCATTCGCGCTCGCCCTCGCGAAAACTTTGCGGTTCCATCCAGCGCTGACGGTTTTCCAGCACGGCGTCGAAGTTGCGGTTCTGTACCAATAAGAGCCCACCTGGCCGCAGGCAGGCGGCAAAATCTTCCAATGCGGCAGCCAGTTCCGGCGCGTTTAACAGGTGCGGGATTGAGTTACCCAGGCACAACAGCGCGTCAAACGATTCGGGACCAAAGGCGGATTGCAGCTGCCCAAAGCCGGCGGTCTCAAAGCGCGCCGCCACTCCGGCGGAGACGGCGTTCTCTCGCGCGCGTTCAATCATCCTGGCGCTCAGGTCTGCGCCGGCAGCCGCGTATCCGCGCCGGGCCAGTTCGATGGTGTGCATGCCGGTTCCGCAAGCCGCGTCCAGCACGCGAAACGCGCCAGATGCGCTGATGGATTGAAGTTGATTCTCAATCAACGGCATTTCATATGCCAGACGTGACGTCCAATTGACAAAACGATCGTAATTCGCGCTAAATTCATCGTACATGGCATGCCTCCGATTGGTAAAAAAGGATATATTTTATCCCAATTTCATTATATACCTTTCATGAACAGAAAGAAGCTGCTCTCAAAATATAAGAACAGCTTCTTACTAACTAATTAATTTGAATAGTGGGAGGCGAAATTTAAGCAGTGAAGTAAACCATCAGACCAAAAACGAGCGACACGATAGAAAGAACCGCAAAGACATAACGCAATTTGCTTTCCTCAGAGATCATGGAGCCGTAAGCGGCCAGAGCCAAACCAACAGCCAGGACGAGCACAACCAGCTGCAATCGGTCGGCTTTATCGCCAGCTTGTTGGGCGCTTTCAAAATTTGTAATGGCTTCGTCGTATTGTGCCTCGGCATCAGCGTACATTTCGGTGTAATACTGATCATCAAAGGGACCCGCTTCGCGTTCCATGCTGGCGGTTAAGTTCTCAGAGAAGCTGTCGCTGTAATATTGGGCCAATTCATCATTTACATCCGTATTAATATACCAGCCATCATACATGCTGTAGTCGTAAATCACGAACTGATTGGCTTCCAGGTAAGACCCGTTGGAATCGGTGAGCAGTTTTTGACCTTCTACATTAAAGTCGGATTCTTTTGAATCAAATATCGCTGATTGGTAAGCAGCCAGGGCAATCAGAACACTCAGAACGGCAACCAGGAACCCTAACGCCCATTCAGAGCCAATGATTTTCAAGAACCTGTTCTTTTCAGTGTTGTTTTCCATATGGCATTCCTTTATTCAAATTCTAAATATTTATCAGTAATGTCTAAAATTTCTCATGCGTGGAAATACAATTTTTCTCAAGATTTCCAGGCAACCTCCTGTGGTGATCCGTATGTTAAAAGCTGCAGTGTAGAAATCCGGAGAGGATTTCCACGCAGCATCATATTCAATCCGCCTGCAACAAACCAGGTAAGGGAAATTATTGGCAGCGGAAGGTGAATCGATATTCTTTTTTAAAAAGGTTGGAGAGAGTAAATCAAACCGTATTATAGCTTGCCAGAAGAGAAATATCTATAAAACATATGTAAAAAATCTGCCCATTTCAAAATTGGGCAGATTTTTATTCTTATCCATTGCCTTGCTGCCGGTCGGCATATATGGCCATGGCTTTCTGTAAGAATTCCGGTAATTCGGGGTCGATTTTAGTGAAGGTGGCCCGGAATTTGGGGTCGTTCACGTATAGATCGCCCAACCCGCGGAAGATCTCCAGGGTGCAGGTGTAGAAAACGTTGAAATGTTCGTGCAGGGCGGCCATCCATTGCTGCACTTCCGCGCTATCCGCGCCCAAGTGCATGTTGGCATATACAGCGGAGAAAATCTCCTCGCCGCGCTGCCCCAGGGCCTCTTTTTGTTCTTTGCTCATTTTTCTCCAACGTTTCCAGGATTCATCGACCACCTGCGGGTCGTACAACTGACGGGCTTCGGCTTCGTATTTCTTTTCCTGCTCTTCGGTGAAGCCCTCAAACAATTTTTTCTGGTTCATGGTTGTATTTCCTTCCAGGTATTGAATCGTGTTATCCACGGTTTGAATCAGGAGGTGAATGCGTTTTGCCTGCTTTTGCAGCGACTGGCGGTGATTTTTGAGCGAGTCGAGCACATCAAAGTCCGGCCGGTCCAGGATGGCTTTGATCTCCTTCAAATTCAGCCCCAGTTCCTTGTAGAATAGAATCTGCTGCAGGCGCAACAAGGATGCCTCATCGTAGTGGCGGTAGCCGTTGTCGCCGTAATCTTGCGGGGCGAGCAGGCCGATCTCGTCGTAGTAGTGCAGGGTGCGCGCGCTTACCCCGGCCATTTTTGAGATTTGCTTCACGGTGTATGGCATCTTTTTTACCTCCAGAGCAGAGTCTAAACTATGACGTTACGTTAATGTCAAGAGGGAATTGTACTCGAAATGATTAAGCAAGGACTAATCCTGACGTATTCCCCTCCCCCTTCCAATTGTGTTAGAATCTTCCATCAATGGAAAAGTTTAAATTCTTACTGGCTTCAAATTCACCGCGCCGCCGGGAGATGTTGGGGTGGCTGGGATGGGAGTTCACCGTCCGCCCGGCGGACATTGACGAAACTCCTTTACCGGGTGAAGCGCCCGAGCCGTACGTGCTGCGCCTGGCGGGCAGCAAGGCGCTAGCCGCGCTGAGCTACGCCCAGGAAGATCAAACGGTGCTGGCCGCGGACACCATCGTGGCAGACGGCGACACCTTGCTGGGCAAACCTGCCAGCGCGGAGGAGGCAACCGGTATGTTGCGCCAGCTGCGCGGACGCAGTCACCGGGTGTGCACCGCTATCGCGCTGATTTTCCCTGAAAATCGCAACCGCGTGCAGCGCAGCATTTGTGTGTCTCAGGTACCGATGCGCCTTTATTCAGACGCGGAAATCGCGGCTTATGTGGCCAGTGGCGACCCACTGGATAAAGCCGGCGCGTACGCCATTCAGCACAGTGAGTTTCACCCCGTGGAAAATTTTAATGGCTGTTTTGCCAGTGTGATGGGGCTGCCGATGTGCCATCTGTTGCGGGTAACCGGACAGGTTGCCGCCATTGAAGCCATCTGTAAATCAAAATTAGGATATGATTGTCCTATCTCTGCCGCGGTGTTACGCGGTGAAGCGTTGGGCTAAACCGCCCGGCGCTGTTGCGAGGAATTGAGAATGAGAATGAAAAAATCCCTTTCATTAATCCTGTTAGTGGTAGTGCTGCTTACCTCTTGTCGTCCGCAAAATACACCGGTGGAAATCACCCCCACCAATCCAGGTGGCGATTTACCCGCTCCGCATGTCAATACTACCGCCGCGCCCGATCCACAGACGACCGCGCGCGATTTTCTGGATGCCTGGCAGCAGGAAAACTACGAGGCCATGTACCAGCTGATCACCCCGGTGAGCCGCGACGCGATTAGCCTGGAAGATTTCACCAAGCGTTATAACAACACCGCGCTCAGTTTGAGTCTGATTGAACTGAAGTACGAGCTGCTTTCCACCCTCACCAATCCCCGTTCGGCAACAGTAGCTTATCGTGTGGTTTTCTCCACCGCGCTGGTGGGAGAACTGCAGCGCGATATGGAAATGGGATTAAGCCTGGATGGCGGTCAATGGACCATCCAGTGGGAAGACGGCATGATCATGCCTGAGCTGCGCGGCGGAAACCGGCTGGCGATGGATGTGAGCACCCCCTCGCGCGGCGAGATCTATGACCGGGATGGCAATGTGATGGTAGCCGAGGCGGATGCTGTGGCATTGGGTATCGTCCCCGGGCAGATTGAAGATGGCCGCGAAGGCAAACTGTTAGATGAGCTTTCTCGCCTGACTGGTAAAACAACCGAATCAATTCAAGCTTTATACGAAGACGCGCGCGGCACCAACTGGTATTTCCCGGTGGGTGAAACCTCCGCTCAGGAGCGCGATTTGCGTTACGATGCGCTCTCAGGCTTGGGCGGTTTGGTGATGAACGATTTCCGCTCGCGGTATTATTTTTACGGCGGCATCGCTCCGCATGTCACCGGTTATGTGCAGCCCATTCCGCTGGAAGAGCTGGAAGATTACCAGCGCCAGGGATACCTGGGCGATGAAGAGGTGGGGCGCGCGGGGCTGGAGAAATGGGCAGAGGAGTATCTCACCGGGCAGCGCGGCGCTTCTTTATATGTAGTAGACGCGCAAGGGCAGATTGTCACCCGCCTGGCGCAGGTTGATTCCCGCCCGGCGAAAAACATCACCACTACCATCGAAAGCGATTTTCAACTGCAGGTACAGGATGCCATCGCCGGTTTCACCGGTGCAGTTGTGGTGCTGGAGCGGGATACCGGTCGGGTGCTGGCGATGGCCAGCTCACCCGGGTTTGACCCCAATATTTTCGAGCCGAGCAACTACAATCGCAACGCGATGCTTGAGGACCTTTTCAGCAACACCAACCAGCCATTACTCAACCGCGCCACGCAGGGTGGTTATCCGCTGGGTTCGGTGTTTAAGATTATTACCATGGCCGCGGCCCTGGAAAGTGGTATTTATACCCCCGACACGATTTATGAGTGCGGCTACGAATTCAACGAGCTGCCTGGGATTACCCTGTATGACTGGACCTATGAAAAAGAAGTGGCAGCCAGCGGCACGCTGACCCTCTCCGAAGGGTTGATGCGCTCCTGTAACCCGTATTTCTGGCACATCGGCCTGGATCTGTACCGCCAAAACCAGCCCAAACTGGTCTCTGAAATCGCGCGAGGCTTTGGTCTGGGCGCGCCGACCGGTATAGCGCAGGTAGCCGAAGATATTGGCAGCATGCCAGACCCGGCCAACGAGGGCGACGCGGTCCAACTGGCGATTGGTCAGGGCACCATGCTGACGACCCCCTTACAGGTGGCGCGCTTTGCGGCCGCCATTGGCAACGGCGGCACGCTGTATCGCCCGCAGGTGATCGAACAAGCCTCATCACCGGATGGCGATGTGGCGCTGCAATTTACCCCTGAGGTGCAAGGTACTCTGCCTATTTCGGAAGAGACGCTGAAAGCGGTGCAAGATGCCATGCGCCTGGTGGTCAACGCCCCGCGCGGCACCGCCCGGCGGGCTTTCTCCGGGCTGGAGATCCCGGTTTATGGGAAAACCGGCACCGCCCAAAATCCGTTTGGCGCGGCACATGCCTGGTTTGCCGGGTACACCCGCAATGAGAACCCCAACCGGCCGGATATCGCGATCGCGGTGATTGCTGAAAATGCGGGCGAAGGCTCTGAGATTGCTGCGCCGATCTTCCGTCGCGTGGTGGAATTGTACTTCTACGGCAAGCCGCTGCGCCTGTATGACTGGGAATCAAAATTCAACGTGACGGCTACCCCCGAACCAGAGGTTACCGAAACGCCAACCCCTGAAGGATAAGGAAAAACAGCGCCTATGGCACGCCAGGAATGGGTAGAAGGACTGATCACACGTTACCAATCCGGATTCTATGTGGTTCATACTGCCCAGGGTGAAGTGCAGTGCCAGTTACGCGGACGCTTGAAAAAGCGTTGGGCTGGCGGCGATCTCGCCGCGGTTGGTGACCGGGTTTCGATCAGCCTGCAGGCGGATGGGACCGGTATGCTGGAGGACATTCAGGCGCGTGAGCGCGCCTTGGTGCGCCTGGCGCCTACCCCGCGCGGAGATTACCGTCAGGTGTTGCTGGCCAATCCCGATCAGGTGGTGCTGGTTTTCGCCTGCGCCCAACCCCAACCGCATTTACGCATGCTGGATCGATTTTTGGTGATTTGTGAAAAGAATCACCTGCCGGTATTAATTGTGGCCAATAAAACCGACCTGGTGCTGTCTGAACAGGCGCGCCAGATGTTTGCCATTTACCCGCCCCTGGGGTACCGGGTAATTTTTGCCTCGGCGTTGGACGGTGAAGGGATCGAGGAACTGCGCGAGGCTTTACATGGCAAGCTTTCTGGGCTGGTTGGCCCGTCTGGGGTGGGGAAATCATCCCTGTTAAACGCGGTTCAACCAAAACTAGGGTTGGCTGTCAGCGATGTGAGTGAGCAAACTTCCAAAGGCCGCCATACCACTGTGGTGCGCGAACTCTTCGCGCTGGAAGGCGGCGGCTACGTGGCCGATTTGCCCGGGCTGCGCTCGCTGGCATTATGGGACACCGAACCCGAGGAATTGGATGGGTACTTCCCGGAACTGCGCGATTTAGTGCAGCATTGCCAGTTTAACGATTGCACACACCAGCACGAACCCGGTTGCGCAGTGCAGCAAGCCGTAGAAGAAGGCCTGGTGCACCCGCACCGCTATGAATCTTATTTGCGCCTGCGTTTTGGGGATGAATTAGAAGATTAACCAGATAACATCGTAATCACCTTTTTAGGGGAGACATTGATGATGCAGTCTACCAATCGTTTGAGCTGGCAGCAACTCACGCTGCATTTACGCAACCCATTCCGGCTGTCTTACGGGGTCAGCGATACCCGTCAGGTCTATTGGATTCGCCTGGAGGGGGATGAAGGCTGGGGGGAAGCCGCTATTCCGCCTTATTATGGCGTCGATCCGCAGGCGATGATCAGCGTGTGGCAAAAAGCCGCCCAAAATCAGGCGCCGTTTCCGAATGAGCCGGAAGAGGTTGCCGGGTGGGTGGGAACGGAAGGCCCTGCCCCGGCGCGCTGCGCGCTGGAGCTGGCACTGTATGACCGGATCGCCCGCCAGCAAATGCTGCCGCTTTACCAGCTACTGGGATTACCCCAACCCAAATCCATCTCCACCTCCTTTACCATCGCGATCGATACCCCAGAAGCTATGGCAGAAATGGCGCGGGGCATCGCACTTTACCCGATTATCAAAGTGAAATTGGGCAGTGAAGATGATGAATCCCGTTTGGCGGCCATTCGCGCCGCCCGGCCGGATGTGCGCTTGCGCGTGGATGCCAACGCCGGTTGGACGGTAGCGCAGGCGCGCACGCTGATTGAGCGTCTGTGCCGGTATGATCTGGAGATGATCGAACAGCCTTTGCCCAAAGAGCAAATTGAAGCGATGGGCGCGCTGCAGAAAGAATGCCCGGTGCCCATCACCGCCGACGAATCGGTGCAAACCCTGCAAGATGTTGAGCGGCTGGCAGCCGCAGGGGTGCAGGCTATTAATGTCAAGTTGATGAAAATCGGTGGTATCACCCCCGCGCTGGCGATTTTCAAGCGCGCGCAGGAACTGGGCTTGCGGATTATGCTGGGACAGATGATCGAAACCTCGATCGGCGCGACTGCCATGGCCCATTTCACCGGTCTGGCCGAATGGGTGGATCTCGATTCGCCCATGCTGGTTTCGAATGATCCGTTTGAAGGAATTCAATACGATGCACATGCCGCCATTCAAATGCCCGCGCGGGTGGGAATTGGCGTGCGCCAAAATGGAAACCTGGAGGAATAGGGATGCGCGAACAAATTGAAGCAATTTTACAAGAGTTGTCCGGCCGTTTTGCGGATACCCGCGCCTGTTTGTTTGAAGTGAGCCTGCAATCGCTGCAAGGCCAGACGGCTATCTTCACTGGCCGCGTGCTGGAACAAGCCACCTTGCAGGCCCTGCAAGAGGCTTTATCCTCTCAATTGCCCGATCTTGCAGCACAAACAGGTGAGATTATGGTGCTGCGGCAGGAAAGCCCCAAAATTTTATCGGTTGGAACCAACCTGACCGGCCTGTACGCGCAGCCCGAATTCGGCGAGCTGTTAAGTGAGTTGATGTACGGCTGGCCGTTGGAGATTGTGGAAGAGCGCGGAGATTGGGCTTTTGTGCGCCAGATGGACGGTTACCTGGGTTGGGCTTACCTGCCTTATTTAACCGACGACATCATCCCCACGCCCACGCACCTGGTGGTGGAGCCGGTGGGTCTGCTGCGCAGCGCGCCCGATTCTTCTGCTTCGTTGTTGGGACGGGTTTTCGGCGGTACCTCGGTGCGCCTGCTGGGCCTGGAGAACGGTTGGGCGCGCATCGATGCCAACCTCAACGGCTGGCTGCCGCTATCCTGCTTACGGGCGTTTGAAGATTTACCGCAAACCGCGCAAGAAAAACGCGCGCAAATGATGCTCGACAGCGCCCGTCTGACGGGTGTGCCTTATCTTTGGGGTGGCTGCTCAGCCAATGGCATTGACTGTTCCGGTTTTGCGCAATTGCTGCACCGCTGGGTGGGCGTTACCACCCCACGCGACGCCGATATGCAATTCCGCCACGGGCGGCGGATCGAGCCGCCTTTCTTGCCCGGCGATTTGCTTTTCTTCGGTGAACCCGAGAGCGGGCGCATTACCCACGTTGCCATCAGCCTGGGCGGCTGGCAGATTATCCACTCATCCCGCGCGCGCAACGGCGTGTATGTGGATGATGTACAAAGCGTGCCCCATCTGAAAGATAGTTATCTGCGCGCCTGTACTTATATGGATGACCGCGAAAATTAGACAGCGTTAATGGGTTGTCTACATAAAAAATGGCCAATCTTGGGCCATTTTTTGTTTGGTGAAGTGCCGCAATTTGTACCGGTATTGAAGACGATTGCTTATGACTATTATTGGCGGCTCAACAAATAGTCGATGATGATTTGTTTTTCTTCTTCGCTGATTTTTGCGCCGTAGCCGATCATGCGATCCAAAGTGGCTTCCCACTCTTCGCGGGTTTTCACCGCGTTAAAAATGCGCTCTACATCGTGATTTCCGGCCACTTTTTCGATGATCAATGCTTCTACGTCCATTTCTGGTGCGGCAGGTTCAGCCATTTCGGTTGTAGCAGTAGGTTCTGGCATGGCTTCGGTGGCGGCAGGCGCTTGGGTGGGCTCAGGCATGGCTTCGGTCGCGGCAGGGGGTTGGGCTTCACTGGCAGCGGGAGTTTCTGGTTGCGCCTGAGGCGCGCAAGCACCCAAAATCAGCAGCGCGATGGTGACCGCAGCAGTGGTTATTAACATTCTCTTTTTCATTTTCTTTATCTCCTCACAAAATCAACCAATCACATATATTAAGATAAATATTATCCAAATTATAGTTTGATGTCAATTGATTTATATAAGGTTAAGAACAATCCTCGTTCCCAAAAAGGAGAACGAGGTTGTTTTTTTGATTCGCAAAATGGTTGGTTAATCCGCCCCTTCCACCATTAAACGCCCAGCGTCCCCGAAGATTTCCAAAATTGCCAGCTGGTCGGTCACTTTTTGGGTGAGCAAGAAAATGCGGCTCTGATTCGTGAAACCCCAATCATGCAGCACGCCGGGGATGAAACCCGGTTTATGATAAAACACCAGAGAATCGAGCTCAATCTGGCGCATTAACAGGCAGTCTGCGTGAATGCACAGCATGGGCAGCATCCACTCGCGCTCTTGCGGGGTAAGCTGGTCGAACAAATCGAACAGGCGCGCGCAGTCTTGGGCGCCAATCCAATTGTCTAACCCACGCTCGCGGGCTTCGAAGTCCATGAGTTTGCGCTCCATCCGCGTGTTTTCCAGCCCCAGTCCGTCTCGAAATATTTGGTTAATCCTATCCAGACCTAAACGCCGGACCACAAGATTGGTGCATAAATTGTCCGAGAGCGCCATCATCATCATTAACACATCATGATAGGGTAATTGGCGGGCGTGCAGCAGCCATGAGAAACCCGCTCCTTGAACCTGAGGCTCATCGTCCAGGCAGCAAATTTCGCGTTGATCTACTTCTCCAGAGCGTTCGAGATGCGCCCAGGCTAATAAAAGCGGGACTTTGATCAGCGAAGCGGAGGAGAAAATTTCACAATTGCGCTCAAAAAATCGCGTTTTGCCCTGTTCCTGAAAGAAGAAGGCATAATCACAGTGGGAATCATGTAATATTTCATGTAATTTTTGGATTTGCATGGCATAATTATATAATATTCATCCAGGAAACAAGTGATGCCTTTCCTGTGTTGTTTGACACTAAAATATTTTAAGGTTATACTTTTCATCATCCCAAAATATCCAATTCTCTGAAGGATAAACAGGTATTGATTATTCTTTTTTCAATTGCTTCCCCAAATCAAAATCCAATAAAGGATAAGGTTGCATGGCTGATCTTCTGAATGTGCAGGGTCTCGAAACACAATTCAAAACGAGAGAAGGCATCGTTCATGCTGTTAACGGTGTCTCGTTTAGGCTTAAAGAAGGCGAAACGTTAGGAATTGTAGGCGAGAGTGGTTGTGGTAAAAGTGTGACGGTAATGTCGATGCTGAGTCTCATTCCGACTCCTCCTGGAAAAGTTGTGGCTGGACAAGCGCACTACCAGGGGAAAGATTTATTAAAAATGAGCATGGATGAGATTCGCCACATTCGTGGGTCACAGATTAGTCTGGTCTTCCAAGACCCGATGACATCATTCAACCCCGTGTTGACCATTGGCCGCCAGGTGGCGGAACCGTTGGAAATTCACAACGGCGCCAGCCGGCAACAAGCCTTTGACCGCGCGGCAGAAATGCTGGAAATGGTCGGTATTCCAAAGGCCAAAGACCGGCTTAACGATTACCCGCACCAATTCTCCGGTGGCATGCGGCAAAGGGTTATGATCGCAATGTCACTGATCTGCACCCCGCAGATCCTGATCGCCGATGAGCCTACCACTGCTCTGGATGTAACTATTCAAGCGCAGATCGTGGAGTTAGTAAAGCGTCTGCGTGATGAACTTGGTATGGCAATCATCTGGATCACCCATGACCTGGGAATTATCGCTGGTCTTGCAGACCGGGTGATGGTAATGTACGCCGGTTTGGTGATTGAAGAAGCCAATGTAAAAGATCTGTACGCCAGCCCTCAGCATCCGTATACGCTGGGTTTGCTCGGCAGCTTGCCACGTGTGGATCAGCGCAAAGAAGATCGACTGGTCTCCATTGATGGTTTACCCCCCGTTTTACTGGAACGTCCTAATTTCTGCCCATTCGCGCCGCGCTGCATCTATGCAGTTGAGCGTTGTTGGAAAGAAAACCCAACTCTGTTGAGCGTAGGGACTGAACATAATGTTGCTTGTTGGGTTGATCCTAAAACTGGGAGTGAACGCGCATGAGCTCAAATTCCAAAGAAGTATTGCTTAAAGTAGATAATCTTGTTAAGCATTTTCCGATTACACAAGGTATTGTGATTCAACGCCAGGTTGGCGCAGTTCACGCTGTGGATGGCGTCAGCTTTGATGTTTACAAAGGCGAAACCCTGGGTTTGGTAGGTGAGTCGGGCTGTGGTAAGTCCACTACCGGTCGCACGATTTTGCAACTGTACCGCCCCACCTCCGGCAATGTCCTGTTTGAAGGCCGGAATTTGGTGGAATTAAAAGGCGAAGAGTTGCGCAAGACCCGCCGCCGTATGCAAATGATTTTCCAGGACCCATACGCAAGCTTGAACCCGCGTATGACTGTGGGAGAGATTATCGGTGAGCCGATGGTCATCCACCGCACCCATACAAATGAGGAAATTCAAGATCGCGTGGCCGACTTGTTGGCCCTGGTCGGTCTGAATCCCGCATTTTCCAATCGCTACCCGCACGAATTTTCGGGTGGTCAGCGACAGCGCATTGGGGTAGCCCGCGCGCTGGCTTTGGATCCTTCATTGATTATTTGCGACGAGCCTATTTCTGCGCTCGACGTTTCCATTCAGGCACAGGTTGTAAACCTTCTCGAAGATTTGCAAAAAGAACTGGGCCTTACCTATCTGTTCATCGCCCACGACCTTTCGATGGTGCGTCACATCAGTGACCGGGTGGCGGTGATGTATCTGGGTGTCATCGTGGAACTGGCGGACCGCGATGAGCTGTACAACAACCCTCTGCATCCCTATACCCAGGCGCTGCTCTCTGCGGTTCCGATTCCGGATCCGGTAGCGGAAAGCAAACGCCAGCGCATCATCTTGCAAGGCGATGTACCTTCCCCGGTTAATCCTCCCTCAGGATGCCGGTTCCGAACGCGCTGCCCACTGGCGGTCGAGGTTTGCGCGCAGAAGAAACCGGAATTCAGGGAGATTCAACCAGGTCACTTTGTGGCCTGTCATCTGGTGTAGTTTGAAAGGAGGTGGCTGCGGGACAGGAAAAAAAGTACTAGAACGCTCTATCTCTGTATAAACCACCAAATCCTTTTTTAGTTCTTTCATCTTAAGAAGGAGGAGAAAGAATGCAATCGAAGAAACTGTTTGTGTTTGCCGCGTTGTTGATCGTTGCCAGCATGCTGTTGGCAGCCTGTCAACCGGCTGCTGCCCCTGCCGAACAGGTGGCAGAGAAGAAAGTGCTGAAGCTCAACATGGGACCTGGCGACATTCCTACCCTTGACCCTGCTCTGGCGACTGACACCTCGTCGAACCAGATTATTGAGCTCATCACCGTGGGTCTCACCCGCCAGAACGAAGTTACCACCGATGTGGAACCCGGTATGGCTACTGGCTGGACCATGAGCGATGACGGTTTGACCTACACCTTCACCCTGCGTGAAGACGTTCCGTGGGTGAAATACGACGCCGTCTCCGGTGAAGTACAGCAAGTATTGGACTGCGAAGGCAACGTACGAATGGTCACTGCCCAGGACTTTGTGTATGGTATGCTGCGCACCCTGGCCCCCGCGACCGCATCTGACTACGCCTACGTGTTGGCCTTCGCCCTCAAGGGCGGCGCTGACTACAATGGCGGTACCCTGGTCGATGTTGCCACTGGTGAAGTGATTGCCGACCCCGAAACCTTCGAAGGCGAATCCGCCCCGATCGGCCCCGAAGTTGTGGCTGTCCAAGCTATTGACAATAAGACCGTTGAAATGACCTTCAACGAAGCCGCTGTCTTCAACCTCAACATCGCCGGTATGTGGGTTGCCCACGCGATGCCCTCATTCCAAATCGATGGCGATGACTGCACCGAAGGTAAAGGCGACCGCTGGACCGAGACCGGTTTCAACGTCTCCTATGGCCCCTATGCCCTTAAGGAATGGGTCCATGACTCCTACATCACCCTGGTGAAGAACCCCTTCTGGCCTGGCCAGGACAGCGTTCCGGTAGCCAAAATTGATGAA
>ENA-ORXD01002298-ORXD01002298.1-sediment-metagenome-genome-assembly--contig:-NODE-2298-length-13062-cov-4.071159_pt1 | contig 13062 bp, 13 predicted proteins | sample MGYA00237862_ERZ511471 | MGnify/ENA metagenome assembly ERZ511471 | reverse complement strand
ATCCCACCTCAGGCACGGATTATTCTATCAGCCCTCGCCGAGGTGTCAATAGCAAAACAGCGATAGAATCAGCAAATAACCGACTTCCTACTCGCTCTTATCCCTCGATTCCGGAGATTTTGGAGCCGGGAAGATCGAAGCATCGAGAATCTTAACGGGAGTTTTCGCCTTCAGTTCCTGGAAGAATTTCTGCTGCAACTCGCGTTCACGCTGCGCTTTCAGCATTTTCTGGATCTCGCCCTTGACCTCCGAAAGCGAAAGGACCTTTTCAGGGCTCTTGCTCCGTTTCATGACCAGCAGTACGTCTTCGCTCGTCACGTTAAGGACGGGGCTCAATTTACCGACGGGGACGCTCAGAAGGGCTTTCATTCCCCCCGTGAGGTCTTTTTCCGCAACAAATGTCGGTTTTTCATAAGGGGTCGAATTCTTGACGTCTCCGGACATGGCCTCGATCACCTTATCCCAGGGCGTCCCGGCAACGAGTTGTGCGCGGGCCTTCTGAGCCTGCTCCTTGGTTCCGAAACTCGCGAAATTGACGTTGTAGCCCGCAGGCCGGCGGAAAAACAGGTCTTTTGTCGACTCATAGAACTTCGTCACTTCGTCGTCGCTCACGACAACATCCCCTGTTACGCTTTCCAGAACCTTCTGCTGGGCAAGCCTGTCCGTAATGTCCTGCTTCATTTTCTTTTCGGTGATTCCCGATTGCTCCATGTACTGCATGAAGGCTTCCTTCGTCGGGAACTGGCTTTCGATTTGCGTGACGATTTTCTGGACTTCCTCTTCCGTTACCTTGATATCCTTTTGCTTGGCTTCCTTTTTTAGAGCGGTCTCGATAACGATGCTGTCAAGAACATTCTGCCGCATAAAAGGAATGTCTTCCGAAGTGATTTGCGTGTTTTGCGCCTGGTCGGCGATTTGAGCCAGCCCCGACTCGATCTGGCTCCTCATGATCCTGTTCCCGTCCACTTCTGCAACTGCGTAGTCTTTGGAACCGGTTCCCCTTCCGCCCCCAGGACCGTACATCAGGAAGATGGAAAGGACAAAAACAACAACAATGGCTGCCATGATCCATTTAACCTGGGTTCTCAGCTTGTTCATAAGCAAGGCTGTTCGACTCCCTTCGTAGGTGGCCGCTTCATTCTCGATGCAGCCCGAATATCATAATCGTGCCATCTGCCCTCTGTCAAAATTACGCGGCAACACCATCAGGCCATTCCGTAATGCCCGAGGCGGGCCTTGACCTCTTCTCTGCCCATCAATTCCGCAACATGGAAGATGCCCGGGCTGACCTTGCCTCCGGTCAGCATATAGCGTAGGGGCATCGCGATCTCCTTAAGCCCGATTCCTTCGGTTTCCCCCCACTTCCTCGCCAGGGCTTCCATCATCTCGGCTCTCCACGGTTCATTTTTCAGCATTTCCTCGTAAAACCTGCGGAGGATAGGCTTCTTGGCCTCATCGAGGGCCGATCCGTCATACCTGTTCTTAACCGCATCGAATGACAGGAAGTAATCGCTGAACTCCGCCATTTTTTTCAGCGTCTGCCCTCTCCCATCCATCAGTTCAAGAGCATCGGCCAAGTATTCGGGGTCATGACAGTCAACGGGAAGAGCCATCTCCTTCCAGAAAGGGAGTGCCAGGTCAAGCCTTTCCGTTTTCGGGAGAGCCTTTACATGCTCCTGGTTAATGAAATTCAGCTTGTCCATGTCAAACACAGCCGCCCGCTTCGTGACTCTGTGGATTTCAAATAGCTTCACGGCCTCGTCTCGACCGAAAACCTCCTGCCCGTCCCTCGGGGACCAACCGAGAAGCGCAAGGAAATTGAAGACGGCATCCGGCAAATATCCCAGGTCCCTGTATTCATAGACGCTGGTCGCTCCATGACGCTTACTCAGTTTCTTCTTGTCGGTGCCCAGGATCATCGGCAGGTGGCCAAAACCCGGCCTTTCAAACCCCAGGGCATCGTAAAGAAGAAGTTGTTTCGGTGTGTTGGAGATATGGTCTTCTCCCCTGATCACCATGTTGATGCCCATCGTCGCGTCATCGACGACGACCGCATAGTTATAGGTCGGCATCCCGTCACTTTTCATCAGGACAATGTCCTTCAGCGTTTCGCTCATCACGCTGACGCGGCCGTAAACTACGTCGTCAAAGGAAAGCTCCACCGCTTCCGGAACACGGAAAATGACGGCCTCGCCCTCGCGATAGGCCAGACCCTGTTCGAGAAGTCGATTGGCATGTTCGCGATATATCTCCTGGCGTTCCGATTGCCGATAAGCCCCGCAAGGGCCCCCCATGTCCGGTCCTTCGTCCCAATCCAGGCCTAGCCATCTCATCCCTGCAAGGATCGTCTCTTCAAATTCCTTTGTCGAACGCTGGAGGTCCGTATCTTCTATCCTGAGGATAAAACGCCCTCCCGTGTGTCGGGCCCAAAGCCAATTGAAAAGCGCGGTATGGGCTCCACCTATGTGCAGCGCCCCTGTCGGGCTTGGGGCGAATCTAACTCGCACCGGGCCTTCCATCAAAACCGTCTCCCTTCGGCATATACTTGCTGTGAGATTATACATCAGGACCCCCCAAGGAAAGGGCTGAACCCATTGAAAAAGGAAACAGTTCTACTGATCGACGGACACGGCCTCGCATTCCGGGCCTTTTACGCTCTTCCCCAGATGAACGCCCCGGACGGTACGCCCACTAATGCCGTCCTCGGTTTTGCCAACATGTACCTGAAGGTTTTGCAGGATCTCGCGCCCGAGAAAATCGCGGTTTGCTTCGATTCGCCCACCCCCTCTTTCCGGAAGGGCATTTTCCCCGCCTACAAGGAAGGAAGACAGCCGACCCCGGAAGCCTTCAAACCCCAACTTCCGCTCGTCAAGGAATTCCTGAGGCTCCTCGGCTGTCCCGTGCTGGAACAGGACGGAGTCGAAGCGGATGACCTCCTTGCCACCGTTTCCGAGAAAGCGCGCCTGGCCGGTTGGGATGTCGTCATCCTGACGGCTGATAAGGACTTTTTACAGTTATTGAGGCCCGGCGTTTCCATCATCAAGCCGGTCAAGGGCATTTCCGAGTTTGAAAACCTGGACGTTGCCTCTTTTTCCGAAAAATTCGGTTTCGAGCCGGAGTTCTTCACGACCTGGCTGTCTCTAACCGGTGATTCCGTAGACAATATCCCCGGTGTTCCCGGCATAGGGGAGAAAACCGCTTCATCACTGGTGCAGAAATACCCGACTCTCGACCGCCTATTCGAGAACCTGCACCGGCTTCCTTCAAAGATGGCCGAGAAAATCCGCTCGAACAAAGATCGCCTTAGGCTGAACATGGAACTCGTCCTTTTAAAAAAGGATCTTCCATTTGAGCTGGCTCGCCTGGCCCCGGAAGCTCCAAAAACGGTCCTACTCGAAAAAATGACACGGACGCTCGGCCTTAAACAATTGGCTAAAAGGCTGAAACTGGAGCCGCAGCCTGAGGAAAGGGTCTCGCCTCAAGCCCAGGGCACCCTTTCGCTCGGTGAATTAGGGGTCGAAACGAGGTCGTCCGAAATCAGCGAGGTCCTCTCAGCCCCGCCTTTCGGTCTCGCCTTTACAGTAAAAGAACTTCCGGCAAAGAAATCTGTGATATCCGGCGCCTGTCTTGCCGCTTCCAACGGGAGTTTCGCTCTTTTCGGTCCCTCTTCTCAACTGACGGAACCGATGCTCGACAAGATCATCTCCCGGGGAGGCCTTTCCGTCTGCGGCCTGAAAGAACTTTGCTCCGCTACCGGCTGGAAACCAAAAGATTACAGCCGGATCACGGATATTCGTGTAGCCCGCTACCTTCTTCATCCCGAAAGGCCACTACCGCCTGCGTGCAATATCGAGGGCTCCCTGGCAGGGATGGCATTGGAACTTCTTGCCGAAACACCTCAACTTGAGGCAAAACTCAGCAGTTTCGAACTCCAGGCTTTAGCAAGGAGCATCGATATGCCGCTTTGCCCTGTTCTTTCCGACCTTGAAAAAGTCGGGATCGCGGTCAATCTGGATAATTTGGCGGCTTTGAGGGAAGACCTGCAGAAGAGAATCACGCAAATTGCATCGGAGATCCGGGAAAAATCCGGAGTCATGATCAACCTCAATTCTCCGCAGCAAGTCGCCGGACTCCTCTTCGAAAAGCTGGGCCTGGGAGTCCTTAAAAAGAAAAAGACGGGACCTTCGACAGACGCTTCAGTACTGGAAACCCTGGCATCGGATCCGTTAAAGGGCGATATCCCAAGATTGCTCCTCGAACATAGGGAAGTCTCGAAACTGCTGTCTGGATTTGTCGAGGCCTTTCAAAAACTTGTCGAACCCTCCACGGGTGCAATCCATTCGACTTTCGACCCACTTGCCACCGCAACGGGGAGACTCAGCAGCAAGGATCCCAACGTCCAAAACCTTCCCCAGTTCGGAGATTGGGCAGGACGCTTCCGGGAATGCCTCATCCCAAGGGGGGGGGACCGCCTTCTGCTCTCGGCCGATTACTCCCAGATCGAGCTGCGCGTACTCGCACACCTCTGCGGGGATGCAAAACTCAGGGGGGCTTTCGAATCGGGCAGGGATATCCACACTGAAACCGCTTCGTGGGTCTTCAATGTCCATCCGGATCTTGTGACATCTGAACTCAGGAGGGCCGCCAAGGCCGTAAATTTCGGGCTCCTTTACGGCATGTCAAGCCATGGGCTCGGACAGCGTCTTGGCGTCAGCAGGAACGAGGCTCATTCGATGATCGAGCGATACTTTTCAGCTCTCCCCTCCGTTAGGGATTACCTGGAAGGGGCCGTTTCGGAAGCACATGCAAAGGGATACACGCGCAGTCTATTCGGAAGGATCCGGCCCTTGACGGAAATTTCGACGGCCAACGGCCGAGGGGCCGACGCGGTTCGTAGAATCGCACTCAACACGCCGATCCAATCCGCAGCTGCCGATATTGCCAAGCTCGCCATGATCGCCTATTCGAAAACCGGGCCAGGTTCCGACGGAAAGCACCCGCTCGTCCTGCAGGTCCACGACTCGCTTGTTTGCGAGTGTCCCGGGCTTGATATCGAAAAGACCTCGGCGGTACTTCGCGAAACCATGGAAAACGTCGTTCGGCTTTCTGTTCCTCTAACCGTGGAGATTAAGCGCGGGACTTCTTTCGCCTCTATTTGAAACCTTAACGAACTTTTTTCAAGTGCCTTTCAAGGACGCGCCCAGGATCTTCGGGTGAAACAACCTCTGCAAAACAGGCGAGGGCATGGATGAATTCGATCGGGTAATCCATCTGGTTCCAAACGGTGAAACCGTCTTCCACGAGCGAGCCTATTCCCACGCCGTGGTAGGCCCTCGGGTTTTTCACGTCCCCTTCCGCCTGGCTGCAGGCAAGAATTTGAGGTTTTTCCCCCTGTGCATAACGTTCTCTTATCTCTTGCAGAACCGCCTGTGGTGCATTGCCCGAACCGAAACCGACGACACCGAGGTATTTTTCCTCTCCATTCAGGACCGGGATCGAACCAGGCGTGCAAAAGAGCCAGCGAATTCTTCCGGAAGCTTCCCGCGCAAATTCCGCACCCTTTTCAAGCACCATGCGGCATTCTGTGGAAGGTTTCCACTTGTAGTCAGAGGCCAGGTGCGTAACCGATTCTTCTTCTGACCTTCCCCAGGCTGGGTTGAAATAAACGGGAAACCCATTTTCGGCCACGTAGGCATCCGGATGTATCGCCCTGGCTTTATGTGCCCTCGCCGCCGGAATGAGTTTCCAGTTGAAATAAATCCAGACACCGGGAAAACCCGAAGCAACAACTTGAACCGCGCCCCTCAGGTTGACCGACCCGTCCTCAGGAGAGAAATCCTGTGTAAACTGGCTGCCCGTCAGGATGACGGGAAGCGGCGATCCCGCAAAGCTGAGGCTCAGCCACGCCGCCGTATAAGCCATCGTGTCGGTTCCGTGGAGAACCAATGCCCCTCTTGTTCCACTCTCGAAAGCTTCCGCGATGGCTTCCGTCAACTCTATCCAGTGTCCCGGGTCGATGTCCGAGCTGTCGTATCCAGGCCTTCCCCAGGGTTCGAAAAGAGTCGCTTCCACACCCCTTTCTCCGAAGAAATCAATGATCGCCGCCTGCAGCTGGCTGACGACAGTTTCGTCCGGCAAGGCGCTCTGCCCCTTGAATGCACTCGCTATCGTGCCCCCGGTAAGGGCAACAAGAACACGCTTCTTCCCTTGTGCCATCAGGCTCTCCCCTTTAATCTCGGCCTTTTTGATACCAGGAGGGGCGGGGTTTCCCCCGCCCCTCCTGGCAATTTTCAATCGCAGGGATGGATCGCCTTTACGGGACACCCCTCGGCGCAGGCTCCGCACCCGACACAAAGCGACTTGTCAATCGAGTGGGGTTGCTTGACCGTACCCGATATGGCCTTCACGGGGCAAATGCGGGCGCATTTCGTGCAACCGATGCACTTTGATTCGTCCACCTCGTATTTCTGCCCCGCAGGAGGAGCAACCGCTTCCTCTTTTTCGAAGGCCGGCCTCGGACCGGAATCCGTCACCACCTGTTCCTTGCGTTCGTAGGAAGCGATCATGAACTCATCCGTCATCCAGATGCAGCTCACCGGGCAGATCTCGGTGCACTGCTCACAGAAGCAGCAGCGGTCCACATGAAACTTGACCTTTTTTTCCTCCGCAATGAAGGAAATGGCATTTGCCGGGCACACCTTTATGCAGAGTTTGCACCCGATGCACTTCGCCTTTTCGTAGGCTATCCTGCCCCTGAAGCGTTCCGGAGTCTCAACCGGGGGTTGTATGGCCACTTTCCCTTTTGCGGCCGCCTTAAGGGCCCCCGTAAGGCTGTCGGGCATGTGAGGAACCGGGAAGGGGTTTGTGAAAACCTTCTGGGTCCACTGACGGAAAATCTGGAGCGTCATCCGGTTAAACATCCTGTTTCGCCCCCTACACCAAAACGTCCAGGGAAAGTAGGATCATCCCGGCAAGAGCCAGGCCACCGACCTGTACCCAGTAAAACTGCGAAGCCTGCCATATCTTGAAGCGTCCGAAAGCCGTCCTGATCACCGTCACTCCGAAGACCTGCAGGAGAAGCACCTTGATCCAGAAGAAAACGAAGTCGGCGAGAAGGAGCCCGGCTCCCGTCAGGCCAAGCGACATGCCGATGTTCCACGGAAAGAAAAGCGACACGACGACCGCACACATCGCACTGTTGCGAAGGGCGAAGGTCAGCTTGAACATGGCCAGGTTGCGGCCGGAATACTCGGATATCAACCCTTCGAGTATTTCAGTCTTCGCTTCTGCAATATCCATGGGAACTTTTCCGACCTCGGCAGGAACGACTGCCATAAGCGAGACAAGAAGCGCTCCAAGGCCGAGGATGCCCATCCAGTTCGCCACACCCCAGATCGGCATCGCCACGAAAGTCGCCAGGCTGAACGGCTCACCGGGAATCCCGTTCCGATAGGCAAAATATGCCAGGCTTGTCACCACGATCGCCAGCGGCACCTCGTAACTCATCATAAGGACCATTTCGCGCTGGGCTCCAATATTCGCGTAGGGTGAACCGCTTGCAAAGCCACCGGCCACCATCGCGACAGCAGACAGCGCAAAGAGGTAGACGATGAGGATGACGTCGCCTCCCGTGCTCATGATCGCCGGCATCGAACCCATCGGGACGTAGAGAAATACCATCAGGACCGCAGTGACCGCAAGCATAGGGGCACTGTTGAAAACCCACGCAACCGCCCTCCTGGGGACGATGTTCTCCTTCACGAACAATTTCATGACGTCGTAGAACGGCTGCAGGAACGGGGGTCCCATTCGCCGCTGCATCCGAGCATGAACCACCCTGTCCACGCCGTCGTAGAGCATCGCCAGCAGGAGTACCAGGAAAAGCAGCGCGGTGCCGGCCAAAAGCCTCATCAGGAAGTCCGTCATGAGCCCATCAGCCCCCTTGTCTTTTCACGGCTTTTTTCCATGATCTGGGCCCTTGTCATAATTTCCGAGCGGCCATTCTTTTTGTCCGAAACAAGAATCCTCTCCATGCAGGAAATGCATGGGTCGATGCTGTTGATGATCAGCGGGGCATCGGCAATTTCCTGGTTCATGAACATGAGGGGCCAAGAAACCGCGTTCGAGTATGTCGGAGCCCTGACCTTCCACCAGGTGAGGTTTTCCTCACCCTTTGTCAACTTGACGACATGGGTATCGTCGCCACGCGGACCCTCGATCATCCCCAAGCCGGTTCCGTCTGCAGCTTTCAGGTAAGCAAGGGCTTTAGGCAGTTTCGGCTCCCACGCTATCGGCCCCTCAGGGATGCCGTCCACGATTTTTTCAAGAAGGTCAAGTGATTGCACGACCTCCATGACCCTGACGAAAAACCGGTCGAAAACGTCCCCGAAGACTTCACCCGTGTAATCCTGCGGGACAAGGGGCTTTACGCCAAGATCCCCATAGGCCTCATACGGAGAACTGTATCGCAGGTCCACCCGCAATCCGCTTCCCCGGGCCGTAGGGCCAAGTGCGCAGTAGGCAACCGCGTTCTCAGTTGAAAGAACGCCCACGTTCCTCATTCGGGCCTTGGCAATGGGGTCTTCCGTAACAACATCGAGGAACGTCTGGAACTCGCGCCGGTAAAAACCGATCATTTCCCTGACAGCCGCAGCGGCATTGGGAGTCAGGTCCCTTCGCACTCCGCCGACAGTCCCCACCCCGTAATTGACACGGTTTCCGGTCAGGGCCTCAAGGACGTCCATGACTTTCTCCCTCAACAGCATTCCCAGGTTGAAGGCCGAATCATAACCGAAGGTGTAGCAAGCCACACCCGCCCAGAGTATGTGCGAGTGAACCCTCTCCAGTTCCAGGACGAGTGACCTGATGTACTGGGCCCTGATCGGGACCTCGATCTTCGCAGCGTCTTCCACGGCCCTGACAAAAGCGATGATATGCGTGAAGGAACAGATGCCGCAAATCCGTTCCGCCAGGTAGATGACCTGGATCGGGTTTCTCTCCCGGGCCATCCATTCAATACCGCGGTGAATTGCCCCAGGCCTGACTGTCGCTTTGACAATCCTTTCGCCATCCACGTCAAGCCAGGTTGTAACCGGTTCCTTCAACCCGACATGGACCGGTCCTATTGGTATCCGGTAGGTTTTATGCGCTCCGGCAGCCATTTTCAACCCTCCTACGAAAGCTCCCGAACGTGTTCGGGAGACGGCCCCGTTTCGTCACGGCGCCACGGCTTAATTTCCTCGTCCCAGTTCTCGGGCAGGAAAAGCAGGTCTGTGTTCGGCAGGCCCTCGAAATGTATTCCTAGCATCTCGCGCATTTCCCTTTCGCTGTACTCGGTTCCGGGGATACGGCTGTTCAGGCTCGGGATGGACAGGTCGTTTTTCGGACTCGGCACGATAAGGTTTATACCCAACCGATGCCCCTCGCCCGCCTCACGAAAGAGGCTGCAATGAAGGTTCAGGGTCACGAAGTCCCCGTCATCATTTCCCGACATGACGTGGAAATGAAGAAAGTCGAGTGTCCGCAAACGGTCGACCAGGGGCAGGTAAGCCTCTCTCTCGAACCGGACCCAGATGTCCCTGTACAGTACCCTTCGCGGCGCCCCGTCCATTCTTTCCCTTAGCTCGATGTCGAGCAGGGAATCTCCGAGAGCTTCCCGGATGCAGTTCAGCACTTCCTCCGGGCACTTGCATTCCTTTACGTATTCAGGGCGACAGGTCATGTCTAAGCACCCGCTTTCAAAAGTTCTTCACGTTTCTTCTCGAGGAGGAGAACCGCCTTCGCGGCCCCTTCGATGATGGCCTCCGGCCTGGGGGGACAACCATGCACGTAAACGTCTACCGGGATGATGTTGTCAACCGGCCCGTCGAGGCTGTAGGACTTATAAAATACGTCACCGGAAGCCCCGCAGTTGCCGACTACAATGACGACCTTCGGATCCGGCACCTGGGCGTATATCCTGCGCAGCCTATCCGTCATGTATTTCGTAACCGGCCCCGTCACAAGCAAGGCATCCGCATGCCTGGGGCTACCGACCAGTTTCATCCCGAATCGCTCGATATCGTAGCGCGGGGTGATCGTCGCCACGATTTCAATGTCGCAACCATTGCATGAACCGCTGTTGCAGTGAAACACCCACAGGGATTTCGGCAGGATTTCAAGCACTCTCGTCATTTTCATGGCCATCGCCCCCTACACCAGGATCAAAAGGGCGACAAGCGCCGTGACAAGGATGTACCAACCCGCATAGTCCGTCGCTATCCCCGTATGAAGTCCGACAAGTCCCTCGTAAAAGGGCTTCAGCGCCTGCGTATACCCCCAATAGGCCGAACTGGCCGGGACCTTAAGGTCTTCTCCGTCTTCAGGGACGGGATTGCTTCCGAAAAAGATCTCGTCCTGGTCCGTCCCCTGCTTGTAATCTTTCCTGCCGAAGGAACGAAGGAAGAAAATCATCCCTCCCGCGATCAGGAAGAAGGCAAGCCAGGAATAGACATCCCAGTAGCCGAAACCCGTCAAGACCTTATCCCACATTAGAGCCCACCTCCCGTGGCAGCCGTCGCAAACACGGCACCGATGTAGGAAGCCTGGTCAACCAGAGCCTTGGCGGCAGGCTCGACAAGATGGTTCAAAGACCAGGTCGGGAAAAGGGAGAGCACGAGTATGGCAACCGCCAAAACCGTCATTCCCGCCAGCATCGAGCCAGGAACTTCCCTTACGGCCTTGAACTTTTTCAGCTCGGGACCCAGGAAAGCCGTCTGGAAAATCTTGACGAAAGACGCAAGGGTCAAAACCGAGGTGACCATTGCGAACACCGCAAGGATCGGGTGAACGGCGAAGCTTGACTCATAGATGAGAAGCTTCGAGACGAAACCGTTGAACGGCGGAAGCCCTGCGATTGCCGCCGCTGCGATCATGAACAGGACCATGGTCTTAGGCAGTTGCCTCCCGAGACCGCCCATATCGTTGAGGTTCCTGCTCCCCGTTGCGTAGTACAGTGCCCCGGCCGCAAGGAAGAGGAGCCCCTTGTACATCGTGTAGTTCACGATATGGAAAACACCGCCCTTGAGCGCTGTGAACCCGTAGTCCGCCATTGCCCTGGCATCCCCCAGAGCGAGCAGGCCTACCCCGAAACCGAGGAGCATGTAGCCGACCTGCGAAACGGAGTGGTAGGCGATGAGTCGCCCGACCTCCTTCTGTATGACAGCCATCGAAACGCCGATAAACATTGAAAGCACACCCAGGACAATGATGACCCAGGGAATGATCGGGCTGCCCATGAAGGTCCCGTAAATCGTGAAACACACCCTGAAAAGCCCGTAAAGGGAGGCCTGGCTAACCGCAATAAGGGCGCAGGTGACACCCGCAGGAGCCTCCGCATAGGCATCCGGCATCCACATGTGCATCGGTACGGCACCGCACTTCATTGCAAGGGCGGTCAGGAAAAGAACTAGCGCCGTCTTTTCCACCATGCCCCATTCGATGACCTTACCCAGGGCAGCCATGTTGACCACGTTGTATCGCGAGTAAAGGAAGGCTACGGCGACAAGGACCATCATGGCTCCGAGAGTCGAAACGAGCATGTACTTGAAAGCCGCCTCGAGAGCCTCGCCCCGATCCCGCCAGAAAGCGACAAGCCCGAAGGATGCAACCGAGGAAATCTCCAGGAAAACGAAGAAGTTGAAGAAGTCACCGGTGATCTCCATGCCGAACATGCCCGCAATCATCAGGAAATAGAGTGAAACGAACTTTTCAACTCCCGAGAACCGCTCCATGTAGTTGATGGAGAATAGGGCGCCCGCAAAAGCGGCAACGGCACTCAGCAAAACCATGAAGGCGGAAAAGGCGTCCACTTCCATCAAAATCCGCACCGGTATGGACATTCCGCTTGGCAGGGCGAAATTCCATCCCTGTCCTCCCATGACGTATATGATTGGGCCTGCCGCACCAACGCGGGCCCAAAGCAGAAAGGCAACAACGGTGAAAACCAGGCTGACGAAAAGGAACCAGGCGTTTCTCAGGCCCTTTCCCCCCAAAACCGTCAACGGGGCGATAAAGGCTCCAAAAAGAGGCACCGCAAGCAAAAGAGCAGGAAGATGTTCTTGCCAGTTCATCCGCGTAGCCTCCTGACATCCCGCACGTCAAGGGAACCGTAATGGCGGTAAATCATCATGACGAAGGAAAGCATCAGGGCCGTTGTCGCAAGGCCAATGACGATCGCCGTCAGGGTCAGTGCCTGCGGTGTCGGCAACACCATCCGCGAAGAACCGCCTCCGGCCATTGTCCAAACCGGGATGCTGCCGCCCGAGCGGTAACCAAGGGTGATGATGAACAGGTTCGTGGCCGCCTCGACCACCGACATGGCGATGGCGATTTTCATCAGGTTCTTTTCAAAAACCAATCCAACGAACCCCATGACGAAGAGAATTCCTACGACCAGGTACGGGAAATTACCGATCATGCCCGGCTTCCTCCCTTCCCAAGGATTCTTCCGGGTGTGCCCCAGAAAACATGTATAGCAGGATCATCGAAAGTCCCCCCACGACTTCCAGCCCGACCGAAAGGTTCATGAGGGCTATCGTCCCGGATGTGTTGAGGGCCCCGGGGTTCGGGCCAATCGGCACGGCACTCCCGAAAAGTCCCCCGGCCTTGGCCAGGAAGTTATAGAAGAAAGTGTTCGACATTCCGAGCAGTCCTGCAGAGATGAAGAGGGTCAGGCCACCGCACTCCATGAGAGTGAAAATGTCCTTTTTAACCCAGGATTGCATTTTTTTGCCGCCATGCGCCACTAGCAGGAAGGCCATGAAAGTTGCAACTACGGCGCCTCCCTGGAAACCGCCACCCGGGGTAAGATGTCCGTGAATGATCACGTAGATCCCGAACACGGCCAAAAACCAGGCAAATAGGTTACAAACAGTCCTGGCGACTACGGAAAGCGGGTTCATCAGTTATGCCCCCTTTTCCTGAAAAGGGCCGCCACGGAAATGACCGCGGTGAAAAGGACCGCCCCTTCTCCCAGCGTGTCGAAACCGCGGTAATCAAAGACGATAGAAGTGACCACGTTGT
>ENA-ORXD01002297-ORXD01002297.1-sediment-metagenome-genome-assembly--contig:-NODE-2297-length-13066-cov-3.151975_pt1 | contig 13066 bp, 16 predicted proteins | sample MGYA00237862_ERZ511471 | MGnify/ENA metagenome assembly ERZ511471 | reverse complement strand
CTCCATCAACCTGGCAAAGATGGAAAAAGACGGCAGGCCCGACTGGGGACGCCTTGCCGAGACCATCCGCTGGGGGGTCCGTTTCCTCGATGACGTCATCGAGGTGAACAGCTTCCCCCTGCCAGAGATCCGCGAGATCACGTGCGCAAACCGCAAGATCGGGCTGGGCATCATGGGGTTTGCCGACATGCTCATCCGCCTCGGGATCCCCTACAACTCCCCGGAGGCCGAGCGTTTCGCACGCAGGCTCATGGCCTTTATCCGCCGCGAGTCGCTGAAGGCCTCAGCGGCGCTTGCCGCAGAGCGGGGCGTCTTCCCGAACTACGACCAATCGATCTTTGCGCGGAAGAGCCTCCCCGTGCGCAACGCGACGGTGAACACCGTCGCCCCCACGGGGACGATCAGCATCATCGCCGGCTGCTCGAGCGGCATCGAGCCGCTCTTTGCCATCAGCTTCGTTCGCAACGTGCTGTCGGGCACGCGGCTCTTCGAGATCAACCCGATCTTCGAGAAAGTCGCCCGGGCCCGGGGAATCTACAAGAGGGAGATCCTCGCCGAGATCGCCCGCCGGGGGAGCCTGCAGAAGGTCAAGGGAATCCCGCGGGACATCAAGAGGGTCTTCGTGACGGCCTTCGACGTGGAACCCGAGCAACACTTGAGAATCCAGGCCGCTTTCCAGGAACACTGCGACAACTCCGTGTCCAAGACGATCAACCTGCCGGCGGAGGCGACCATCGACGACGTGCGCAGCATCTACCTTGCGGCCCATAAGCTCAAGTGCAAGGGAATCACCATCTACCGTTACGGCAGCCGGGCCGAGCAGGTCCTTTCCTTCCGGGGCGCAGAGGGCGGTCCTGTCATCCTCGAAGAGGACCTCGTGGCGGCCGACTCGGAGTTCGCCGGCGGCTGCATGTCAGGAACCTGTACCTTCTGATCGCAACCCTTCAGCCTTCCGCGGCGGGGAGATCCACCGTTTTTCCCGTGCGAAAGGAGGCAACGATGCGGTGCAGAATGTTTTTCCCTTTCCTGGCAGCGGCAATGATCTGGGCGGCGGCATTCATCCCGGTGCCCGCCGTTGCGGGCCCCCCGTTTCAAACAGACGACCCCGAGCCCGTCGAACACAGGCATGGGGAAATCTATCTCGCCTCGCAATTCAAACACGACCGGGATGGGGATTCCGCCACGCTGCCCCACGTCGAGATCAATTACGGGATCCTCCCCGACACGATGGTCCATCTCATCCTTCCCTTCCAGTACAACAACCCCTCGGAAGAAAAGGCTCATTATGGTTACGGCGACACGGAGGTCGGCATCAAGTTCCGTTTCATCCGGGAGACGGATTGGATGCCCATGGTCGGCACCTTCCCGCTGGTCGAGATACCGACCGGTAACCACGATGACGGACTGGGAAACGGAAAGGCCCAGGTCTTCATCCCCCTGTGGCTCCAGAAGAGCTGGGGCCCCTGGACGAGTTACGGAGGCGGGGGCTACTGGATCAATCCCGGCGACGGGAACAAGAACGGGTGGTTCTGGGGATGGGAGGTACAGCGCGAGATCTCCACGGCCCTGACCCTCGGCGGCGAGCTGATCTACAGGACGGCCGATACGGACGACGGTGACAACAGCTTCGGATTCAATGCCGGCGCAATCATCAACCTCACCGAGAATCACCACATCCTGTTCTCCGCGGGAAGCGACATCTCCGGCCCCAACCGCTTTTCAAGCTACATCGGATACCAGTTCACCTTCGGCCCATAGATGAAAGCCGGTCTCGTTTTTTTCAATCGGATTTTCCTTTTCATTGTCCTTTCGTGCTGATACATCTGCCTTCAAAACGGCCGGCAAGGAGTTGGGCAAGCTTTCCATGCCCAACTCCAGCGGCACACGAATGAGCTGCAAAATTCGGCAGCGCGTCAAATACACAGGGGTAACCATGAAAGAGAATCGAGTCGAGAAAGTGGTCAAAACTCACGGGGAGGGGTTCAGCTGCGCCCAGGCCATTCTTGCGGTCTACGGGCCGGGGCTGGAGATGGACCGGGAAACGGCACTGAAGGTGGCCGGCGGGTTCGGCGGGGGCATGGGCCGCATGGCCGGGACCTGCGGGGCCGTGACGGGGGCCTTCATGGTCATCGGCCTCGTGCACGGCATGACGAAGACGGGCGATCTGCCGCAGAAGGAACGTTCCTACGAATGGATCCGGACGTTCGCCGAAAAATTCAAGGAGCGCAACGGGACCCTTGTATGCCGGGAGCTCATGGGCGTCGACATGAGCACACCGGAGGGATTCGCCGAATCCAAAGAGAAAAAAATTGCCAGGACCGTCTGCCCGAAGTTCGTCCGGGACGCGGCGGAGATCCTCGAGGAGATGCTGGCCGATTCGCTGGAAACAGCAGAAGTTAAGAAGTTTTGAATTCATGAAGCTTGGCGGATCAGGCAGAGCGCAGATGATTGCAGGCTGTTCCAATCTTCTCAGCTTCCGCATTCATGCGGGATGCGCCTCCGGTCAACAGTCCATTGTCATTTCAGGAAATCGCCGGCCGAGGTAACCTCCGCGTAGATCCCCTGCAGCGCCGCCATGAAGGCGCCGTGGACGGCCCAGGCCGGGACGGTCTCCCCCTTGAAGGAGAGGTTTCTCGTCGCGCAGGCATCCTCGATGACGGTGCACCTGAACCCCAGGTCGAAGGCCGCCCTCGTCGTGGCATCGATGCACATCTGGGACATGGCGCCGCAGATGACGAGCTGCCCGATCTCCTCTTTTTTCAGCATCTCCAGGAGATTCGTGCCCCTGAAGCTGTTCGGGAAGAACTTCGTGACGACGGGCTCGGCCGGCAGGGGCTCGACGGAGGGATGGATCTCGGCCCCCGGCGTGTCGGGGAGGAAAAAGGTGGCCCCCGCCCGCTTCGAGAGATGCCGCACGTGAAAGACGGGCTCGGAGCGCTCCCGGAAGAACTGCAGAAGGGCGCTTGCCTTCCCTGCCGCCGCTTCCATACCCACCAGTTGCATCGCCCCGCCCGTGAAGTAGTCGTTCTGGATATCCACCAGCAGAAGTCCCCGTTTCATGAGCCCCTCCCCTCTCAGGCCTTCGCCCCCGACGAGGCCTCGATCCGTTTCAGTTCGTCAAAAAGCCGCTGGTTCACCGGGGTCGCCACACCGTAGCGCTTCCCCAGATCGATCACCGTGCCGGCGAACATCTCCACTTCGGTCTTCCGACCGGCCTCTACATCCTGGAACATGGAGGTCTTTCCCTCCGGGTTGAGGCCCGCGAGGACCTTGTTCCACTCCCCGATATCCTCTTCGCCCAGGTCCACCTTCAACGACGCGGCAAGGGTGATGACCTCCCGCATGGCCGAATCCATGAGCTCCCTGGCTTCGGGGGAAGACCGCAGGGCGCCGTAATTCGCCCTCCGGACGGCCGAGGCCTGGTTAGCCCCCACGTTGACCATGAATTTGAACCAGAGACTGCGGATCATGTCCGGGGGGATTACATGGGCAATCCCGGCCCTGTCGAAGAGTTCCTTGATGCGCCGGACCCGGTCCGTCATGTCGGGGTTCTTCGCCTCTCCGAAGAAGATGCGCCCCTGGTTCGTGTAGTTGACGCTGTTGCCCTCCCGAACGGCGTCGATCCCGAGGGTCAGGCCGTAGACAACCTTGTCCATCCCGTAGACCGCGCCGATGCGCTCCTCGCTGTCGATGCCGTTCATGACGGAGAGAATGGTCGTTTCCGGACCCACGGCGCCTTTCATCTCGACGATGGCCTGGTCGAGGTGATGATGCTTGACCGCGACGATCAGCAGGTCGGCAGGCGTGGCCTCCTCGGGGCTTTCCACAGTAATGCCGTAACGTTTTCCGTTCACGACGACCCCGTCGCGCTTCAATTTCTCGTAGCGCTTGTCCGCCGCGATGAAGGAGACGCAACGGGGGTCCATCCCGTAGAGGATGCTGCCGTAGGCCGCCCCGAGGGCCCCGGCACCGATGATGGCGACTTTTTCGATAGGTGGTTTCATGTGCACGTTACCCTGAAAAAACCTTCACCTTTCCGCCCGGTCGTGCCTGTGGACGGTGGGGCGACGCCGGCAGATCTTACTTTCCGGCTTTCGTTTTCGCCTTGGGCCGGTCCTTCCCCTTCCCTTTTGCCGCAACCTTCTCCAGTTCGCTCTCAAGCCGGAGAACATTTTTCAGCTCGGCAAAGAGAATCTTGTTCTTGGGCCGGTCCTCGATATCGTGGATGTCGATGTAGCGGATGATCCCGTACTTGTCCAGGACGAAGATCGCCCTCTCCGAGAACCCTTCCTTTCTCTTTACTCCGTACTTTTTCGCGACGGCGCCCTGAGGGCAGAAGTCGCTCAGTAGCGGAAAGGAGATCCCGCCAAGGCTTTCCGCCCAGGCCGTCAGGCAGGGGATATGGTCGACGCTGATGCCCAGGACCTGGGCATTGAGCTTCCCGAACTTGGCCATTTCAGCCTCGTACGAGGGGAGCTGGTTCGTTCAGACCGGTGTCCAGGCCAGGGGAAAGAACGCAAGGACGACGGGTCCCTTGCCGAGGCACTTGCTGAGCGTCACCTTCTTGTCCAGGTGGCTCGGCAGGGTAAAGCCGGGGGCTTTCTGCCCGACCTTGAGCTTCATGCACAACCTCCTTTTTATGGAATGGGATGGATACCTGCCGGTTTGGCGTGCTTTCACGATTTCAAATAAATATATTTTATCACGGTTTTCAGAAAGGAGGAATGAGTTTCTGGCATCTAATCCAGGCTGTTTGTAAACGCCCGGATGCAAGGCCCCCCAAAGGCAGAAGTAAAGAAGTCTTGAAGTTTGGAAGCTTGGAGAATCCGGCAGGATGTGGATCATCGGAGACTGATCAAAACTTCTCAGCTTCCCAGCTTCTCGACTTCCGAGTTCCTGCGGAGGAACTCCCGGGCAGCAGCCTGCTAGCTGTTTTTCACCCTGCGGTACACCCAGCAGTTGACGAAAAAGAACCAGGCGAGCGGCCCCCCTTCGCGAAGGAGCCGTCTGGCGAGCCGTTTCACGCTGCGATCCTGTCTGCCCACCTTCACGTCGGCAAGATAGACAGCCACAACGCCGCACAGGAGCATATGCTGGAACCTGGGGTGGGGAAGTTCCTGCAGGGCCCGGTTCGTCGTCCGGAAGAAGTGAAGGTATCGCTCCTCCATCTCCTGCCCGCTGCGGTAGTAATCGCAGAAGCTGAGATCCCCGCCGAGGAGGTCCTCCTCCCGGTCCACACAGTAGTCGAGCAGGATGTGAAGCCCCTGTATCCAGGGAAAGTAGGCCTCCTTCATCCGGCGGATGACCTCGTCGGAAAGATCATCATCCCAAGTCTGGGAAACGAGGTAGAAGATACCCAGCGTGGAGCCGCAGCTCGCGGCAAACTCCTGCCACTGGATGCCCGGGTACTTCTCGCAGTTGGCGGCAAACCACGCCTCGAGGCGGGAGAGTCGCTCCTCGGCCCGGACATGCTTGTGCACCTGCAGTTCTCCGTAGAGACGTGAAAGCTCGAGAAGATGCGGTGCGATCCGGTCATAAGCGGGGTGATCCTTGAGAACGTTCTGGCACGTCCTCACGAGGGCCGGCAGGTAGCCCCCGTCGTCGTGCTCGTTCCGGAAGCGGTAGTAGTTCTCCGTCTGCGCCCCGGGGGTGAGCGCGTGAAGCAGGGCCGTGTGGAGAGCCCTGAAGTCTTCGGGGTCCTGAGATGTGCTGCGGTCGCAGAGGTTGTCGAGGTAGTCGCTGATCGTCTGGTAGGCGATGATGAAGCGCATCGTCTCGTGGGCGTGTCCCCCCGCGAGAAGCGTGTAGACACCGCCCCCCTCGCAATGGAATTTCTTCTCTTCGAGGCCCATGATGGCCTGGCGGCGAAGCTCGGGGTCGGGGATCTTGGTTGCCTTTTCCTTCCAGCCGCCGAGGAAGCGGTTCACGGCGGGCAGGACCCGCGTCATGGCGATATGCGTCAGCGATACGAAATTCCCGGGAACGCCCATCAATGCCTCCGTCGGCACCTTTAACACAGCCGCGCGTCCAACACAAGGATGACGGGGCTTAGAAGGACCCCGTTCCTTGATCTTGCTCTCCCTCGAGGGGAGAGGATTGAGGTGCGGGTGAATGATTCCTTTCCTCGAGCGCAGGACAAGGACGCTGCGGAACCGGGAGCCCCTTCCGCCCGGCTTGTGAGATCGCTTATGGAAAGGGGGTGCGAGCGGCAAAAAGCCTGTTCAAAACCGTCGCAGGCTATGGTAAGGTGCTGGGGTAAAGAAGGAGGTGTGAGAAATGGCTCAAGCCCTGACCCGAAGAGAAGTCCGCTGGAACGAAAAGACGATCGGCGCACTGATCGCCCTTGCTCTGCTGCCCAATCTCCTTGGAATGATCAACCTGACCACCCCCTGGGGGTTCAAGATCCATGTTTTCCAGGCGGCGATCTTCCTGGCCGCCCTGCTTCTCGGCCGCTGGGCCGGCCTGATTGCAGGCGTCGCGGGGTCCCTCTATGTCGCCGCCGCCATGTCAAACCCCTTCATCCTCCTCGGGAATGCCCTCCTGGGGTTCTTTACGGGGCATTTTGCCGAGAGGGGATTCAGGCCTGTCGTGGCGGTCATGCTCGCCTTTGCGATCCAGCTCCCCTGGCTTGTCGTCACGGATCACCTCCTCATGGGTCTTGCGTGGTCCTTCATCGGCGCCCTGGTTCTTTCCCTTGCCGTCTCCAACCTGGTCTGGGCCGTCGCGGCGGCCTGGGCGGCAGGACCCCTGAGGCGGTTGCTTGGATGCTGATGCCTGATTTCACCCGGTACAGCCTGGCCCTCCTTCACGAGGGCCGCATTATTTATTATTCCGAAAAAGGGGGTCTTCGGCCGCTCGTGGAGTGCATCCGGGCCTGCCGGGGCCGCTTCAGCGGCTGCGAGCTCCAAGACCGCGCGATCGGTCTCGCAGCGGCAAAGCTCGTCGTCGCATCGGGGATGATTGGCCGGGTTATCACCCGGAGAGCGTCCGCCCGGGCCGTTGCCTTCCTGGAAGGAAAATCCATCCCGATCACCGTAGAGGAGGTTGTGCCGCTCATCCTCAACCTCGAAAAGACGGCGCCCTGCCTGATGGAACAAAAGGCCGAAGCAACGGATGACCCGGAGACGTTTTTCCGGGAGCTGTCTGCTTTCTTCGGACTGCAGTCTTAGTCACTTTCACCCAACGGGCCCTTGAACAGCACCCCTTCGTCCTCTGACCTCGCGCAGGCAGGGGTCCCCCAAAATCATTTTGTCGTGGATGAGTCGGAAGGAAAGGCGCGTGCTGCCTCAGGGCAGCTGCGTGAAGCAGACCTGGTTCTTCCCGCTGGCCTTGGCCGTGTAGAGGTTCCCATCGGTCCGGCGCAGGAAGTCCATCATGTCCTCGTTCTTGGCATGCTGAGCCACCCCGATGCTGACGGTGACCCGGATGTCGATGTCGGGACGGGGCTTGAAGACTTCGTTTTTGAGGGCAACCCTCACGCGCTCGGCCGTGACCACTCCCTGCTCGCCGCGCGTGGCGGGCAGGATGACGGCGAACTCCTCGCCCCCGTAGCGGCAGGCCGCGTCGGTCTGGCGCAGGCACTCCTTGATGATCTCGGCAAACCGCACAAGGACCCTGTCACCCTCGAGATGGCCGTAGGTGTCGTTGTACTTCTTGAAGTCGTCGATATCGAGCATCAGCACGGTGAGCGGGTGGTCGTAGCGGTTGGATCGCTCAATCTCGCCGTGGAGCACCGCATAGAACTGCCGCGAGTTGAAAAGTTTCGTGAGGCCGTCGGTAATGCTCAGCTCCTGGTAGCGCTGCTCGCTTTCCCGAAGCTGGTCCATGGCATGGTTTCGTTCCCGCAGCAGGGCCTTCTCCCGCAGCACGCGCCGGATCCGCATGGAGAGCTCCGCGAGGCTCACGGGCTTGAGCATGAAATCGCTTGCACCCTTGGTGATGATCTCCTCGTAGGTGAAATCCTCGGTAAACCCCGTCATCACGATGACATCGACGTCATGGCGTTTCTTGATCTCCGTCGTGAGCTCGAGACCGTTCATCTCCGGCATTTTGATGTCCGTCAGGACCACGTCCACGGGGTTTGCCGCCAGGCACTCCAGGGCCTCCCGGCCGTTGCCCGCGGTGAAACACTCGTAGCCCGACAGGACCATCGCCTCCTTGAGCATGTCCCGAAGCTCCACGTGGTCGTCGACAATGAGAATGCGGGTCTGAGAACCTGTATTTCCGTTTATTTCCATGATTCCTGATGGCTGACGTGTTCCGGGTTTGACGTGAACGCTCCAGCAACGTGATGCATGAACCGTACCCGCCTGGCGGCACCGATGCCCCCGGCGGGATCCGCTTTCCCTGCATCACAACCGGACGAGTTCATAGTCCCTTCGGCCAAGCCCGATGGATTCGGCATAGCCGAGGATATGGGTCCCGTCGATCCGGGTTGCCTTTTTGAAAATATCGACGTTGCCGTGCTGCGCCCTGACGAGGTCGAAGGCGGCCTGCTCGCAGGCCACGGGGTCCACGGATGCGACGATTCCCACGTCGCGCCCGATCAGTTCGCTGTCGGCCATGCAGTCGCAGTCCTTTGCGATATTGTTGACGAAGGTCACGCAGACGCAGGGCTTGCCGTCGACGGCCCCCAGGGCATATTCGGCTGTCCGCTCCATCACGGCGCTCGAGGCCAGGGCCATCCAGGGAACCTCGACGGCATCGAACTCGCAAACGGCAATGCAGGTTGCGCATCCTTCACAGAGGTCGGGGTCGATCGTGGCTTTGTCCTCACCCAGAAGGATCGCGTCAGCAGGGCAGGACTCGGCACACTTGCCGCAGACGGTGCAGTTCTCGTTGACCGAGGGCTTGAGCGTAGCGTGCATCGCGAGCTTTCCGGCCCGGGACCCGCATCCCATGCCCAAATTCTTGATGGCCCCCCCGAAGCCGAAAAGGATATGGCCCTTGAAGTGAGAAACGACGACGAGTGCTTGGGCTTCGGCGATGTGGCGGGCGATCCGGACTCTCGGGAATATCTTCCCGGCGATGGCGATCTCCTTTTCCTCCTCGCCCCGCTCACCGTCGGCAATGACAATGGGAACCCCCAGGCCGCCGAAACCGTGCTTCCGGGCAATTGCCAGATGATCCGTCGCGTTGTGGCGCATGCCGCGGTAGAGGGCATTGGCATCGGTGAGGAAGTGATTGGAGTTGTGTCCGGCAAGCGTTGAAAGAATGGGCCTGAGGTTCGCCGGGGACACGAACCGCGAGTTGCCCTCCTCCCCGAAGTGCAGCTTGACGGCGACGCGGTCTTCCTTCCCCAACCTTCCGCCCGTGTCGGCCATGGCCCGCTCGAAAAGCCCGCTGACCGTATCTGCGCTGAATTTCTCGGAAAAATAAACGGCGGCTGCCATCTCGCTATCCCCAATCGTGGAATTTTCCCAACCATACCGGAAAAAAAGACATTTGCCAAGAGGATCATGGCGGTATTTCCTTTACAAAACGGGGCCTTTCCATTATATTGGCCGTAGCGAAAGGCACCGCGCTCGCGGCTGCCGGCATTTCTCGAGGGGAGGGGAAAGAAGATGTCTCAGATCCAGCCCGAGGGCGAGGAGATCCGGAAGGCCATCAAGTGGATTTCCGATAACCTGAACGAAGGAAAAAAGAAGAGCAAGCTCGTCGAGGAAGCGGCCGTCAAATTTGACCTTTCACCAGCGCAGACGGACTTCCTCCTCAACTTTTTCTCGAAGAAGCAAGGGTAAAAGCGGGCCCCTGTCCGCAGACGGTTTCCGGACCGATTGACGAGTCCCTCTCGGGCTCTGAGACCACTTCACGGGGATCTCATGAGGATCGACGGAACAACCTGGACGGGAAACACGGATTGGCGAGTCCCTTCCCAGGGCAGCGCCCTGGCAGGGATGCTCGTCCCAGTGGGCCCCGTCGAAGACCGCAGGGGCCGCGCACCAGGATTGCCCTACGTCCGAGCCGATCAATTCGTTCTCGTCCACGACGCAGCGCGCGGTGCCGTCGTCATCGACCTGTACCAGGCCGCCACCCGGTACGACGACTCGCCCACCTACCGTCTTTCACGGGAGGGCGCCGTCGAGGTCGGCAAAAGACCCCGCAAGGGGGGAATCATCGATCTTCTCGCCTGATTCGCTGGGAGTCGGAGCGGTTGCCGGCAATCGAATGATCCCGAAGATGTTACCGGCTTCGCGGGAACAGGGACGCTTTCTACGACTTTTCATCCGGCGGCTTCCGCCTCGCCCCCCTGTCCGCGGATCCATCTTTCACTGACCGTTTCACTGCCAGCAAGCCATCTTCAGAAAGGAGCACCTCCATGTACGTAGCCTTTGCCGACAAGCTGCTAGATGTAACGGAGCGCCACGCCGACAAGATTGCCGCCCAGTGGTGCAAGGCCGTCAAGTCGAACCCGCACACGCCGTGGTTTCAGTCCCAGAAAGCGGATGACTGCAGCATCTTCGCCCTGGATTTCTACAAGAACTTCCGCGATGTCTACTTTGACGAGAAACCCTACAAGAAGCTGGAAAAATACTTCGCACACTATGCCGAAGAAAGCTTCCGCAAGGGGGTGCCCATGGAGCAGGCCGTTTATGCCCTCATCATGATGAGGCGCCACATCTGGCTCTTCGCCGACTTCCAGGCCCTTTTCGTTACCGCCCTGGATGCCCACCGCGCCGTGGAGACTCTCAACCGGACGATTCGGGTCTTCGACCAGGGGATTTTCGTCATCATCCGGCACTACAGGGAACTGGAAAAGGCGAGAAAATAGCCGCCATGTGAAAGAAAGAGACGAAAGCCCCGCAGGCGCCTGCCTGCGGGGCTTTCGTCTAAAAACCATTACTCCATCATTCCAATACTTCGGTAAAGGCATCACTTATCGGGCAACGGCGATACGGTCGGCGCCTGCAGAAGGAGCTGGTGCTCCTCCGAGCGCGACTCGCCCGCACTCGTGACGTAGATGGCAGGCTGCCCGACAACGGGACAGTGCTTCTCGCAGGCCCCGCAGCCGATACACGCCGTGAGGTCCACATGGGGCTGCTGCAGGCGGACCGGCCTCCCCTCGCGGTCCCGTACCGTCACCTCCTCGAGCCAGATGGCCTTCTTCGGCGTCGGGCAGGTTTCCTCGCAGACGATGCAGGGGGTGGCATGGGCCAAGGGCAGGCAGCGTCCCTTGTCGATTGCGGCGTGCCCCAGCCGCACCTGCTGCTTTTCTTCCAGGGACAGCTCCCGGATGGCCCCCGTGGGGCAGACCTGGCCGCAAAGGGTGCAGCGGAACTCGCAGTAGCCAATCCGCGGCACCAGCACGGGCGTCCAGAGACCCTCGAGGCCGGCCTCCACCAGCGTGGGCTGCAGGCCGCCCGTGATGCACACCTTCATGCACTCGCCGCAGCGCACACAGCTCTGGAGGAAATTCTTTTCCTCGAGCGCACCGGGAGGCCGGATGAGCTTTGCGTCGGACATGCGCGGCCTGGCAAGCGGCGAGATTCGCAGAAGCGGCACGGCGAAGGCTCCCGACAAAAACGAGGCCATCACGTTTCTGCGCCCCAGGTCGAGGCCCCCCGTGGGGTGCCCTTTGAGCAGGCCGAAGCTCACGGCGTTTTTCGGGCAGACGTCATCGCAGTTGTTGCAGAAGAGGCACTCCGAGGCCCGCCACTGCTCTTTCCCGGCGGGCTTCGCATCGGCCTGGCACACCCCGACACAGGCCCCGCAGGAGTCACACTCTTCGCTCACGCTCCGGCGCAGGATCGAATGGCGAGACAGCAGTCCCAGCAGCGCCCCCAGCGGGCAGAGGAACCGGCACCAGAACCTGGGGACGTATCGGTTGAGGGCGATGATGCCGGCAAAGATCAGGAAGGTGAGCAGCACCAAATAAAAAACCGGCTGGGGAGAGTGCCAGCGGGCGAGTCCCACCCATCCGATGGCCTCCAGCAGGGGACGAAAAAGATCCAACAGGAGGTTGACAACCGTTATGGCCAGGGGATAAAGAAAAAGGGCGTACGCGCGGGTCAAAAGAGAGATGGGGTCGAGCAAGAAACCCAGGGATAATCCTCCCAGAGCGGCGCTGAGGAAAAGAACCAGGAGGACATATTTCCCCTTTCTCAGGGAACCCCCCTGGGAGAGTCCTGGCCTGCCTTTCTTGCCAAAAAAGAGGATGTCGAGGAAGTCAATGGATGCCCCCGTGGGACACACGTAGGCGCAGAAAAAGCGCCCGATGACAAGGGTGGCGCCGACAAGGATCAGGGACCAGAGAGCTCTCAAAATGATCTCTTTCCTGGCCAGGATCGCCCCCAGTCCCAGGAGAGGATCGAGGCGAAGGTAGAGGTCGGCCGGAACCCAATCCGGCAGATCGTAGGTGGCAAGGAGGAAGAAGACGGTGAAGAAAAAGAGGGAGAGAGCCTGGGCAAGGGTCCTCATATGATTCTTTTTCCCTATGCTTTTCCTTTGTAAGTTTTGACCCGTTCCGGGTCGATTTCCCCGAGTCCGCGCCGGTGGGCGGCAACCAGATGTTCCACCTGCTTGCCTTTGAAATTCTGCCCGTACCAGGGGGCGACGGTGACTCCGTAGGAGTCAACGGCCACGGGGTCGATCCCGGCGATGACCAGATTCGTTTTGACGACCTCGCCGGGCCCGGCCGGCCCCCCGCTCACCAAGGCCCGGGTCGCGTCCAGGATCGTGAGATGCGGCTTGATGACCGAGGCCATGTCCGCGATCGCTTCGCTGATATTGTATTTGTCATGGAAACTCTTGCGATCCCAGATGAGCCCCATGAGGCCCTTGATTCCCATGCTGATTCCCGTGGCCGAATGAGATTTGGCTACGGGAAGACTGATCAGGGCGTCGCATTCGAGGACGTCCTTGAGCACTTCGATGCGGTCCATCCGGATGCGCGCGACGTTATCCACCGCATGGTACAGGTTGCCCACTCACGAAATCAACGAGTCCATCCCTATACGGTTGACAGATCCGATCATATTCGTAGGTTGATCGATCTGGGCGTGGATATCCTGAATCCGGTGCAGATTTCGGCGGCGGGGATGGACCCTGTCGCGCTCAAACGGGATTT
>ENA-ORXD01002296-ORXD01002296.1-sediment-metagenome-genome-assembly--contig:-NODE-2296-length-13076-cov-3.059081_pt1 | contig 13076 bp, 12 predicted proteins | sample MGYA00237862_ERZ511471 | MGnify/ENA metagenome assembly ERZ511471 | reverse complement strand
ACTTATTACCAGAATTTCTGCATTCGACCAAGCGGGGGGCCTGCGCCTCCTTTCTGCCAGACCGGTAAAGAATCAAGTTAATTTAGTCAAGTATTTATTTTTTCTCAATTTTGTCACAGCAGCTGAAAAATAAATACTATCTATAAATAAGCTCTCCGGCAAATCAGTCAAACAGATTAACAAATTTCTCCCGCAGCTCCCGCTTCAAAATCTTGCCGGAGGTGTTCTTCGGTATGGCCTCTACAAATACGATCTTCTTCGGACGCTTATATCTGGCCAGGTTCTCCAAACAAAGATTGATGATCTCCTCCTCCGTCGCCTTACCCCCAGGCTTCAGCGCCACCGCCGCCACTACACTCTCCCCCCACTTGGGATCAGGTATCCCGAACACAGCAACCTCAAATACGGCCGTATCCCTGTAAATGACATCTTCCACTTCTTTACAATAAACATTTTCGCCACCAGTAATGATCATGTCCTTTTTGCGATCTACAGTATAGTAATACCCCTCTTCATCCATGGTGGCCATATCGCCCGTATGAAACCAGCCGCCCGCAAAAGCCTCGGAGGTTGCTGCCGGATTACGCCAGTATCCCTTACATACCTGGTCCCCTCTCACTACTAATTCTCCAGTTTTACCAAACATTACGTCATTCATCGCATCATCAACAACACGCGTGGATACCCCACATGTGGTTCTGCCAGTTGATTTTAAAAGATGAGTTTTTCCTTTCAAAATCGATTCATGATCTTCAAAATCTAAGCATATGATATTCCCGGCTAACTCTGTCATGCCAAACCCTTCCATTAGGATGTTGCCGAACTTATCCATGGCTAATTTAAGTAGTTCTTCTGGAATACCTGAACCACCAATCAGCAGAGCTTTCAAAGAGCTGAGATCATATTTGTTTATTTCAGGATGGTTGACAAGCATGTTAAGCATCGTGGGGGCTAAAGAACTTGATGTAACACCATAATTTTCAACATCCGCCAACCAAGAATCAGGGTCATAGTTTCTCATAACGTAAACAGGGCAGCCGCGTAAGTGATAAGTTATCATTGCATGAAATGAAATATGGGCAAGGGGAAATGGGAAATGAAAAACATCAGACTTTGTAACCTGCCACTCAATCAATTGATTATAGGCACTTGTGATTAAATTCTTGTGCGTAATCATCGCACCTTTTGGTTTACCCGTAGTTCCACTTGTATATACAAGGGCACACAAATTGTCGTCTTTAATATTCAACTCCGGCTTCTCAAAAGATGCGCTGGTAATCCAAGTTTCATATCCTAATGCATTTGGTCCACCGCCAATAGAAATTACATGCTTTACAGAAGGCATTTCAATTTGATTTAAATTTGAAAGATATTGTTTCTCAATAATAAGCACACTTGCCTCAGAATTTTTTATAATCCATTCAATTTCCTTAGGATTCAGGCGATAATTTATTACGGTCGTCACCATGCCACCCATTGGAATGCCATATAAAATCTCCATGTATTCATAATTATTCTGAGACCACAAAGCAATACTGTCGCCTGGATTCGCTATTGACTGCAAAGCATTGCTTATCTGATTTATCCTTGCTTGAAATTGCGACCATGTTGCGGCTTTTCCCTGACAGCTTGCAGCAATTTTGCCTGGATATTTTCGCGCATTAAAATCGATTATATCTCCCAGCAGCATAGAATTTACTCCTATTACCTTTTTATATCTTTGAAGATTAAAGGCGGGTCATACAATAGAATCTGGCATATGACCCGCCCCTTGATCTAGAAGAAAATACAACGGCTAACTATTTGTCAACAAAAGCAGAGAACATCAACATTGAAACAATTTATCCAAACTCGAAATCAACTTTTCTAATCCATATAGATGATATTCTCTTCTGATGACGGGCAACCGAAAAAATTATTCTTTATATTTCCAAAGATGAACTTTGCCTCCCCTGTACTGCCCAACACCCCAAAAACCCAAAGAGTTATTGTTTTTTGCATCAAAATTGTAACGTCCTATTATTCCTTGATAATCTGTCTTGGTCATTACTTCCCTGATTTTATCCCGGTCATCGACTGTACCAGCCCTCTGTAAAGCATCTCTGAAAATCATCATGACATCATATCCGGAAAAAAAGTAACTGCTGGGATCGGTAGAGTATTTATCGCGATAACGTTTCACAAGATGAACAACTGATTTATGATCAAGAGGAGGTCCGATGCTGAAGCAGTAAGCGCCCTCAGAAATGGCAGGAGGAACGAGCTTTACAAAGGCAAAAGGCATTACACCACCGCTGTCTAGAATTTTGAGCTCTGGACAAATCTCTTTGGCCTGACGTAAAAAGATGGCAAAAACTTTAGTTTCCATGATTGCCAAAATTCCTCCGGGCTTTTTCCCCTTGATCGTAGTCAAAACAGAATAAAAATCTGTCGTACCGTGGTCAAAGTAATCAATACTGACTACTTTTGTATTGTTCTTGTCATGAGCTTCCTTGAACTGAGCAACAGAATTGCGCCCCCATTCATCATTAGCAGCGATATATGAAAGTGAATTCATCCCCAATTGTTTGGCGAAACCAACAGCCATGGCCAAGCCGTTACTTATGGTCATTCCCCCACGGAAAAACCATTTATTGCCTACCTCGGTCAACTTCGCCGAAGAAGCATTGGGAGAAGACATCACAATTTTCTCTCTCGCGGCAATGGGCATTGAAGCTAAACAGGCCGAACTGGTAAAAGGACCAATCACCATTTTAACGCCGTCGCGGGTGGCCAGCTTTTCCATGGCTGCTGCACTTTCTTTGGGAATGGCCTGATCATCATAAACAATCAACTCCACTTTATAATTTTCCCCACCAACTTTTATGCCTCCTTGAGCATTGATGTCTTCCGCTGCCATTTTAGCACCGTTTGCCTCGTTCGCTCCATCCACGCTCAACTGGCCAGACAATGGCATAATGACCCCTATCTTAAAGGTCTTGTCGGCCTGAACATCCGGAGCACCTAGTGACAATAGCACTCCAACCATCATTGCCACAATCAACAATTTTCCAAATTTCACTTTTAATCCTCCTTATCTTCTGATTTAGTTATCCTTAATTTTTTCCCGATATATAAGGACAAATATCACTAAGCGTCAACCCAATACATGATGCCACAGTTACCCGTAGTCATCCCTTACCATTACCAATAATGCAGTATTTTCCATTCCTTTTTACTCTCCGAGGAAGTTTAAGGCACACGCGGCAAAAGATGCATGCATGTGTTTTGTTTTTGCGTTTAACGAAACATCCCGCAGTAGCGCCTTCACTATGTCAGTCTTATTGGCTTGTGCTTCCAAAACGCGATTGGCGATCTCGGTCAGATCGACAGTCTTGTTAATTAAATCATCAGGAAGCCTCGGTATCGTTCCCTCGTATTGGTCAATAAAAGCTGGAACAATTTTCTCAAGAATCTCTTTGTTCTTAAGCTCATCATAAATAACATGAGAAACTATCGCCGCCAGTTCAGCAATAATATAAGAGTTCACGGCCTCGGTAAACAAACGCTCAATCTCCAACTTGTCGTTAAGGCTCACAAAACCATTATCCGTCTTCTTGTTGCGCATATATTCTTCCACAGCATCGGCAAAGTGCTCACGCGCTTCACATACCACTACACCTACTTGTTCGGCCATCTTGGCATTGATCTGCATTATTAATCTCCTTTCTTTTAACGATGCACAGTGCTTTCACCCAGCAACCGTTTTCTGTTTAATAGCCTTTTCCGTATTTATGATGCTCCATCCAGAAGGGCCCCTTATATTTTACCGGCTGACCGATAATGGTAAGATTGGCATCATAATCAAATCGATGGCGGAAATAGGCCGAGTGACCTATATAGGTCTCCGTGTACCATTTCTGAAACGGCTTGAAACGGGAGTGCAAATCCATAAACTCGATGCACCGCACATTGTTTAGTTCCATCGTTCCCTCAATCAACCCCGGCTCATCAAAAACAACCTTAACGTGGCGGGGCCACTCCACGCCCGGTCCTGTACCTGCGGTCGTTGTATCACTGCCAATGGCATAACCATTGTTAGTATGTGCGACAATTTCGTTACCTTTGTAAACTATGACATTGACTTCTGACTTTCTATTTGATTGGGCAAATCCACCTCTTCTAGTCGTACGATTGCAGACCCAGTTTATGGTCCAATCACCGGCATAAAGCTTCGACCAGAAAAGATTTAAGCCAACACTACCATAAGCAGTGCCGCCAATACCGCCTTCTTTTGTTCCGTAAGGTGCACTTTCCAGATTATGGTCATGATAACCGACACCCGATACCTTCATGGTTTTCCCGTCAAAGGTAAGTGTGCCCGTAACCTTGGCCTTGGTCATAATGACAATCCAACTCGGCGGCGTATTCGGTGGGTAGCAATCTGCCGGCTGGGCCTGACCCGGTGTAACATAACCGGTCACCAGCCTCTCATAAGTAAGGTCAAAACCTTGATCCCCTTCTGACATGTACATATGGTACTTCTCCAAACCATTGACCGATTTCATGAAATTCGGCCCAATCACTACATCACAAATCTCAGTAGAAAAACTGCACTTGTCTATCGGATAGCGCTTTCTCGTCATCCGCCGGTTACCCGCAGGATCATAAATTGCAATCTCGATGAATCTTGCATCAGAATTGGCCGGTGGCCGTGGACTGCCATAATGAAAAGTGCCGGCTATGGTATAACCATTCTCAAAATCAGCATCGAGATACCACCACTCCCAAGATCCAGGATATGTGCAAGGATGCAACGCATCGTCTTTTATTGCTAAATCACGACTCCATTTATTTGCCATCGAATATCTACCTCCTTTAGTGATTCTGTATTTTTAATGAATAATTTTTAAAATACTTAAATATGTAATAAATTATTTAACTCATAAAAATTTCTTTATTCAACAATCAGAACAAAATAACCTCTCGGCCTCCATCAATTTAGCGTAATTCTTCATAGATCTTTCCCCTCAACGACGAAAAAATAGTGCTGGCACTGAATAATTAACCATGATCTATTTCTTGTCCTTCCAATGCTCCACCACCCAAGCAGGCAAAACATAATCCGCAGTACCTTTTATATCTCATTTTTTTATAATCCTCTACCGTCCCAGATAAACAGGTTTTCTTTTTTCCAGGAAAGCGGCCGCTCCCTCCTTGTGATCTTCCGTCTGGAATAAAACAGCGAGTGAATTGGTCGCGTATTCTCCCAAGACCCTAAAATCGAAACCAAGTCCCCGGCGAACACCCTCCTTGATCCGTGAAACGGCAAGAGGCGGATTATTTGCTATTTTGCCGGCAAAAGTTAGAGTTTCGGTCAGGAGATCATCGTGGGGGACTACCTTACTGACAAGACCGATTTTTTCCGCTTCGGCAGCCCCGATCACGTCACCAGTGTAGAGAAGCTCGTATGCTTTGGAAATTCCAACAATGAGGGGAAGAAAGTAAATCCCTCCAATGTCAGGCATAAGCCCGCGCAGGACAAAAAGTTCGCCGAAACGTGCCCGTTCGGAAGCAATACGGATATCACACATCAATGCTAAATCCATACCCCAACCCATGGCTGCACCGTTAACGGCGGCAATAATGGGTTTGTCCATCGTCATCATGCGCGTCGTCAAAGGCGTGGGGGGAACTGCGCGCACTTGCCGAATCTGTTGGCGGCGCCTGTTTTCCACTTCCTCCGGAGACAGCATGACCTGCCGCACATCGTCTCCCGAACAAAAGGCCTTTCCCGCCCCGGTAATGATGATAACATACACCGATTCATCATCATTTGCTCTGTCGAGGGCAGACTCGCATTCCCGGTAGGCATTTATGCTCAATGCATTCATTACTTCCGGACGATTCAGCGTGATGGTAACAATATGGCTATCCTGTTTGTATATTATATCTTTGAAATCCATAAAATTTTGCTCCTTTCCTCAATTTATCTTTATTGCTTTAAGCAAATGTATATTTAGCAAGATATATGCCGAACATTTAGCGTTACTGATCATTAAATTATCGTTAATGATATTAATGTATTATCGAAGCAAAGGAGATCCGTAAACTTATTTTTAGGTAAGACATCAGCAGTTTACGTTAACTGATTTGAAATATTAGGGTGTAAAAACCCCAAAATAAAGTAAGGCTAATCCCTTAATTTAAATTTATATCATAATAACAAAGATTTATAAATGAGTAATAATAGTCACAAATGGGAATTAAATTACTCATTTGTAATATGGCGGGCTATTTTATATTGTTTCATTTTCAGGTACAAAGTTTTTCGGTTTAGACCCGATTCCTGGGAACTTCTCGTGATAGATCCATTATTTCTCTTCAAAAGAGAAATAATGTATTCTTTTTCGAATTGAGCGATCCGTTCTCCTTTTGCTGCAAAAAAAACACTTGGGGCAGATTTTAACTCCGGCTGTGGATCAGAGCGAATACCTGTAATTTCCATATCATCAATGATGCCTGCTTTTTGAGTAATGACAACTCGCTCTATGACATTTTCCAATTCTCTTATGTTGCCTGGCCAAGAATAGGCGTAGCATTTATCAAACGCTTTTTTGCCAACTCCTTTCACTGCCATTCCATAACGCTTGTTAAACTTGGCAATGAAATAGTCGAGAAAACGCGGTAAATCACCGATACGCTCTCGGAGTGGCGGAACGCAAATTGTAATCACTTTTAACCGATAATAAAGATCCTGGCGAAATTCGTTAGCTTTTACTGCTTCGTCAAGTTTTTTGTTTGTCGCGCAAATTATACGCACATCTGTGGTTATCGGGGTTCCGTCACCAACTCGCTCAATAGTGTGTTGCTGAAGAACCCTCAGTAGTTTTACCTGCATCCCCAGTGACATTTCACTGATTTCATCAAGAAATAATGTTCCCCCCTTAGCCAACTCAAATCTGCCGATGCTATCGCGATAGGCGCCGGTGAATGCACCTTTTTTGTGACCAAAAAGCTCGCTTTCCAGTAATGTTTCCGAGATAGCTCCACAGTTCACTTTAATAAATGGCCCTTTGCGGCGGTGACTAGCAAAATGAATTTCATCGGCAATAATTTCCTTTCCCACGCCCGTCTCACCTTCAATCAATACATTCACGTCAAAATCAGCGATGGCGTGGATTGTTTCATAAATTTTCTTCATTTTCGGATCGTCACCGACGACACCCTGCATATAGTTTCCAAAGGAGAAATGTTTCTGTAACTCTTCTTCGAGCACGGAGATGCGTTGTTTATGCTCATGGATTGTTTGGAGATTACTTTGCAACCGCTGGAGTTCTCCACCTACGAGGTAGCTCAAAATTGAGCAGATTTCGAGGCAACTCCGGTCAAAGCTAAGCGGATTTTCCCAAATGAATCCAAAAGAACCGACAAGCTGCTTATGAAAAATTACAGGAAACCAGCAAAAAGTTCTGAAATTACCAGCATCGAACCACACATCGCGCTGCTCTGTAATATCATCCCAGATGATGGCCTCCATATTATTCTTTTCATAGAGCCTTTTAAGCCATATTGCATATTCCCTTAGATGTTCATCTATATAATGCATCACCAGGACATTTATCTTTTTGGCACGAATAATGTTTAGATTAGTCATTGATTTGTTAAAGAAAGAAATAGTTGCCCCATCGTAATTCAATATTTCATCAAATGCATCGAGGATGAGATCTCCTATTTCCTGCGGCGTTTCCACTCCGGACATATTCAAAGCGATATTTTTCAGGAGATTGAGCTGATTTTTTTGAGACACCATGATTTACTTTATTACAAATTCATAAAAATGCGCCAAAGTGGATTACCTGCTTGTCTTAAATTCTTATTTGCCAAAAAAAGCTGGCTCTTTTCCATTGAGGACTAGCGTACTTTTGCGCCGGTTTTGGCCGGGCGGTCGAAAGTCAAAACGGTTAGGCCTTCGTCTGTATCCGTCGCCAAAAGCATACCGCGCGACTCCACACCCATCAGTTTTGCCGGCTTTAAGTTGGCGACGATCACTATTTGTTTGCCGATCATTTCTTCCGGCTTGTAATCTTTGCCGATGCCGGCGACAATTGTCCGTTCTTCCCCGATATCTATCGTCAGCTGAATGAGCTTATTTGATTTAGGAACCATCTTCGCATCCAGCACCTTTGCCACGCGCAGGTCGACTTTAGCGAATTCCTCGTAATCTATCTCCGGCTTCAAATCAATAGCGGCTTTTTCTTTGGCCGGCGCCGGCTTGTCCTTTTCAATGCGCGGGAATAAAGACTCGCCGCGGGTCAAGCTGCTCCCGGCGCACAAAGCATCCCATTTTCCGACTTGGGCCAGATCGATTTTCTCCTGCCCGGCAACGCCAATCTGCTTTAATATTTTCTGCGCTGTCCCCGGCATGAAAGGCGAAATCAGAATGGCAATGGCGCGCAAAGCGGCCAGCAGATTATACATGATGGCCATGACTTTCGTCTGGTTGGCCGGATCTTTTCCCAAACTCCAGGGTTCTTTTTCCACAATATATTTATTGGTAATATTGATCAATTCCCAAATGGCAATCAAAACCTTATGAAGGGACATTTCCTCAAAACAAATTTTCACTTCCGCAACCGTCCGGGCCGCCGCATCCTGCAGGGTATGATCATACTGCTCCGGCGTCACTGCCGGTACTTTGCCTGCCCCGTATTTGACGGCCATGGTAATCGTCCGGCTGACCAGGTTTCCCAGATCGTTGGCGAGGTCGGAATTCAATCTTTGCACAAATGCTTCTTCGGAAAAATTGGAATCCAAACCAAACACCATATCCCGCAGGAGAAAATAGCGAAAGGCATCCAACCCATATTTGTCCTTCAGGTCCAGCGGCCGGACGACATTGCCGATGCTTTTGGACATCTTGCTCTGATCGGAATTCCAGTAACCATGGACATTCAAATGCCGATAAGGTTCAATGCCCGCAGCCTTGAGCATCGTGGGCCAGTATATGCCATGCGGTTTGAGAATATCCTTGGCGATAAGATGCTGTGCCACCGGCCAGAATTTTTTAAATTTTTCGCCGTGGGGATAGTCAAGCGCCGTCACATAATTGATCAAGGCGTCAAACCATACATAAGTCACATATTTTTCATCAAAAGGCAGCGTGATACCCCATTCCAGCCGAGTTTTGGGCCGCGAAATGCATAGATCATCCAGCGGCTCCCGCAAAAAGGCCAGGACTTCGTTTTTGTATCTTTCGGGCCGGATGAAATCGGGATGCCGGTCGATGTAATCAATCAGCCAATCCTGATACTTGCTCATGCGGAAAAAATAGTTGCTCTCCTTGCGATATTCCGGCTTCGTCTGGTGATCGGGGCAATTTCCATCCACCAGCTCCTTTTCCATGTAAAAACGTTCACAACCTACACAATAATAACCTTCATACTGACCGAAATAAATATCGCCGGCATCATAGACTTTCTGCAGGATATAACGCACCGTATCTACATGGTTCCGATCGGTCGTCCGGATGAAGTAATCGTTGGTAATGGCCAGCTCCGGCCACAGAGAGCGAAATTGAGCGCTGATTTTATCAGCATATTCCTGCGCGGTCACACCGGCTTTTTGGGCCGCTTCAGCTATTTTGTCGCCGTGTTCATCAGTCCCTGTGACAAAAAAAGTATCCGCACCGGCCATTCTTTGATAACGGGCCAGAACATCAGCAACTATTGTTGTATAGGCATGACCGATATGCGGTGAAGCATTGACATAATAAATTGGCGTAGTGATATAAAACGCATCAGCCTGAGACATAATATTAAAACCTTTCCTCTTCTTCTGTAATAACCAGAATCATAAATTTTTTTACCTTACCCGCAGGAATTATCAAAATCGTCTTCTTCATCTATTGTTTCGAGTTCGGCTGCTTTTTGATCATTTGGCGGTGAATTATCCGGGCTACCTTTACCGTTGCATTTAGCCGCCTGCTGAATTTTTTTGGAGCCGGCATAACCTTCGTGTTCGAAAGCCAGACAGCACATCAATCGACCGCACAGGCCGGATATTTTTTCCGGATTCAGCGACATGCTTTGCTCTTTCGCCATTTTCACGGTCACGCGCTCCAGATTTTGCAGCACGCCGGCGCAACAGACAATTCGACCGCACAGAGCTATTCCCTTAAGAATGCGCACCTCCTGACGGGCGCCTATCTGCTTGAGCTCAATGCGCGTTTTGAATTTCTGCACCAGATCCTTGACCAGATCGCGGAAATCAACCCTGGCTTCCGCCGTAAAATAAAAAATCAGCTTACTCTTGTCGAAAAGGCAATCTACAGCAATTACTTTCATGGCCAGACCGCGGTCTTTGACTTTTTCGAGGCAAAACTTCCTGGCTTCTTCTTCCAGCTTTTCATTTTCATCTTTAATCCGATAATCTTCGTCCGTGACGATCCGGACAACCTGCTTCAAATTAGGAGGCACGGTTGACGGATTACAGCTTTTGACATCGTCTACAACAACTCCCAGGGCGGGACCATTTTCGGTATGGACGATTACCTGGTCATTTTTATGCACAATAAGATCACCCGCGCTGAAATTGTAAATCCTGCCTTCCTTTTTAAATTTGACGCCGATTATATTTGTTAACAAGGTCTTTTTCCTTTAGTTTATTAGAGCAGTCAGCATAAATCGCGACTTTCGCACGGCGCGCATTAGACGGGAAAGATGCGACCGATAATTTATCTGCTCAGCTTGGGAAGATTTATCACTCTTTAATTAGTAATTGAGTTTAAATGCCATTGTTTCCAATGTCAATGTTTTGTTGACATTATGCTCTATTGCCTCCCACACCCACGCCAGAAGCGATATGTTCTGGAGAATCTGCGCGCCGGATAAACGACGGGCCAACTCAGCAATAGCAGCTGTCTGGTCCTGATTGATCAGCATCTCATTTTTCCTGGTTTCTCTCCAGACCAAAGCATCACGGAAAAAAGAATTAAGAATATCGAGTTTCTCTTTGATTTCACTTTTATCCTCCGCAAAAAATGAGGCAAAATGCAATACGCTGAGCGGATTACCACCTTGCGTCTCCATGAGTAATTGCAGCATTTTCTGGCGCCGCTCGAGGATATCTTCCTGATCAAGTTCAAGGGCGCGGCCGATCGAACCCCCCGACAGTCCGGCGATTAAATTCGCTTTTTGCTGCTCCATTCCTTTTGGCCCGCTGAGAAAACGGGTAATGACGGTGGTCGGCAAGGGATTAAAACGCATTTGCCGGCAGCGGGAAATAATTGTCGCCAGCATGCTGTATGGCCGGGAACTGATCAGCAGCAAAATATTAAAAGGTGTAGGTTCTTCCAGTGTTTTTAAAAGAGCATTGGCAGCTATATCATTCATTTTATCCGCTTCGTCGATAATGACCGCCCGCCATCTGCCTTCAAATGGCTTGAATTTCATTTGCTCCTGAAGCTCACGAACGGCTTCAATGCGGATAAACTGACCGTCGGGTTTGATCGAAATCAGATCCAAATGGCTGCCATGCTTCATTTTCAAACAGGCTGTACATTGACCGCAGGCATCGTGGAGTTCATCCGCCTTTTCACAATTAAGAGCCATGGCAAATTTGTGGGCCAGCGTTCTTTTACCGATGGCAGTGATGCCGGAAAAGAGGTAAGCATGGCCAATCCGTTTTTGCGCAATAGCTTTTCGGAGAATTGCTATCTGCCTTTCATGGCCGTAAATATCAAGAAAAGACATAATTATTACGTTTTCTAAAAAGCCGGCGGCGGCAATTTATTTTTCCAAAAATTCCATGATGCACCGACGCACTTCTTTCTGGATCGCATCAGTATCGCGGGAGGCATCGATTAAGCAAAAACGCTCCCGTTCCCTGTTTAAAATATCCAAATAGCCCGCGCGAATCTTTTGGTGAAAGTTTATGCTTTCCCTTTCAAACCGGTCAAAGGATGAAGCATCCGGCCGTTGCTGATCCCGGTTTGTTGCCCTTTGCAATCCCATCTCCACCGGCAGATCAAAAAGCAATGTCAAGGCCGGGTTTAAGCCCAGAGTGGAATAATCATTGATAAGCTTGATAAACCCGCGCTCAAGACCACGGCCCTCACCCTGGTAAGCATACGTGGCATCAGAAAAACGGTCGCACAAAACCACTTTATCTTGCTCTAATGCCGGCAGAATAATCTCCCGCACATGCTGGGACCGTGCCGCACAAAACAAAAAAAGTTCCGTTTCCGCGCACATATAGTTATGTCCCCGGTCAAAAAGGATGCCTCCTATTTTCCGTCCGATGTCAGTTCCTGACGGTTCCCGGGTAACTAAATGCGGTATCTGTTTCTCCATCAAATATCGGGCCGCCAGCTTAATGTGAGTTGATTTTCCCGATCCCTCAATACCTTCAAAGGTTATTAATTTATTCATCCATCCCACCTCATATCTTTAATCAGAGGAATTAATTTATCAGCCGAAAAATGTCGAGGGGAAATTTGGTGAAACACCTGGCAATCATACACGGGGAAACTGCCGATGAATCCGCCTGTCCCGGACGGATTCATCGGCATCTGTTCTTATTTTTAATAAATTATTTTTCTTCTCCGGGTACGATTGCTTCTACCGGACACTGTTCCGCACATGTTCCGCAATCAGTGCAGAGTTTTGGATCTATTACATACTTGTCCTCGCCTTCAGAAATCGCTTCAACCGGACATTCATCTTCACATGAACCACAAGCAATGCATTCATCAGTAATTACATACGCCATTTTTCTTCGTTCTCCTTCTTTCAATATTTTTTCCTAAAAAATACCGCATCCGGCATTTATACAGAGATCACCTCTTTAATTTCCGGCACTTTACTTTTAATTAACTTTTCAATACCCATTTTTAAAGTCATCTGGGCCATCGGACAGCCGTGGCAGGCTCCGGTCAATTTAACTTTAACCACTCCATCGTCACTGACATCAACCAGTTCCACATCGCCGCCATCAGCCTGCAGACTGGGACGCGCCATCTCTATTGCTTTCTGTACTTGATCCTTCATTATCTTTCTCCTTATTTAATAATATCAACCTAGATCGGAAGAGCACAC
>ENA-ORXD01002295-ORXD01002295.1-sediment-metagenome-genome-assembly--contig:-NODE-2295-length-13078-cov-4.310745_pt1 | contig 13078 bp, 7 predicted proteins | sample MGYA00237862_ERZ511471 | MGnify/ENA metagenome assembly ERZ511471 | reverse complement strand
GGCGCTGGTGCCGTTGGCATTGGTTCCCACGACCCGGTAATGATAGGTCGTATTGAAGCTCAGACCGGTGATGATTTTGCTGACCGGGACGCCGACCCCGGTCACCGGGCTCTGGTCGGCGGTTACCGTGGTGCCGTAGGCGGTGGTTGTGCCGTACTCGAAGGTGACGGTGGTGCTGGAATTGTTGGCCGTCACCGTACCGTTCAGCGTCGCCCCGTCGAACAACACCGATGTGGCGGCATTGGTGGTGACGACAGGGGCGGCCCCCACCGTGGTGACAAAGGTCCTGTCCCCGCCGCAGGTGGTGCCCTGGGCGTTCTGGCCCACGGCCCGGTAATGGTAGACCGTGTCGGCGCTCAGACCGGTGACGGCCCTGCTGACGGCCGTGTCCGAGGATCCGTTCACCGGGCTTTGATCGGCCGTCACGGTGGTGCCGTAGGCGGTGGTCAGGCCGTACTGGAAGGTGGCGGTCGTGCTGGTGCCTTTGGCATTGACAGTGCCGTTCAGGGTGGCCTCGGACGTGCTCACCCCCGACACCTCGAGGGTGGTGACGGCGGGGGCGGCCAGGGTGGTGAAGGTCATGTCCGCACCCTGGGCGGTGCCTCCCGCGTTTACGGCGAAGACGCGAAAATGATAGGTCGTGTCGGGAGCCAGCTCGGAAAGAAGGGCACTGACCGCCGCGCCGGAGGAACCGGTCACGGTCCCGGGCAGGGCGACGGCCGTCTTGCCGTATGCGGCGGTCAAACCGTATTCAAAGGTGACGGTCGCATCGGTTCCGTTGGCGTTGACCGTGCCGTTCAGCGTGGCCGTCGTCGCTCCCACGGACGACGCCGCTCCGGTGACGGCGGCGGGGGCCTGAGACTGTGTGGTGAAGGTCATGTCCGCACCCTGGGCGGTGCCTCCCCCGTTCACGGCGACGACGCGAAAATGATAGGTCGTGTCGGGCAGCAGTTCATCGAGGACGGCGCCGACGGCCGTTTCCGTATCACCTGAAAAGGGACTCGGAGTCGCCGTGACGGTGCTCCCGTAGCCGGTGTCCAGCCCGTACTCGAACGTGACGGCGGTTTCCGCGCCTCCGGGGTTCACGGAGCCGCTGAGGATTGCGATGGTCGAGGCGACACCGGTGGCGGCGGTGGTGGTCGCCGTCGGCGCCGTTCCGACCGTCCCGATGGTAAAGGTCCTGTCGCTGCCCTGGACGGTCCCGCCGGAGTTTGCCGCCACCACCCTGAAATGGTAGGTGGTGTTGTTCGCAAGTCCGGAAAGATTCGCGGTGACGGCATGGGCGACGCTGAGGTTCGTGGTCAGAGGGCTTTCATCGGCGCCCACGGTTGTCCCGTAAGCGGCATCCGTTCCGTATTCGAAGGTGACCGTGGTCTCCGAGCCGCGGGGATTCACCTGACCGTTCAGGGTGGCGCTGTCCGCCCCGATGCCGGACGCCGCCGACGTCACGGCGGCCGGCGGAAAGGTCGTGGTGTGAAAAGTCGCGTCGCCGCCGAAAGCGGTGCCGCTTGCGTTTACGGCCGCGACGCGAAAATGATACGTGGTGTCGGGCTGGAGTTCGCCGAGGGCGGCGTTGACGGCGGTGTTGGTCGTTCCGGAAACGGGGCTCTGATCCGCGGAGGCCGTCTGGCCGTAACCGGTGTCCAGTCCGTACTCGAACGTGACGGTGGTGGCGGCGTTATGGGCATTGACCGTTCCGTTCAACACGGCCCCCTCGGCGATCACCAGCGTGGCGGCCTGGGTGGCTGCGGTTGGGGCGGCCGGTATGGACGTGACAAAGGTCCGGTCCCCGCCGCAGGTGGTGCCCTCGGCGTTTCGGCCCACGGCCCGGTAATGGTAGACCGTGTCGGCGCTCAGACCGATGACGGTTACACTCACCGCCGTGTCGGCGGAACCGGTGACCGGGCTCTGATCGGCCGTCACGGTGGTGCCGTAGGCGGCCGTCGTGCCGTACTCGAAGGTGACGGTCGTGCTGCTGCCGTTGGCGTTGACGGTGCCGTTCAGGGTCGCCCCGGAGGAACCCGGTTCCGATACCGGATCTGTCGCGACGGCGGGGGCCGCCAGGGTGGTGAAGGTCATGTCCGCCCCCTGGGCGGTGCCTTCCGCGCTCACGGCGACGACGCGAAAATGATACGTCTTGTTGGAAGCCAGGCCGGAAAGAAGGGCACTGACCGCCGTGTTGGTGACGCCGGTCACGGTCCCGGGTACGGCGACGGCGGTTTCACCGTAAGCGGCGGTCAGGCCGTATTCGAACGTGACGGCCGTACCGGCGCCGTTGGCGTTGACGACGCCGTTCAGGGTGGCCTCCGCGGCGCCGACCCCGCTTGCCGCGTTGGTGACGGCGGTCGGCTGCGCCGCTCCCGGCGTGAAGGTCATGTCTCCGCCGTACGTGGTTCCGCCGGCGTTCACCGCCATGACACGATAGTGGTAGGTAAGGCCTTCCGTCAAACCGGTGAGGGACCGGCTCACCGCCGTGTCGGCGGAACCGGTGACCGGGCTCTGATCGGCCGTCGCCGTGATGCCGTAGGCCGTGGTCGGGCCGTACTGGAAGATGACGGAGCTGCTGCTGCCGTTGGCGTTCACAAGACCATTGAGGGTCGCGGAGGCGGTGCCGACGTTCGCGGCCGCCTGGGTGGCCGCCGTCGGGGGAAGATACATCGGGACGGTGAACGTCATGTCACTGCCGTAAGTGGTGCCCAGGGTGTTCTGGGCCACGATCCGGAAGTGATAGGTCGTTCCGGAGGTCAGGCCCGTGATCCCGGCGCTGACGGCCGTGCCGGCGAAGCCGTTGACCGGGCTCTGATCGGCTGATGCCATGGCGCCGTAAGCCGTCGTCAATCCGTACTGGAAGGCGACGGTCGTGCCGCCGCCGTTCGGGTTCACCAGGCCGTTGAGGGTGGCGGACGCGGTGCCGACATCCGTGGCCGCCTGGGTGACCGCCGTCGGGGGAAGCGTCGCCTCGCAATAATTGATGATCCCCATTCCCGGGATCAGGGAACCGCCGTCCTCGACGATCAGGTTCCCGCACTCCGTGATCGTGCCGCTGTCCAGGATCAAGGTTCCGCCGCTTTCCACGGTCAGATCCTGACAGTCCAGATCGATAGTGGCGCCGTTCAGGGTGAACGTGCCGCCGTCGTGAATCGTCAATCCTCCGGCACAGGCGGGAGGAACGGGGGACAGCCCGACAACGAGAAAGAACATAAGCACCATGCAGAAGACAGGCCTTCTCATGATTGTCTCTCCATCACGTTATGGCATCGGGAAGAACATCAAATCAGAGCCGCCGGGTTTCAAAAGATCCCGAAATCAACGTTGATCCGTTCCTCACAGGGCATCGCCCGGGGACCGGCCTCGAGACACGTCCTTGAGTTCTTTTTCGAGGTCGGCGATCCTGCTTGAAAGTTGTTCGATCACCTTCTGCTGTTCCTGGGCGACTTTGGCGAGCACCGCCACGACGTCCATGGGGTTCAGGGATTTCCGGCTGTTCGTCGCCACGAGGTCCGGGACTTCCTCGGAGATGAACCCGATGGACTCCTCGCCCGGGTCGGTCTTGTAACGAAACCGCACCGGCCGGAGTTCCCTCAGGGCGTTCATCGCCTCCCCGGTCTGGAGGGTCTGAATGTCCTCCTTGTACTCCCGGCTGCTTCCCACTTCGAGATTTCCGAGAACCAAAGCATTCCCCGCCACATGCAGTTTCGCCTCGGGAGACCAGGTCCCGATTCCCACTCTTCCGCCGTCATCATTTCTCAGGCAGAGGGTGTCGTCCGGCGTGTCGTTCTGAATCCGGAACGGAAGTTTACCCGAGTGCGTGACGTCGCGGACGAAGAAGAAGCTTTCGTGGCCGCCGACATCCCACGCCTGGGCCGTCCATCCCATCGTGCCGTCTTGGTCGAATCGAATCGTGGGCGCGTTTCCATACGCGATGTGCAGGTTCATGGCTGGCGTCGCGGTCCCCATGCCGATGCGGCCGTAATCCTGAACGTACAGGGAATTGGCCGGGGCCCCGGCCTTGATCTTGAAGGGCACACGCCCCGCCGTGGAGTCTTCCACGGCAAAGTAATTGGCCCCCCCGTTGGTGGAGTCATTGATGACGATCCGCCAGTCATTGCTGGGGAAACTGCCTGAGTTGCTCGTATCCGAGAAATGGATCCTGAGGTTGTTTTCCTTGAGTCTGATCGTGTCGAAGCCGAAGTTCTCCCCGTTGACGGCATCGGTCCCGACGCCGAGGCTGTACTGAACGATCACGTCGTCATTAAAAACCTGGTCCGCGTAAGCATTCGGCACCAGAAAATCCATGAACATTCCCAGGGCCGCCGAGGCCACGGAAAAGACATTCCCGAGGAAACCGGTTTCCTTGTCCGACGGGGGGAGGATGGCGCCTCCCCTGACGTACACCGTGCCCGACTGCTGCCACGGGCGGATGCGCTCTTCCGGTTCCTGACCCTGATCCCTCGTCGTTTTCCGTTCGCCGAAGCCGGCACGGACCTCCCAGGTGTAAAGGCCGTCCTCGGCCCCTTCGGGCGGCGACCACCGGATCGGGTCCCCGCCGGTGCTCTGCTCGCTGATCACGTCCCCCCCGGGATCGGCGACCCGGAGCATCATGTAGGTCACCCCGGAAGTCGCGGCCGTGACGAGGATGCCGTCCGTGTTGATTTCCACGCCGGCCGCCTCCTCGGCGAAAGCCCTCACGGCCATGCCGGTGTGAACGAGCAGCAAGGCAAGAATGATCAGCAAAACGGCCTTGAATGAACGTCCGGTGAAGGGTGAAAGAGTCATCTCATTCATGATGTGCGCCTCCCTGATCAAATATGTTTTTTAACTGAAGATAAACTCACATCCGTCCAAAACGGTTTTCAAGGGCGCCGTTCATCAGGTCCGGGCCTGTTGAAGCAAAAAAAACGGCACCTGTGAAAAGGAACCTGCGGGGACATTTATCAGCATCTTTGTCCGGATTCTATGCTTTTTTTTTAACGTGAATGTCTTGAAGGAGCCTGCGACACCAAAGCAGCGAAGGAAATCCAGTGGATGGGCGTCCGGGACCGCTTCGCGAGATCGCTAGGCGAGCCACTTCTTCTTCCTGTTTTCTTACTGAAATAAAGAACCGCTTCCATTCAAAGCCCCGGAATCGCGCCTTTCCCGATTTCCTCTTTATTTTCACGGGGACGGGACATATAATCGGCCGGTCGGCCGCGTCAGGGGGACGGGCGCGCCGTTGAAAAAACTTCCAAAGCGGACATCCCTTCGATTTTCTGTCACAGGCCGGTCCGGGGAATGGTCTAACGGGCAAAAGGGGGAACCGATGTCGAAAATACAGGATAAAGAGAAAACAAGGATCGAGGACCTGGTCGAAAAAGCGAAAGCGGGCGACCGGCGCGTCCTCGAGGAGATCGTCCGCAGGATCCAGGACAGGATCTACGGCCTCGCGATCCGGATGCTTTTCATCCCCGCCGACGCGGAAGACGCCACCCAGGAAATCCTGATGAAGGTCATCACCCATCTCGGCACGTTCAAGGGGAAAAGCCGTTTCGAGACCTGGGTCCACCGCATCGCCGCCAACCACCTTCTGACGACGCGCAAGGGCAGGGCCGAGAGCTGGCGGCTGACCTTCGACAAGTGCAACCGGATGATCGAGGAGGGAAGCCGGGAAGAAGGGGGAAGCGACTTCATCGAGGCCGAGCAGCATCTCGTCGTGGAAGAAACGAAACGCGCGTGCGTTCATTATCTGCTCCTGTGCCTGAAACGGGAGATCCGGCTGGCCTACATCCTGGGAGAGATTTTCGGGGTCGGAAGCGCCGAGGGCGCCGAAATCCTGGGGCTCACGCCGGCCGCCTACCGGCAGCGTCTGTCCCGGGGGAGAAAACGGCTCACCGGGTTTCTCGCCGGGAAATGCGGCCTCGTCGACCCCGGAAACCCCTGCCGCTGCGGAACGCTGGCGGCGATTCACGTAAGGAAAAGGCACATCGACCCGAAGAACCTGCTTTTTGCCACCCATGCCGTCCGATCCCGGCAGGACGGCCGCGACGAAGATCTCGTCAAGGAACTGGACACGATGGCGCGGGCGGCCGTGCTGCTTCGCAACCATCCCGATTACGCGGCCCCCGGCGTTTTTGTGGAATCCGTGAAAGGCCTGATCGATTCGGGAAGATTTCAGCTTCTGACGAACTCGTAAAACATCATGAACGCTTTTCCCGCGGCATCGGACGGCAGGCGAAACGCGTTCCGCCGGCCCGTTTCAGGAGGCATGTCATGTCACTGACAAAGGAGATCCGAAACTACGCCCTCGATCTCGGTTACAGCCGGGTGGGAATCACGACGGCGGAACCCTTTCCGCTCTTCGCCAGGGCCTTGAAGGAGCGTCTGGAGGACTACGACTGGGCGGTCGATTCGGCTTTGCGCCTGGGGCTCGGGGCCGAGCCGCAGAACCGGCTGCCGGGAGCCAGGTCCATCATCGTCGCCGTGTACGACTACGTTCGCGAACGCTTCCCGGAAAACCTGACGGGAAAGATCGGGCGGCTGTACCAGTCGCGTTCCTACATCGAACCGCCGACGCGCCTCGGGGGCGCCCGGGTGCAGCTCATGCGGCGGTTCCTGGAGGCGAAGGGAATGCAGGTGGGACGCTGGTTCGCCATTTCCTCCGGGGTCCCGGACCGCCTCGCCGCCGTCCGCGCCGGAGTCGGCACCATCGGCCGCAACACGTTTCTCGCCGCGCCCGGCATCGGGACCTTCGTCATCCTCCACACCTTCATCGTGGATGCCGAGCTGGAATACGATGCGCCGGCGGACGGAACCCACTGCCCGCCGGACTGCCGGCTGTGCATCGAGGCCTGCCCGTCCGGGGCGATCGGCGGGGATTCCCGGATGACTCCCCGCCGGTGTCTCACGTTCAGCCATGTTGCAAACGCACAGGGATTGCGGCATACTTCGCCGTACATCGACCGGGGGCTGCGCCCGAAGATGGGAAGCTGGATTCACGGCTGCGACGTCTGCCAGGAGGTGTGCCCGCTCAACCGGGCCAAGATGAGGGCGGAACTGCCGGAAAACACCTTCCTGGAAGAGACGGCGGCATGTTTCAGCCTGGAGGGACTCCTGAAGATGGACCGGGAGTTCGAGACCCGCGCCGTCGCTCCCCTTCTTTACACGTACATGCGGGAGCGAAAGTACTTCCAGCGGAACGCGGCGGTGGCCCTCGGCAACAGCGGCGACCAGGAGACGGTGCCGCACCTGGCCCGGGCCATGGAGGACCCGGAGGAGATTGTGAGGGCGCACGCGGCCTGGGCGCTCGGGAGGCTGGGCGGCCCCGCGGCACGGCGGGCCCTGGAGGCGGGCCTCCGCCGCGAGGACGGAGCGCACGCAAAAGAGGAAATCCGGGAAGCGCTGGGCGGACTCTGAGCCCGCGGGGAATTCCCGGACCCGGGAATCGTCGAGGGGACGGACAAGCCCGTGGACCAAAGCGCCTTTCGGCGGGACATTCAAGAATCGCCCCGCCCGGCGGGATCTTCAAAAAACGCCGTCAAAAACCAAAGAACAGGAACCATGAAACAGGACAAAAAGGAAATCTTCCCCGAACCGGTCACCGCCCTGCCGGAGGCCGACATCCCCCTGAAGGGCGTCAAGGCCTACCTGTCCCAGGCGGACCGCCATCAGATCATCTTCATGGCGTTCGAAGAGGACGTCGATCTGCCCGAGCACTCCCACGCCGCACAGGTCGGCTTCGTTCTGGAAGGAAAAATCGAGATGGTCCTGGACGGGGAAAGAAAGACCTTCACGAAAGGCGACCGGTATTACATCCCCGCCGGCATGAGGCATTCCGGGAAAATCTTCGCGGGGTACGCGGACATCACCTTTTTCGACGAACCGGGCCGGTACGGGGTGAAACCGCGGAAACGGGATTGACCTTGCGGGCCCCGAAGATCCGGGCGGCGGCGGCAGGGGGTATCCGCCGGCCCTGAAGGGCCGGACTACGGGGGCCGCGTCGGGAAGGCCGTTGCCGGCCCGGGCGTGCGCGGTCTCCCGTCAGAAGGGCTGTCCCGTTGAGAGCTTCACCGACCTCCAGAGGGCTTCCCTCGGATCGATCTTCTTTCTCCCCAGCGTGATGATGTCCATGGGCAGGTGGACGAAGGTGGAGTTCCACTTGCCGATGATCATGCTGGTCTTCCCCGCCATGGCGGCGTGGACGGCGTTCTCCGCGAGGAACCCGCAGAAGACGGCGTCCCCGGGATTCGCCGGCACGGAACGGATGATGTAGCTGGGGTCGATGTACCGCACGTTCACATTCATGCCGATGGTATTGAAATACTCGCCGATCTTCTTTTTCAGAAACATCCCCACGTCGTGGAGCTTCCGGTTCCCCGAAGCGTCGTAGGCCGCGGGCAGGTCCGCGAAATATTTCTGGCCCGCCCCTTCCGCCACGACGATGAGGGCGTGCTCCCTCTTTCTCAACCGCGTCTCCAGGGAATGGAGCAGCCCGGAAGGCCCGTCGAGTTCGAAATCGATCTCGGGAACGAGAACGTAGTTCACGTCCTTCTGGGCCAGCGAGGCCTGGGAGGCGATGAACCCCGATTCCCGTCCCATGAGCTTGACGATCCCGATGCCGTACGGCGTCCCCCGCGCCTCGATGTGGGCGCAGCGGATCGACTCCACCGCCTCGGAGAAACTGGTCTCGAACCCGAAGGATTGCGAGATGAAGGGGATGTCGTTGTCGATGGTCTTGGGTATGTTGATGACGGCGATGTTCAGCCCCCGCCGCTCGATCTCGGCGATGATGTTCAGGGCCCCCCGGACGGTTCCGTCCCCTCCGATGGTAAAAAGGATCCGGATCCCGTAGTATTCGAGGCCGTCGACGATCTTCGCCGCGTCCGAGTATCCCCGGGAACTGCCGAGAACGGACCCCCCGAAGTTGTGGATGTTTTCCACGAACTGCGGGGTCAGGCGGATGGGGTTCAGCCGCTCCTCCACGTGGAGCCCCCGGTAGCCGTACCGGATGCCGATGATGTCGGTGACCCGGTACTGGTAGAACAGTTGCATGACCAGGGAGTGGATCACGTTGTTCAGGCCCGGGCACAATCCCCCGCAGGTGACGATGGCCGCCACGGTCTCCTCCGGGGCGAAGAAGATCCGTTCCCGGGGACCGGCCCGCTCGAGGGTGATGAGATCCCCTGAGGCGATGGAATCCTTGACCCGGGTATAGTTCACGTCATAGATCACCCGCTCGCCGTTCTCCACGAAACGGATGTTCTCGAGGGGGGAATGGAAGATGGGACTTCCCAGCCCTTTGATATCAAAGGAAATGTTCATCATGGAACTCCTGACCGGGGATTGCGGTGCACCGATTATAGAATTCCCTTCCATGGATTGCAATACTTTTCAAGCACCTGCCATCCCCTCGCCCCGGCAGTTCAAGTTCCTCCCTCCGCCTGCCGATGAATGGTGAAAGGCCTTTCATGCCGACCGGAGCAGTACCGCCCGCATTCCGTGAAGACGGCCCGGAATCGAACACGAAGGAGGACCCCCGTGAATTCCCTTTTTCAGGCATTCAGAATCTCAGCATTGCTTTTTGCGGTGCTTTTGCTGGCTTCCTGCGCGGCCGCCGTGGCAACCCAGAAGATCCCCCTTTCGACGGACCCCTCGGGCGCCCGGGTCTTCGCGGACGGAACCCCGGCCTGCGTGACCCCCTGCACCGTGGAACTCACCCGGAACCAGGACCACCTTCTGACCTTCCAGAAGGAGGGCTTCAGCCAGCAGGATGTGGCCATCCGGCGGCAGCACCAGACGGAGATGTCCCTTCTGAACGCCATCAACTCGGGGGTGAACAGCGCCTCGTTCTTCAACAACCCCGCCTGGGGGCTGAGCAGCGCCATCCAGTCCCTCACGGCTCAGCAGGCCACCGGCGAGGCTTACATGCTTCTGCCTTCCACGGTGTCGCTCCATCTCGTCCCCGAGGGAGGCTTTCCGAGAACAGCCACCGGGGAGGAGGCGGCCCGGAGCCTCGGCCGGGGAGAATCCCCCCTCGATCTCATGGATGCGACGGACGAACATATGATCGAGGTGGCCCTGGAAACGTCGAAGACGGGAAAAACCACACTGTGGACCAACAACCGGACGGGGATTGCCTTCGCCGTCGAACCGGAGGACGCGCAGACGGTGGACGGCGCCGTGACGCGGGTTGTCCGCGTCGGGGCCCGGAAGGGAGGGGAAAACATCACCGCCCGCGTTGAGGCCCGCAGGGTTGGAGACGGGGAATGGATCGTAGGGGATTCTTCCGCGCCTCCCCCGTCTTCGGCCACCACCGATTCCCCGCCGGCACCCGACCCGGCGGGCGCTCTCCGCGCACTCGCCCAGTCTCCCTGGCCGTCGGTCAAAAAGGACTGGAAAGTCCAGGAATCGAGTCACACATCGACCAGCCGGAACGCCGACGGTTCGGTGACGACGACCACCACAGGAACTTCCACCAAAGTGGGGGTCAGCATCGGCCCGGGTGCGGTCCTGGGAATTCTCGACGCCCTGAAGAGCCTGGAAAACAGGGAAAAACCGGAGCAGGAGCCCTAGACGGCCCCCCGGAGGAAAACGGGGCGTGTCGATGAAAGCGGGGAAGTCCACGGGCCTTCCTTCCGTGGACCCGTGGACCTTGTCGCCGGATCTTCCGCGAAGCCGTCCGGCAAAAAGGGAACGACGAACTGCCCGTCCCGGTCGCGGACGGAAGGGGCCGGCCGCGACCGGGACGTTTTCTCTCCTACAGCATCTCAAGAACCGCCGTCATGGACACCCCGCCGCCGCCGCAGAGGGTGGCGAGGCCCAGGGTCTTCCCCCGTTTCTTCATGGCGTGAAGGAGGGTCACCATGATCCGGCAGCCCGTGGACCCCACGGGATGGCCGAGACCGATCCCCGAACCGTTCACGTTGGTGATCTCCCGGGGCAGGCCGAGTTCCTTCTCCACGCCCAGGTACTGGGCGGCGAAGGCCTCGTTCACTTCGATGAGGTCGAAGTCTGCCAGCTTGTACTTGCCCTGGGCGAAGAGGTTTCTCACCGCGGGCACGGGGCTGATTCCCATGACCGAGGGATGGCATCCCCCCCGGCTCACGGCGCTGATACGGGCGATGGGTTTCAGGCCCAGTTCCTTCGCCTTGTCGGCGGACATGATGATCATGGCGCTTGCCCCGTCGTTGATTCCAGAGGCGTTCCCGGCTGTCACCTTTCCGATTTTCGGCAGGAACGCCGCCGGAAGCTTGGCGAGTTCGTCCATGGTGATTTTCGGACGATAGTGCTCGTCCTTGTCGAAAACGAGGGGGGGTTTCCCCTTCTTCTGGGTGATCTCGACGGGAACGATCTCCTCCCGGAAGTCTCCCTCCAGGGTGGCCCGCTCCACGTTGTTGTGGCTGCGCAGGGCCACCTCGTCCATCTCCTGCCGGCTGATGTTGTACATCTGGGCGACCAGCTCCGCCGTGATTCCCATGATGTAGGGCTTCCCCCGGTAGATGTCGATGATGGGCCCGTCCTTCACCGGGCCGTTTTCCGGCCCCCGGATCACGTGGGAACCGGCGTGGAGCCCGTGGATCAGGTTGTCGACGAAGACCGCATCCTGGAGGCGGCATCCCCACCGGGCCTTGGGCACGGAATAGGGAACGCTGGACATGTGCTCCATCCCGCCCGCCAGAATGATGTCCGCCATTCCCGCCTGGATCATGGCCATCCCGGAAAGAACGGCCTCCATACCGGAGATGCAGACGCGGTTGATGGTGACCGCCGTGACGGTATCCGGGATTCCCGCCAGAAGGGCCGCAATCCTCGTGACGTTGAGGGTGTCGACGGGTTCGATGCAGTTTCCGAACCGGACGTCGTCAATCGTCGCCGGATCGATCCCCGCCCGCTTTACGGCCTCTTTCATGACGACGCTTCCCAGCATGGCGCAGTTCAGGTCTCTCAATGTGCCGCCGAATTCTCCGATCGCCGTGCGGCATGCCGATACAATGACCACATCTTTCATGACCGTTAATTCCTCCTTTTCCTGTTGAACGCGCATGCCCCGAAGGGCACCGCAAAACTACCGATGAATGGGTTCCGCTTCCGGGAAACGCTTCCGAGGGGGCCAAAACCGAAGGGAAAAAACCGTTCCCGGAAGGCGGAATCCCGATCGTCGCGTCATTTCAGGGACTGGCGGAGCTCCCGTTTCAGGATCTTCCCCGTGGGGGTTTTGGGAAGCGCATCCATGAAGATGATCCGTTTGGGGCACTTGAAAGCCGCCAGCTCCTTCCGGCAGTGGGCGACGACATCCTCTTCCGTCATCTTCTGTCCCGCCTTGAGGACGATGACCGCCGTCACCGCCTCCACCCACTTGGGATCGGGCAGCCCGATGACCGCCACCTCCTGGACCCGTTTGTCCAGATAGATGGCCTCCTCGACTTCCCGGGTGGGCACGTTTTCGCCGCCCGTCTTGATCATGTCCTTTTTCCGGTCCACCACGGTGATGTACCGGTCCTCGTCGAGGACACCCACGTCGCCCGAATGGAACCAGCCGCCCTTCATGGCCTCTTCCGTCTTTTCGGGTTCCTTGAAATACATGATGAGGGCGTGGGGCCCCTTGCCGCAGATCTCGCCCGGAACGCCGGTCTGGCCGATGGGGACGTACTGCTCGTCTTCCAGGCGGGTTTCCATGTTGAGTCCGCCCATTCCCGCCGACCCGAGCTTGGTGAGGGCGTCCTTCGCCTTGAGAATGGTGTGGTACGGCGCCAGTTCCGTCTGCCCGTAGTAGTTGTAGATCCTCGTTCCGGGGAATTTCTCCATGATCTCCTTGAGAATCTCGACGGGCATGATGGAGGCCCCGTAATAGCACTTCTTCAGGCTCGTCAGGTCGTACTTCGCCAGGTCGGGGTGGCGGAGCAGTCCGATCCACACGGTGGGGGGGGCGAAGAACATGGTCGCCTTGAACCGGGCGATGTTCTGGAGGATCTGTACCATATCCGGCGCGATGAGAACGTTCGTCCCGCCGACCCAGAAGACGGGGTTCATGAAGACGTCCCGCTGGGCGCAGTGGTAGATGGGAAGGGCGTTCACGTTGATGTCGTCCTCGTCGTACTGGCCGTCC
>ENA-ORXD01002292-ORXD01002292.1-sediment-metagenome-genome-assembly--contig:-NODE-2292-length-13094-cov-3.111162_pt1 | contig 13094 bp, 11 predicted proteins | sample MGYA00237862_ERZ511471 | MGnify/ENA metagenome assembly ERZ511471 | reverse complement strand
AACTCTTCGCGATAATGACCCGGACCCCCGCCGCCTTGATCGCAATGGGCGCGTGCTCCCGGGAGGACCCGCAGCCGAAATTGCTTCCCCCCACGATGACATCCCCTTCCGAGACGGCCGAGGCAAATTCGGGTCTCCCGTCGGCAAAGGCGTGTTTTGCCAGGGAGGCCCCGTCGGATACATTGCAGTAGCGGGCCGCAATGATAAAATCCGTGTCCACATCATCGCCGAACATCCATGCTCTACCTTCGAATTTCATGGCATCTCCTTGCAGTCGACAAGTGCCTGAGTGCCTAAGTGTCTAAGTGATCAGGTGATGGAGTGAAGAATGTTAGAAGCTCTCTTTCTTCACTCAGACACTCAGGCACTATTTCACTCAGACACTGATTTCTATAATTCCTCCGGAGAACCGATTCTCCCAAGGACCGCCGACGCCGCAGCCACGAAGGGATTGCACAGAAAGACCTCGCTTTTCGGGTGACCCATGCGCCCTACGAAGTTGCGGTTCGTCGTCGCCAGGGCCCGTTCGCCCGAGGCGAGAATCCCCATGTGCCCTCCCAGGCAGGGCCCGCAGCAGGGCGGCCCGATGACGGCGCCGGCCTCGAGGAAGGTCTCGATGATCCCCTCCTTCAAGGCCTCCCTGAGAATGGTCGGCGAAGCCGGGATGACGATCAGGCGAAGGCCCGACGCCTTCTTCCGGCCCTTCAGGATACTCGCGGCGTCCCTCAGATCCTCCAGCCAGCCGTTGGTGCAGGACCCGATGAAGACCTGGTCCAGCGTGATGTTCTTCGCCTCCGAGACGGGACGCACATTGGCCGGCGACGGGGGAAAAGCGATCTGCGGCTCGAGGGAACTCACGTCGATCGAAACGGTCTTCTCGTATTTTGCACCGGCATCGCTCTTTAAAAAAACGGGCTCCCACCGGGCCCGGCCCTTGACGTAGGCGCGGGTGATCTCGTCGGGCTCCATGATCCCGTTTTTCGCCCCTGCCTCGACGGCCATGTTGGCCATGGCGAACCGGTGCGGCATGGAAAGCCCGCGGAGGGCATCGCCGCAGAACTCGAGAGCGCTGTACAACGCCCCCTCGACGCCGATCAACCCGATGAGGCGAAGGATCAGGTCCTTCCCGCCCACCAAGGGGCGCAAAGTCCCCTTGAACTCGACCCGGATCGTCGGCGGGACGCGAAGCCAGATCTCGCCTGTGGCCATCACGGCGGCGAAGTCGGTGCTCCCCACGCCGGTGGAAAAGGCCCCCAGGGCCCCGTAGGCGCAGGTGTGGCTGTCGGCCCCGATGACGAGCTGCCCGGGCGCGACGAGCCCCTGCTCCGGCAGCAGCACGTGGCCGATGCCGGCCTCCCCGACCTCGTAGTAGAGCTCGAGCTGCTGCTCGCGGGCGAACTCGCGCATCAGCTTGGCCTGTTCGGCCGAGGCGATGTCCTTGTTGGGGACGAAATGATCGGCCACGAGGGCGACCCGCTTGGGGTCGAAGACCTTCGGGGCGCCGATCTCCCTGAAAACCTGGATGGCGATGGGGGCCGTGAAATCATGGGCAAAGGCGAGATCCACTTTCGCCTCGATGAGATCGCCGGGTGCGACGCTCTCGAGCCCCGCGTGTCTGGCCAGAATCTTTTCCGTAATCGTCATGGGCATCATTCATTCTCCGATTGTCTGATCGATATGGACAGCCGGAGCCTTTTCGAGAGTCCCCGACTGTTGTGCACGAACCGAGGAAGCGAGGAGAAGCGGGAGATCGGATCAACGATTTCTCTTTCCGATCCTCCGAGGCTCCGCTCTTCCGATCTTCGCACGCGTAAGGCCGCAACCGAGCGCCCTTCAATCGTACAAGGCCGACCCCGGTCACGATCATCTCTCATGCGACGGCTTTACGGGTTTCCTTCCCGTTCCGATTCAGCCTGTCCTTGCTCAGCTTGTACTGGATGCTGTCCACCAGGGCATGCCAGCTGGCCTCGATGACGCTCTCGGAGACCCCGATGGTGCTCCAGATGTCCTTGTCGTCGCGCGACTCGATGAACACGCGCACTTTCGCCGCCGTGCCCTCGCTGCCCTCGAGGATGCTGACCTTGAAGTCGGTGAGCTGCATCCGGTCCAGTTCGGGGTAGAACTTCAGGAGGGCCTTGCGCAGGGCGTTGTCCAGCGCGTTGATCGGGCCGTTGCCCTCGGCGGCGGTGATCTCCGTATCGTGGCCGACGACGACCTTGATGAGGGCCTGGGCGCGGGAGGGCTGGTTGCCCTGCTTTTCGTTTATAACACGGAAACACTCGAGATAGAAGGGCTCTTCGAACTCGCCCGTGGCCTTCCGGATGATCAGGGCGAGCGAACCGTCGGCCGCCTCGAAGGTGTACCCCTCGTTTTCCAGGTGCTTGATCTCCTCGACGATCCTGCGGCTCTTCCCGTCGCCGTCGCCGAGCGTGAGGCCCAGTTCGGCCGCCTTGTACTCGATGTTGCTCTTCCCCGAGAGATCCGAGACCAAAACCCGTCGCTGATTGCCGATGAGCTCGGGCGGGATGTGCTCATAGGCCAGGGGGTTTTTGAGCACGGCGTGCACGTGGACGCCACCCTTGTGGGCGAAGGCGCTGCGGCCGACGAAGGGTTGCGAGTTCAGGGGGGTGATGTTGGCAATCTCGCTCACGAAGCGCGACAGGCGTGTGAGCTCTTTCAGGGCGCCCTCGGGCAGGCAGGTCTTCTTGAGCTTGATTTCCAGGTGGGCCATGATGGGAACGAGGTCCGCGTTGCCGCAGCGCTCGCCGTAGCCGTTGATCGTCCCCTGGACCATCCGGACCCCCTTTTCGATGGCGGCCAGCGAATTGGCCACGGCCAGCCCCCCGTCGTTGTGGGCGTGGATGCCGAGGCGCTCCCTCGGAACCAGCGCAGCCACCTCGTCCACCACCTGTGCGATTTCCGAAGGAAGCGTCCCCCCGTTGGTGTCGCACAGCACGATCATGTCGGCCCCGTTTGCGACGGCAGCCTCGATCGTCTGGAAGGCATAACGGGGGTTTGCCCGGTAGCCGTCGAAGAAGTGCTCGGCGTCGTAGATGACCTCCTTTTTCTTCGACTTCAGATAAGCAACCGTCTCGCCGATCATGGAGAGGTTTTCCTTCATGGAGATTTTCAGGATTTCCTTCACATGCAGGTCCCAGCTCTTGCCGAAGATCGTCACCACCGGCGTCTGCGCCTCGAGCAGGGCCTGGACGTTCGGGCACTCGCCGGGCGGGGTGTGGGCGCGCCGCGTGCTGCCGAAGGCGGCCAGGCGCGCGTTCTTGAACTTCACCTTCCGGGCCAGCTCGAAGAAGCGCATGTCCTTCGGGTTCGAGCCGGGCCAGCCCCCCTCGATGTAGGCGACCCCGAACTCGTCGAGGCGCCTGGCCACACGGAGCTTCTCCTCGGCCGAAAAACTGACCTGCTCGCCCTGGGTGCCGTCCCGCAGGATCGTGTCGTAGATGAGAACCGCTCTCTTGTCCATCTGTTTCTGTCCCCCTCAAAATAAAAAATCCGTTACCAGGGAGCCTGATAACGGATTTCTTTGATTCCTTCCGGTTATGCCATCAAGCCATCATCAGCCCCCTACGCCGCCCGGACGTATGCCGATTATGTCGATAATAATGGGGATGATGGTGCCGATGATGATCTTCATTTCGAAAACCGAACCTCTAAAGTATTGGCAGAGCATAAGGCGTGCCGCCCCGTTTGTCAATGAATTTTTATCGGGTCGGCTTTCCGTCGCGTCGCGAGCCGCGCCCTGCGCCGCACAAAAGGATGACTGCGGCGCCGAGCCACCCGATGAGCCCCACGGCCTCTCGCCCCGCGCCCAGCAGGGTCTCGCTTGCGGCCACGACGGGTGTGAGCACGGTCCGCGCCCCGGTTCTCAGGCTTTCATCTGCGGCGATGAGATCGGCCACGGGGGGCGAAAACAGGTAGTAGAGCTCCACGAAGGCCCTGCCCGAGCGGGAAGGCAGGAGGTAGACGTCGCGGAACTCCCGCAGCGTGACCACGCGCGGCTCGAGCGCCGAGCCGAAGGCCGCCGTGGCGATGAAGCACCCGCCTCCTCCCCCGCCGCTGCTGCTGCCGCTGGAGACGAGCGGAGTCCCCGCGTCCTGCGTGATTGTGTAAGTTGAGCCCGCTATGCTGAGAGATCCTGTCCTGCTGGAGGCGGTGGTATTCGCGGATACGCTGTAATTGACCTGTCCGCTGCCTGTTCCGGTGGCTCCGGAGGTAATCGTGATCCACGCGGCGTTGCTGGACGCGGTCCATTTGCAGAGAGCTCCGCAACTCACGTTGGACGAGCCTGTCGAGGCATCAGCCGAAACGGAAGCAGTCGTTGACGGAATGGAGTATGAGCAGGTCCCTGCGAAAGATACTCCAAGCGCCTGAAATTTTCTTGCAGTCGTGTACGGAGGCATGGAGCAGCCATAATTCATCCTCATCTTCATCCGGAATACCCCGTTCGGTCGATCGCCGCCCGATGTGCCCCAGCTGTTGAGGACGATCCAGTAGTGGTTGGCCGGATCGGCATCATCGTCGTTGTACCCGATAACGATGACCGCATGACCTCCACCCTCCGACGCGTCATAATCCGTCCCGCAATAGGTATCAGGATTCCAGATTGCTTCCTCTGTCTGGTTGTTCCAGAACGTATAAAAGGAATTCCACGCTGCGGTGCTGGGAAGATAGTAAGACAGCCATACTCCCTTGCCTTGGCTGAGAATCGTTTTGATGTTGAGGATCGCATCGTCCTGGCTGACTGCTGTCGTCGCGATCGTCTGAACCGTCAGGGTCGAGGCGATGGGATAGTTTACAGGATACCATGAAACGTTTCCACAGGACCCCGAACAGGTCCCCCCTGCATCCAGGTAAGCAGCGCCCGGATTGGACCATGGGACCGCGAAACCCTGACCGTTATAGAAACTGGCAAACATGCTGAGGTTCCCGCCATCGCAGGCGCAGTCGCCCGTCTTGCAGGAATTCAAAAACTGAACCGACAACCGATCCTTGATCGAAAGCTGTGACTGAAGTGCGAGTTCCAATAAGCCCGTCCCCGCCCAGACCCAACAGTTGCCGCACATGCCCTGGTTTCGTTCGGATGGAGTGTATTGGATGTTCCCGAGGAGACTGAGCGACGAACCGAAGCGCTCCTCCGCAGCCATGATGAGACCGGTCCGGACCCACATGTCGATCTGCGCTCTGGGAGCATTTTCGTACTCCCGCTCCCACCGTTCCATCGTCTGCGCGTCGGGGCGCATGACGGCGGGCCGCGATTTCGGGATTCCCTGGGACAATGCGCTGGAGTGGAAGCCGACGAAAAGCGAAAGGGCAAGAAGGAGCGCAATACCGATCCGGGTCTTTTTCATGGGGCACGTCCTGTGTGCGAGGTGCTGCGGCGATGGGGCCGCGGTGAGTCCGTTCACCGCTCAATCCGGGGAGGCCTGTCCCGAAACCCCTTCAGCGGGGCGCCGCATCGCCCGGTGTCGGCGAGGGGAAATCGAACAGGATCGGTGTGCAGGCCCCCCGCGTGATCACCTTGAGCGTGCAACCTAACCGCTTTCCCGGCCGGATGTCAAATTTTTCGATAAAGACCCTGTCCGGGGGCGTCTCCCGGTCCGGCAGGAGGGAAAAGGTCCTCTTGAGAGCCGCCTGTCCCAACGGCTCCTCGACGGGACCGTCGGGGATGAAGCGGAATTTCACGTCGAACCGCCCGCCCGCAGCCGCGGAAGGAGCCACCGAGACGATCTCGGCCTGCCCCGGATAGGAGATGTATTCGCAGGGCCCGCCCACCAGGGGTCCCCGTGCCGTTTCCGAACCTGTCATGGAGCAACCGATCCCGGGCAATACAGCCCCGATAAGAATAATCGTAAAAATCCCTGTATTCTTGAGCGAAAACCACCGCCCAATCGATGCGCGTTTTCCTTCATGCCCCTGGCTCATCGCGCCCTCCCTGTTTACCCTGTTTTTCGGTTTCCCGCCTCTTAATCTTTACACACCGGCCTCCGCGCGGCAGTGACCAGTGACCAGTGGCTAGTGATCACTGCTAGTGATCACTGAAAGAGAAGCAAGTGGCCTTTTGAGCGCCTGAACCCGATTTCCCTCCACTAGCCACTAACCACAAACCACTTCTTCACTGTCCCCCGTCCCCTGCCCTCCAGATGATGCCCGTGGCCCTTTCGAGGGCGGCCAGGGCAATGCGGTAATCGCTCAGGGCATTGGACCAGGAGGCCCTGGCGAAGGTCAGGAGCGTAAGGGCATCGAGGACATCCGTCGTCCTGGCCACCTGCTCGCGGTAGCGCTCCTGGTTGATCCGGTAGTTTTCCTCGGCCTGCTCGATGGCTTTTTGCGTCACGGCGATGAGTTTTTCCGCCTCCTTGACGTTGAGCCAGGCGCTCTTGACCTCGAGGGACACCTGGTCCTTCACGTGGGTCAGTGCATTTTGCGCCTGCCTTTCCTGGCTGACACTGGCATCGCGGGCATATTTCGTCCGCCCCCACTCCCACAGGTCCCAGGAAGCCATGGCCGCAACGGACCAGTTCTCCGGATCCCGGTAGGACGAGCCGTTCACGTCTGCGCTTTCGCCATAACGCTGGTAGGTGCCGACGAGATTCACCGACGGGTAGAACTCGCTTTCCACGACCTTGACCTTCTTGCCGGCCTGCTCGGCCCTCAGGCTGTAGACCTGGATCTCGGGCCGGTTCTCGAAGGCTGTCTTCAGGCACTCCTCGAAGGCCGTCTCATAGGGTTTGTAATCGAGATTGTCCACCACGTCCACGGTCGCCTCGATGGGCCGGCGAAGAACGGTGTTGAAGCGCGACCGGGCCACTTCCAGACTGTTTTCCGCCCGGATGAGGGCCTGGTTGCCGTCGGCAAGCCGCACCTCGGCCTGGAGGTAATCGTTGCGGGGGACCAGGCCCACCTCGTAGAAGTTCTTCGCCAGGTCCCGCTGGGCCGTGAACTGCTCGACGGACTGCTTCGCCACCCCGACGAGCCGCTTTGCCTTGAGGATGGTGAAGTAGCCCCGCTTCACCTCCAGGACGATGTCCTGGATGGTTCCCCGTTCCTCCTGCCTCGAGGCGTCGGCCCCCAGGCGGTTGATGTCGTAGTTTGCCTTGAGCCGGCCTCCGGTGAAGAGCGGCTGCCGGGCATCGAGAGACCACGTGTAGTTGTTCTCCGTGCCCGTCGTGAGGGTGCCGATGGGTGGGGGCTGGTTCACGTAGGGCGCCGGGTACAACCGGGAGTAGTTGTACGAAGTGCTCAGCTTCGGGAGAAAGCCCGTGATGGCCTCCTTCGTCCTCGCCTCCGATGCGGCGACCCCCTCCCGGGCAGACTGGATCACGACGCTCTGCCTGAGGGCGATGGCGATGCTCTCTTCCAGCGTCAGCGGCACCGCCGCCTCCTGTGCCCCGGCCACGCAGACAGAGATCAAAACCCAGCACATACTGGCAAATATTCCAACCCGGATCGACCGCTTCATAACCATCACCTCACTGCTCTTGTGTGATCAACAGGCTTCCCCTCTACCCTTCGACACGCTACCCGCTACACGCGACACGCTTCTTTCTCCCCTGCCAGCCTCCGCCGGCTCAGTCCAGCCGCTTCCTGAACCGCCCCACGGCCCCAGAGAAGACGGCGGTCCCCAGGATCACCAGGGCCAGGTACTGCGGCCAGAGGACCTCCATGCCCACCCCCTTGAGAAAGATCCCCCGGATGATGACCAGCATGTAGCGCAGGGGATCGAGGTATGTGAGCCACTGCACGACAACCGGCATGTTCTCGATGGGAAAGACGAACCCCGAGAGCATGAAGAACGGGACGATGAAGAAGAAGGTCGTCATCATGGCCTGCTGCTGCGTGGCCGAGATGGTGGAGACGAAGAGCCCGATACCGAGGGTACTCAGGAGAAACAGACACACTCCGAGAAACATGAGAAAGATGCTCCCGGCGATAGGGACGTCGAACCAGAAAACGGCAAAGAGGGTCACGGCGGCCATCTGGGCAAGCGAGATCAGGATGTAGGGGATCGTCTTGCCGAGAATGAGCTCGAAGGGCCGCATGGGGGTTACGATGAGCTGCTCCATCGTCCCCACCTCCTTTTCCTTGATGATCGCCATGGAGGTAAAGAGAAGCGAGATGATCATGATGAGGACGGCCACAATGCCCGGGACGAAAAAGTCGCGGCTCTCCAGGTTCGGGTTGTACCAGGTGCGGACCCGTGCGTCGATCCGGCCGTAGTCGATCCGCTGGGGAACAAGCTGCCGGATAAATTCCTGGTTCAGTCTCTCGAGGACCTGTTGGGTATAGGCGATCCTAACCCCCGCCAGGTTGCTCATGCTCCCGTCGGCCAGCACCTGCACGGCCGCCGTCTCGCCCTTGCGGATGCGCTCGCTGAAGTCGGGACCGATCTTGATGGCAATGTCCACCTTCCTGCGCAGCAGGAGCTCCTCCAGCTCCCGGGGATCGTCCACCTGGTGAGTGACCAGGAAGATGGGGCTCCCCTCGAAGGCATCGCGGACGAGCCGGCTCTCCCTTGTCCGCGACGGGTCGAGGAGGCCCACCTTGACGTCGCGCACGTCCGTGGAGACGACGTAGCCGAAAATGAGAAGCTGGATGAACGGCATGATGAACAGAATGGGCCTGTTCTTCCTGTCCCGGAAGAGCTGGATGAACTCCTTTCTCACGATTTCGCGGATCCGGATCCAGTTCATTCTACAGCCCCTCTCTCCTCATCTTGACCACGGCGACAGCGGCATTGACGAGAAACATGACGAGCAGCACCCCGTAGCTTGGCCAGAGATAAGCGATCCCGACGTCTCTCAGGAAAAGACCGTTCATGATGTCGATAAAGTAGGTCGCCGGGACGATCCAGGTCACGAGCTGAAGCATCCGGGGCATGTTCTCCACGGGAAACACGAAGTTCGAAAGCAGCAGCGCAGGCAGGTACGAAACGAGCAGCGCGATCTGGTTTGCCACGAGCTGGGACTTCGTGGCAATCGAGATGAAGAGCCCCAGCCCGAGGGCCACCGAAAGATAGAGCGACGAGGCCAGGATCATCAGCCAGAAGCTCCCCTTCATGACGACACCGAAGAGCAGTTGCCCCATGAGCAGGGCCACGAGGACGTCCGTCATCGCGATGAGGAAATAGGGGATCGCCTTTCCCGTAAGAAACTCGACAGCGTTGATCGGAAGAGACCGAATCGTCTCCATGGTCCCGTTTTCGTATTCCCGGGCGATGACGAGCGAGGTCAGCATGGCCCCGACGATCATGATGATGACGGCAATGATGCCGGGAACGATGAAGTTGCGGCTCTCGAGCTCCTCGTTGAACCAGACCCGGACGCGGCCCTCCACGGGCGGGCGAAGGTTGTCGAGGCCCTGGCGGCCGAGGAAGTCGGCGAGAAGTCGCGAGTTGTATCGCTCGACGAACGAAGTGATATAGCCGCGGGAGATGGTCCCGATGTTCGGGTCGCTGGCATCGATCAGGACCTGCAGCGGCGCTTCGCGGTTCGAGCGGATGTTTTCGGTCAAACGCGGCGGGATGACGAGCGCAATCGTTGCCTTGCCGGCATCGAGCCAGGCCACGGCGGCCCGTTCGTCCGGCAGATAGGTGACCAGGTCAAAGTAGGCCGAAGCGCCGAGGCGGCCTGCGAAATCCCGGGAGAGCTCCGTGCGGTCCTGGTCGACGATGACGACCTTCACGTTGTCCACGTCGAGCGACAGCGCATAGCCGAAGAGCAGGATGAGCAGCAGCGGCAGCGCAAAGGCCATGTAGAGGCTCCGGTAGTCCCGGACGATGTGGTAGAACTCCTTCCGGGCCACGGCCTGCACGTTTCTCGGGTTGATCAGCATCGACGTCTGTCCCGTCTGTCCGGTCCAAATCCCCCTCTTTTACCCTTTTGACACCGGGGGCGCATCCCGTGAGGGTGCGCGACCATGTCTGGTTCTTTCCTCACCGGGCCGCCCCGCGAAGCGGATCAAGGCGGCAAAGGGGGATTTCTTCACTGGTCACTGGCCACTGATCACGGGTCACTGCCGCGAAGCGGCCGCGTCATCAATCGTATGAACGCATCATTCAGCGTAGCCTTCGGCTCCCCCGGGCAGGCCTCCGCGACGATCTCGCCGGGGCTCCCGATGGCGACGATCCGTCCCTCGTTGATCATGACGATCCGGTCGCAGTTCAGGGCCTCGTCCATGTAGTGGGTCGTCACGAATACCGTGACCCTCTCGCGGGCGAGCCCTCGGATGAACTCCCAGAAGTGCCTCCGCGTGATGGGGTCGACGCCGGAGGTGGGCTCGTCCAGAAAAAGGATCACCGGCCGGTGAAGAAGCGCGCAGGCGAGCGCCAGGCGCTGACGCCACCCGGGCGGGAGCTCACGGGTGAGCCGGTCCTTCACCTCTTCCAGGCGGGCCTGGCCGAGCGCCCAGCCGATACGCTCGTCCCACTGACTCTCGGGGACGCTGTAGATTCCCAGGTAGAAGCGGATGTTCTCGGCCGGTGTCAGATCTTCGTAAAGGGAAAATTTCTGGGACATGTAGCCGATGGTCTGCTTGATGGACTCGGACTGGCGAACGACGTCGTAACCGGCGACCTGCCCCGAGCCCGACGAAGGGGAGATGATGCCGCAGAGCATACGGATGGTGGTCGATTTGCCGGCGCCGTTGGGCCCGAGGAACCCGAAAATCTCCCCCCGCTCAATCGAGAAGCTGACGCGGTTCACCGCCGTGAAATCGCCGAAGCGTTTCTCCAGGTCTTTCACGGAGACAATCTCAGGATTTGACTCTGTCACGGGCACGTGCTCCATCGGTTTCCTCGATGCGGTGGATCATCGCGTCCTCCAGGCTTGCGAAGGACGACCGGATCTCATCGGGCGAGCCGTCGGCCAGGATACGGGCGCGGTGCATCAGGGCAAGCCGGCCGCACTTTTCCCCCTCGTCGAGGTATGCCGTCGAGACGACGATCGTCATCCCCGAGCGCCTCATCTCCAGGAGGATCTCCCAGAACTCCTGGCGGGAGACGGGATCCACCCCGTTGGTCGGCTCATCGAGGACGAGGATCCGCGGCTCGTGCACCAGCACGCAGGCAAGTCCCAGTTTCTGCTTCATTCCCCCGGAGAGCTTCCCCGCAGGGCGGTCGGCAAAGGGCAGGAGGTTGGAGAAGCCGAGGTAGCGCTCCCGCCGCTTCGATCTCTCGGCGCGGGCGATCCCGAAGATATCCATGAAGAAGGCCAGGTTCTCGTCGACCGTCAGGTCCGGGTAGAGGCCGAACCGCTGGGGCATGTAGCCGATGAGCCGTTTCACCGATCGCCTGTCCGAGACGGCATCGAGCCCGCCCATGACGACGCGTCCCGAGTTCGGGGGGATCATGGTGGCCATCATGCGAAGCAGCGTCGACTTCCCGGCGCCGTCGGAACCGACGAGGCCGAAAATCGTCCCCTCCTCGATCGCCAGCGTCACGCCCTGAACGGCCGTGACCTGCCCGAACCGGCAGGAAACGTTCTCGACCTCGATGATGTTCTTCCTCGCAGTCACCGTCACGTTCTTCTTGCCTGTTCCCTCTACCCTCTGCCCTCCACCCTCGACCCTCATTTCAACCACGCATCCGCCGGCATCCCCGTCTTGAGCTCCAGGTTCGGGTTCGGCACGGTGATCTCCACGAGGTAGACGAGCTTGACGCGCTCCTTGTGGGTCTGAATGATCTTGGGGGTGAATTCGCCTTCCGAGGCGATGAAGGTTACGATTCCCTCGAACGTCTTGCCGGGAAGGCTGTCGACCTTCACGTCGGCCTTCTGGCCCGGCTTCACGCCTCCGATCTCCGTCTCGCCGACATAGATCTTCACCTTGACGGAAGTGAGATCGGAGAGGCACAGTGCCTGGCGCGTCGGGGTCACGACTTCGCCCTGCTCGATATTCTTGCTCGTCACGATCCCCGCAAAGGGCGCCCGCAGCTGCGTCCGGTCCAGCTGGATGCGGGCCTGCTCGAGGGCGGCTTTCGATGCTGCGGCCTGGGCCCGGGCCGCCTCCACTTCGCGCTCGGTGGCTCCGATCCGGCCCAGGTTGCCCTTTGCCTGCCTCAGCACCGCCTCGGTCTCGGCGAGTTTTGAGCGGGCCGTGTCGTAGTTGAGTTTAACCGTCTCCCACTCCTTCTTGGAGACGACCTGCCGGGAGTAGAGCTGATCATAACGCTCCTTGTTCGACTGCGCTTCCGTCAGCACATCGCGGGCACTGGCCACCCCGGCCTCGGCCCGTGCCACATCATCGGGCAGGGTCTTGCGGTAGACCTCCAGGAGCGCCGCTGCCTGGTCCTGACTCCGCTCCGAGCGGTCGAGCGTCGCCCTCGCCTGATCACGGGCCGCCTCGAACTCGACGCGGTCGAGTTCCGCAAGGGGCTGGTCCTTCTCTACTTTCTGGCCCTCGGTAACGAGAACCCGGGTCACCTTTCCCCCCACCTGGAATGCCAGGTTCGAGATCGTGGCAGCCTCGACCGTCCCCGAGTAGATTGGGCCGTCTTTCTTCATGCCCTGCTGACCGAGCCAGACCATGAGCCCCACACCGAGCAGCAGAAGCACAAATGCGCCAATGATGATCTTTTTCTTTTTCAACGAATCCCTCCTCGATCGGTCTGGTCTGGTTTGCGCCCATTATTCCCCGATTCGGACCGTTTCGCCATCCTTTTCACGTTGCCGGCTTCCTGCGCCGGGCCACCGGGGTGCCGATCGCGGCGGTTCCCCGGACGAACAGGTTCACGAACTCGACGGCAAACCGATCGTTGTGACGCCGATTTTCGGCGGTCTCGAAAAAATACCCCAGGAAATGGACATACGCGAAGAACGCCCCGAGGAATGCCTTCGCCCCGGACTCCGGGTCGAAATCACGGAGGACCCCCCGGTCCTGAAGTCGACGAAAATAGTCGGCCAGCATCCTGACCATTTCCCCGAGAAATCCCCGAAAGATCCCCTTCACCGGGGACGGGTAGAGATGTCTCTCCGCGAGCATGATCCGGATGAGATCCCGGCGCTCGTCGAGCGTCGCCAGAAACCGGCGGGCGATCGCCAGAAGGGCCTCTTCGTAACTCGCATCTTCCAGTCCGGGAAGAA
>ENA-ORXD01002290-ORXD01002290.1-sediment-metagenome-genome-assembly--contig:-NODE-2290-length-13097-cov-4.543856_pt1 | contig 13097 bp, 15 predicted proteins | sample MGYA00237862_ERZ511471 | MGnify/ENA metagenome assembly ERZ511471 | reverse complement strand
GCGCTCTATGGCAACTTTCTCGATGCCGGAATTGAAATCTACGAATTTCACAAGAGCTTCCTGCACGCCAAGGTAGCGGTCATCGACGGGTATTGGGCGACAGTGGGGTCTTCGAATATCGATCCGTTCAGCCTGCTCCTTTCACGGGAAGCGAATGTGGTTGTCGATGACGAAGCTTTTGCCGCGACCCTGGCGCAAAGCCTTAAAACGACGGTGGAAACGGATGGGCAACGAATCTTGGCGGACAATTGGAAAAAGCAGCCTGCCGGGATACGGTTTATCAGCTGGCTCAGTTTCGGCTTGCTGCGCTTGATGATGGGAATCAGCGGTTATGCCCGTGAAAAGAGCGGGGATAGGAACGATCTTCTCTGAAACAAGCGAACACCGGGTTAAATGGCCAAATTTTCCTCAAGCGGTTCGGTAGGCGCAGCCCCCCCCTACATGGTCGTCACGCGGAGGGGGCCTGAAGAACTAATCTTCGCCCGCCATTTGTGCCAAACGTCGACAAAGATCCAGAACCTCGGCCTGGTGTTCCTGCTCCTGTTGACGAAGCCGCTGCTCCATTTCATCAAGCTGGCGTTCCAAGCTCTTGATTCGGTCGCGGTATCGCAGCACGAAATCTACGGCCTCAAGCGACAAGCCCATATCTTCATACAGGTAACGAATGAGTTTGAGTTTGTTGACCGCCGCCAAACTCAAGCCCTTTGCGCCGTGAAGCATGACTTGGGATGTGATCAACTCTTCACGCTCACATTGGAGAATGAACTCCTCGGAAACCCTTGTCAGGCGAGTGACGATCCGATATTCAAAAAGGAACTCAGGGTGGTTGCGGAAAATTGCAATCGGGTATTTGTCCATGGTTTTTCTCCCCGCCAAGCTGACTTGAACGATTCAGCCGGGCTCGAAGTCTACTTTTGATGCAGAGACTTCCACTGGCCTAGCAGTTTTTTCTCTTCAGCGGTCAGCTTTTTCGGCAGAACGGCTTCCACGGTGACATACAGATCACCGCGTTGATCCGGGTGCTTGAATTTAGGCATCCCCAACCCTCGCAAATGGAAAACCTGTCCATTACCGGTTTCCGGTGGGATAGTCAGGTTTACTGTGCGGTCGATGCCGGGAACCGAGAGCTTGCCGCCTAACAACATGGTGAACAGGTCCACCGGAACCGTGATCTTCAGATCATCGTGGTCGCGCAGAAACCGTTTGTCGGGCAAAACTTCAATGGTAAGATAGAGATCCCCCGATCCCCCCCCACCGGTACCCGTACCCCCCTGTCCCTTGAGCCTGACCCGGGATCCGGTTTGGACCCCGCGAGGAATTTTGACATCAATTTTGCGTCCGTCCTCCCATTCCAAAACCCGCTGGGTACCGTGGTAGGCTTCATTGAGGCTGACCTGAAGTGAATGTTCGAGGTCTCCTCCGTGCCTCGGTCGCACCTGCTGATAAAATTGCTGACCGCCCCTATCTCCAGGGCTTTGCTGCCGGGCTCCGCCGCCGAACAGATTCGTGAAAAAATCCGAAAAGCCGCCGCCAGCACCAAACAGCTCTTCAAATTCTTCGGGATTGACCGTTCGGTAAGTGTAATTTTGATTGCCTGCTGCCGCTCTTTCTCCCCAGTTAAAGTCTTCGGGCTTGCCTCCGCCTTGCTGGTACTGTTGCCACTGTGAGCCAAGGCGGTCGTACTGCTGACGTTTTGCGGGATCGGACAGCACCTCGTTGGCCTCGTTGATTTCTTGAAATTTTGCCGCAGCATCACTGTTGGACGGATTGACGTCAGGGTGAAATTTTCGAGCCAGCTTGCGGTAGGCTTTTTTGATCTCCTTCGCGTCAACGTTACGATCCACCCCCAGAATTTTGTAGTAATCCTTGTACTCCATACGGTCTCCATTTTGTCGCATCCAGACGGGTTGGCCTTACAAATTCAACAGCCCATCCTTGCACCCTACCCAGGGTCTAGAATCAATTCGATGCGATCAGGACCTGAGCCGGCCGCAGCAACTTATCTCTGTACAAATATCCCTTTTGTTCCACCCTCACCACGGTGTTGGCAGCGACTCCGGGTGACCGAACCATACCTATGCTTTCGTGAAAACCGGGGTCGAATGGTTGGCCCAAGGCTTCCATCTCTTTGACATCGTATTTGGTAAAAAATTTTTCCAGAAGGTTCCGGTTCATTTCGATCCCCTGCAAGATATTTCTGCTATTCTCCTCGTGCGAGATATGACGCAAAGCCAGATCAAGTCCATCAGCCACCTGTAAAATGTCTCTCAGCAACGTTTCCTTTTGTGCCTCAACTTCCTGAGCGGAAGTGCGTGCCAGCCGTTTTTTGGTGTTTTCCAGATCGGCAAGCAAGCGCAGATATCGTTCTTCCCAGACAGTTCCCTCATCCGGCGACTGTTTATCGGTCTGTGTATCCGTAGTTCCGGTAGACCCATTACTATTTTTCAGAATCTCATCGGCCATGATCGCTCCTCTTTGCACCGGTGGTCCCGCCATGTTTATTTCTTTCGACCTTGCAAGAAAACAGGAATCTAGTCATAAGCGAAAATCGATTATGCCCATAACTTTTATGAAATCAGTGTTAGAGTAATTACGTTGAAGTTTTAGGAGTCATTTTTATAATTTTATAGCACTAAAGAGAAAAGGAACCGTATCGATCCATGAAATATGATGTAAACCAACTATTTGAGCGTGTGATTAAAATTGTCTTTGGGGCGATTCTTTTTGTGCTTATTTTCACAATGGTAATCGGTGCTTCCAAGATGTTCTTGAATGTTTGGTATATCCTGCGCAATCCGGCTGTTGCAGGAGAATATGTAAATTTGATCACGGATGTTTTGACTCTCTTTGTTCTTGTGGAAATGTCAAAATCATTGGCGGAGTATTTTCATTCACAGCGACTGAGAATGGTTTTTATCGTCGATGCCGCCATTGTTTTTTTTATCCGTGAAATAATGATTCTAGTCTTTCAGCATCAAACTTCCCCCGCAGACCTCTATGCATTCAGTGCGTTGTTGCTTGCACTCACAGCCTTGAGGGTCGGTTCAATCTTCATGTTCCAAAAAGAGTTAAATATGGTTAACCCTGCCAGCGTCAAGAAACGTTCTGAGTAGTGTTTCGCAAACGGAGCCATCCTCGACGGTCTGACAGAGACACCTACGGCAAGACTGTGGCGAAGCGTAGGCTTATGAAGATGAGTATTTGAAGTCAAATTTTTAATGGCCAGCTCCGGACTGCATATCCAGCTCAGCAGATATCGTCAGGGTTTTATCCTGAAAAATTTCTTCAAGCCGAGCCTTGTCTAACGTTTCCTCGTCAAACAAGGTCTTCGCGAGGGTTTCCAAAATCGTGCGATTTGCATTGAGTGCCTGAGTCGCATAGCTCTCGGCGAGATCAATAAGCTTTTCAATCTCCTGATCAATGAGCCAGGCGGTCCTTTCACTAAAGACTTTTTCCGTGGCAAGCTTGCGGCCGAGGAAGGGGTGTTCTTCCCCGCGAGAGAAGCTGAGCGGCCCCAGGCGATCACTCATCCCCCACTGGCAGACCATTTTCTCAGCAAGATCCATCACCTGCTTGAGATCGTTTTGCGCCCCGGTCGATGATTCACCGAAGTTCAGTTTTTCAGCAACACGCCCCCCCAGCATGACGGCCAGTCGACTCATGAGGTAACTGCGCTGATAGTGATAGCGGTCATCTTCCGGCAATTGCTGGGTGACTCCCAGCGCCTGGCCACGAGGAATAATGGTGACTTTGTGGATGGGGTCGGTGTGCGGCAGGCACCGGGCGACCAGCGTATGGCCAGCTTCGTGGAATGCGGTAATCAACTTCTCTCGATCCGAGAGAAACAGTTTGCGTTCCATACCCATGAGCTGCCGATCCTTGGCCTGGTCCAGATGCAGACGGGTCACCTTTTCGGCATCCTCGCGGGCCGCGATCAGGGCTCCTTCATTGACCAGACTCTGCAGGTCGGCACCGACCATCCCCGGCGTCCCCTTGGCGATCAGTTCCAGATCGACATCCTCTGCCAAGGGCATGTTGCGGGTATGTACCGCCAGGATTTTGGCCCGGTCCCGCCAGTCCGGTCGCTCGACGACTACGGTGCGGTCGAAGCGACCGGGCCGCAACAAGGCACTATCCAAAACATCCGGCCGGTTGGTCGCCGCCATGACGATCACCTCGTCATGCGGATCAAAACCATCCAGCTCGGACAGAAGTTGATTCAAGGTTTGTTCCCGCTCATCATTCCCACCGCCCAACCCTGTGCCACGTGCTCTGCCGACGGCATCCAGTTCGTCGATAAATATAATGCTCGGGGCATTTTTCTTGGCGTCAGTGAAGAGATCTCTGACCCGGCTGGCGCCGACGCCAACAAACATTTCGATAAACTGGGAGGCGGAGATATTGAAGAAGGGCACTCCCGCTTCGCCGGCAACAGCTCTGGCCAGCAGCGTTTTACCAGTCCCGGGAGGGCCGACCAACAAAATTCCGCGCGGCACCTTGCCACCGAGTCGACTGAACTTCTCGGGTTCCCGCAGGTAAGCAATGATCTCCTGGAGTTCCTGTTTGGCTTCGGCAAGGCCGGCGACATCCGCGAATGTGATCGGTGAGGTCTTCGGTGCATACTGGCGCGCACCCGATTTGCCGAACTGGCTCATGGCGTTGCCGAGCGACCCGCCCGCCTTGCCCATCCGGCGGGAAAAGTAGAGCCAGGCACCGATGATAAGAACCCAGGGGAGTAGGCTGATGAATAAACTGGTCCATATCGACTGTTTTTCTAAAGGTTTGGCAGTGACAACAATCTTATGTTGGTCCAAAAGGCGGATCAATTCCGGGTCATCGATCGAGGGGAGTGTGGTGCGGAAATCTTTAAAGGTATGGGTGCCCTCAACGTTTGCGGCAACCAGTTCGTTGGCGGAAAAAGGCTGCCCTTCAATAAACTTCCCTGATAAATCTTCTCCTTGGATGGTCACTTCTGCCACATGACCTTGCCGCAGCTCGGTTTTGAAGCGGCTATAGGCGATTTCGGCAACCGGCACCGCTGTCGATTGCGGGGAGAGATAAACATAGACCCCGTTTGTCATAATAATCAGCAACATTATCAGCAGAAATCTCTGCCAAGGATCTTTCAAAATTGTCGATTTTGTTTCAGTCGGCACTTTTTGCCTGCCCTCTCTACTCACTCGATTCCCATTTGTTTGTCCTTCAATCGTTGGCGTGAGCAGTTATTATTCAAGTATACGATCTGTTCGGCCGCCCTTTCGTTTTAAATCCGGCAAAACGATGGGATGAATCAACGGTGGTGTTCTTAGATTCTACTATCAACCGTGAGCGATTACACAAACGTGGGCTGATTTTGACTATTAGAAATGTTCCTGGGAAACGAATAACCCGGTTGTGATTGTGACAAAAATAAATGACTTCATTGATTAGGTGATCAAATCCGGCAGCAGAGGCGAGCCCTGGATACCTGAAATAATTTCGGATATGGTCCGGCGATTGAGAGATTTTGGTGGGTTTAAATGGGAAGAGTCTCGTCGGAAGATTGGGTGGTTTCGTGTGAGGCTGAATCAGATGATGGATTATCGCAATTCAGTTGGGGCGAGGACTCCTTTCAGGAGCCGGCCGAGAATATCGGCACCGGTCACAATTTTCTTATTGTCACCCCAGACAAGAACAAGATCTTTGTCGATGGGACGATCATCAGGACGGGTGGAACTGTTTTTCATCTGCAGAATGACATCACCCAGGGAAATTTTCTGGTCTTCGACAATGATCGGGAAGTGGCAGCACTGCCAGGGCGCGAAGGATGGATTACCGAGTAAGGCTTCACGCAGAAACTTATCTGAATCCAGCGCATACCGGGGGTAATTCCGGGAGTCGGTGAGAATGACCCATTTTTTTTCGGATTTTGCGATGGTCTGAATGAAAGGATCGTCTGCTGTTCGCTGAAAAGGCGGAAAGACTAACTGACCGTCCCGTTCCTCAAGAGAAACGAGACTCGCAGGATGGATCACCTCTCCCTGGTCGATGACCAGCAGATCATCAATCGCCAGAAAGTTCATGGCCCCGATCCCTTCGAACTGGTTGATGTCACTCCCTTCCGCCTCGATATGTTTTCGTAAAATCTCGGTAATATCCTTTTCCCGGAGATAGAGGATGCTCTCTTTTCCGAGCCACCAGTCGAGCAGCAGCCCGGAGGGTTTGGCAACGGGATAAAGCAGGTACTGGTAAAAACGCAGGGCCGGACCGAGCATGGCGGCCATGCGCAGGGCATGGCGGGAAAAGTAGGCCTGCGGGATAATCTCGCCGACCAGGGTAATGACAACGGTCGAAAACAAAAAGCTGGAAAGCCCAGCCAGAACTGAATGGGACAAGAGCGTTAAGAGCACGTTGACACCGACATTGCCCCAGAGAACGGTCACCAGCAGAAAGTTGGAATCTTCCCTGAGTTGCAAGACCTTTTGCGCATCCCGGTTGCCATTGGACCTTTCCACCTCCAGCCGCAGCCGGCTCACTCCGAAAAAAGCCAGGTTCAAACCTGAAAACATAGCTGACTGGCTGATACAAATTAAAATGCCGGCCCAGATCAAGATGTCCATGTGTTCTCCACAACACGTCTGTCCACGCCGTTATCAACGGGATTGCCTGCTCAGCCATGTTGATGCCTGCCATTGCCGCGATACAATAGCTGTATGAAAGATGATTATTCTTCCCGGCTATACCATTACACAGATCGAGAGGAAATGGCCAATCGCTGGACGCACATCCCTGCCGTGGCGGTTTTCCTTGCAGGGGCCTGCCTGCTGATCGTGCGAGCCGCGGAAACCGGCGATCCTTACCGGATCGTTTCAGTCAGCATTTTCGCGGTCTTCTTGAGCAGCTTTTATGTCATATCCTCGCTTTACCATTCGCTCAAACATCCCCGTCTTCGCTATCTGTTTCGCGCTTTGGACCACGCTGGAATTTTTCTGGTAATCGCGGGAACCTACACTCCGTTTGCCTTGGTCACTCTTAATGGCACCTGGGGCTGGTCATTGTTCGGTGTGGTATGGGGATGTTCCATTGTCGGATTGGTTTACAAGAGCATGTTTCCGCACAAACACAAGATCATCATGCCGCTCCTCTACCTGGCACTCGGTTGGGTGGCGGTGATTGTCCTCAAACCAATGCGTGCCGCCATGCCCCTGGAAGGGATTTACTGGTTCATTGCCGGCGGTCTCAGCTACAGCTTCGGACTGATTTTCTATGCGGTTGGACGGATTCCCTATAACCACGCCATCTGGCACCTGTTTGTTCTCGCCGGAAGCATCTCGCACTATCTCTGCATTCTCTGGTACGTTATCCCCACCTAGGCAATCCAAAGACCGAAAAAATTTCCTGCCTGCTACTGTTGAATCAGCAGGGTATCGCCATGACAGTTTCGCTTGTCGGCCATTGACGTTGAAAAATGGGGTGGTAAACCTCAATGGCTCTGGTTGGCGTGTACGGTCGTCTTCTCCTGCAGCTTCAAACCTGGACTTTACTTTTAATTTGCGGATAGATCCGACCCGCCAACCGGCCCAGGGTCATGCCTTGAATCAGGATAGAAAAGACAACGACAATATAGGTGATGGTAATAATCACCGTCCGTTCCGGCCCGACAGGAATAGACAAGGCCAGTGCGACCGAGATTCCGCCGCGCAATCCACCCCAAGTCAGGACCTTGACCGCACCGCGACTGAAGGAACGGAACGACTGCATGAGTACGACAGCCCCCCAGACACTGGTCAAGCGAGCGAACAGGGCGATAACGATTGCCAGCAGGCCCGCAACGAGCAGCGCCGGAGTGAAAGGGATGACCAGGACTTCCAGGCCGATCAGCATAAACAGCAGGGCATTGAGGATTTCGTCGACCAGCTCCCAGAAGTTGTCAAGTCGTTTGCGGGTCACTTCCGACATTGCGAACGCGCGACCATGGTTGCCGATCAGCAAACCAGCGACCACGATGGCAATGGGGCCGGAGGTATGGATTCGATCGGCTAGGGCATAACCGCCCATGACCAGGGCGAGGGTAATGATCACTTCGACCTGGTAGTTGTCGACCCTTTTGAGCATCTGGTAGGCAAGCACCCCAATCGCCAGGCCCAGCACGATTCCTCCCCCGGTCTCTTCCAGAAAGAGCAATGCCACTTTGCCCATCGTGACATCCCCCTCCCCAATCGCTAGAGCCAGGATGATCACGAAAACCACGACGCCGATTCCGTCATTGAAAAGCGCTTCCCCGGCGATCTTTGTTTCAAGACTTTTGGGGACGCCAGCGGTCTTCAGAATTCCGATGACCGCTACAGGGTCGGTCGGCGAAATCAAAGCGCCAAACAACAGGCAATAGGTAAAAGCAAGCGGAATATTCAACAGGCTGAGCACAAACCAGGTCAGACCTCCGACGATAGAGGTTGAGACAATCACGCCCATCGTGGACATGACCGTGATAACCCACTTCTGGCTGGACAGATCGGCAAGCTTGATATGCATTGCTCCGGCAAAGAGCAGAAATGACAACATGCCGTGCAACAGCGCCTGGTTGAAATCGATCGTCCCCAATATTTCTGAAACCCTGGCCTGACCAATATCCATGCCCAACCAGCCCAACGCAACGAACCCAAGTGACACGGCCAAAGCGATGAACATGACTCCGATGGTTGTCGGCAGATGAAGCACTCGGTAGTTGAGATAGCTGAACAGCGCCGTCAATACCATCAAGAGGGCGGTCATTTCGAACAGGGTCATGATTTATCCGGTGAGGTTCATGGTCAGGATTGTGCCAAAGGCGAATCTGCGGGTATCTCATCAGTCCAGACCTTGAAACTTTTCAGCGTGTTGGGGCCGAAAGTGTTGCTGATGGCGACATCGGCAGCATCGCGGCCGCGGGCAATCAGCACCCGGCCGCTCCGAGGTTCATTGTTCCGCGGGTCAAATGTGTACCAGTGCCCATCCAGGAAGGCCTCAAACCAAGCGGCGAAGTCCATCGGTGCGTAGGGTGGCGGCAGGCCGATGTCGCTCAAGTAGCCGGTGCAGTAACGCGCCGGGATGTTCATGCAGCGGCAGAAACCGATGGCGAGGTGAGTGTAATCCCGACATACGCCTGTTCGCTCGTTGTAGGCTTCCCAGGCGGTTTTTGTGGCGCGGGCATGCTGATAACCGAATTCGATATGGCGATGGACGTAATTGCAGATTGCCTGCACGCGTCCCCAACCGGGAGGTTCGTTGCTGAATAATCGCCAAGCCTCTTGCGAGAGCAGATCTGTTTCGCAATAACGGCTTCCCAGAAGGAACACCAGGGTCTCCTCGGGAAGTTCCGGTACCGGAACCTGCCGGGCTGAAGCAACCACCGCATCCCGTTGTCCGGTATCATTGACAATCGCATTGGCGGAAAGACGAATCTCGCCTTTCGGGGCGACAATCCGGCTGCACCAGTTACCGAAAACATCACGATAAGCCGTGATAGGAACCGACGGCCGAGTGATGAGATGGTCGGGAACGATGACATCGGAAGCCCGCGAGTAATGGATGTGCAGTGTCAGGATCATTGGCGTCGGCTGGGGGCAGTCATAAATCAGTTCGTAGCCGACCCGAATCTTCATCGTTGGGACTCCTTCAGAGTGCAGTAACATTATGCGACGGAGGCTCACTTGGTCCCGGCTGGGGAACCTGTGTTCTCCCTCTCGTCTATCGTTCGTCTAATTCTATAACAAATTAAACCGATTTCCCCGATTCTTGCTCTTTTGGTCGAGCGTGGGAGGACATCGAGCGAATTGCTCATGAAGTCAGCTGACCAAAGCTGGTTCGGCTGAAGAGACACAACCAAGGGTCGTTGGATGCAGTTAGGAAGCTGCTGTTGGGCCTGGCCGCCAACAGCGGTTGTCATCGTTTCGAACAGTGTGGGATTCCCCCATTTCATCATCCTTGCCTGAAATGCCATAAAAACGACAGAATCAAACTAACTCAGGCAGGAAAAGCGGTTAAGGTGTTCAGGAGTCCGATTAATCATCTCGGATTGTTTTGGTGGGAAAGATTTGGTCGACGTAGTCTTTTCTTAAATTCCCTGGGAGCCGAGAAAATTCATTGTGAGAGAAGAATCATCTATTAAAGGTGTGAATCAACTTCCATACGTTCGTGCAAGACTCGGACAATTTCAATAGTTTCTAGTTCCTTGGTCCGGTAATAGATGACATGTCTGCCGGCAGGATATTTGCCGTAACCGGTGCGGATTTGATCGCATCGCTCCCCCTGATTTGGATTTTCGGCCAATGTTCGAAAGCAATGATCAAGGTAAGACAGATAAGTGAGCCGCTGTTGGCGTCCCCACCGGCCCTGCGTGTAACGACCAATCTCGCGAAGGTCGTCGAGGGCTCGCTTTGTCAGGAAAAACTGAGGCATCAACCAAGGTCCTCATCAAGCTCACGGTTTAGAGTGTCTAAGGAGTAGTCAGCCTGGCCACTCTGCTCTCCTTCAATCAACGCACGACGCAACAAGTCGAGTCGAGCTTCACGTTCTTCGAGAAGGCGTAGTCCGGCGCGAATAGCCTCGCTGGTTGAACCATAACGACCGTTTTCAATCGCCCGCGATATGAATTTCTCATAGTGTTCGCCCAAGGTCACACTCGTATTTTTCCCCATGGCATTTCTCCTCCGTTGATTTTATATTGTTATATACCATCTATTGGTATTTTTCTACTTTTCAAAGCCGTCCATTTGCCGATATTTTTTCATGACCACTTGTACTGCTGCGGAAACAAACCCAAAGCGTAAAAGGAGGTCGTCATGGGAATGAGAATTGGTTATGCCAGGGTCAGTTCTTCAGGGCAAAAGCTGGACGTTCAATTGGATCGGCTATCTGACTGCGAAAAAATCTTTTATGAAAAGGCATCAGCACGAACAGCCAGGGATCGGCCAGAACTTCAAAAAGCCTTGGACTACGTGAGAGATGACGATGTTTTCGTGGTGACCAAACTCGACCGGCTGGCCCGGTCCGTCGTGGACCTGGCTGGAATCGTTCAGTTACTTGAAAGAAAACATGTAGATCTCGTTGTTCTCGACCAAGGAATCGATACAACAACGATGTATGGTCGGCTCCAGTTCAATATTCTAGCAGCCATAGGCGAATTCGAACGGGAACTCATCAGAGAGCGGTCCATGGAAGGTCGCTTGAAGGCAATCGCTCGAGGCGTCAAATTTGGGGCGAAGCCAAAACTATCAAGACAGGAGATTCTGGAGCTGGTCAGGGATTTCGAGGAACCTGGATGCAGCAAGACGGAAATTGCTGAACATTATGGAATCAGCCGATCATCTGTTTACCGAATCTATATGGAAAACCGCCTGCAAAGTTTCTGAAAAAAAGCGTTAAACAAGAAATGCCCCCGGTCTGGCGATCGAGGGCATTTCTTGTTTAAAGGAGTGAATTATCGCCGTAGACTAATGATCTACGGTCTAATCCTCACCGCGGTATTGAATCACTCAATGGATTTTCGTTTGGGCATTTCCCCTGTTATTGTTCGTCACTACCGATAAAGCGATAGATGACTGCACCAATTAGAGAACCCACAATTGGTGCCACCCAAAACAGCCAAAGTTGGGAAATTGCCCAATCACCCACAAATACCGCAACCCCAGTGCTACGGGCCGGGTTCACCGATGTGTTGGTTACAGGAATAGATATCAAGTGGATGAGGGTCAGACACAAACCGATACCTATGGGGGCGAACCCCTGAGGAGCACGTTTGTCTGTAGCACCAAGGATTACGAGTAAGAACATCATAGTCATAACCACTTCGGTAATGAGTGCTGCAAGAAGGCTATATCCACCGGGTGAATGGTCACCATATCCATTTGAAGCAAACCCTGCGGAAAGTTCAAAGCCCGGTTTGCCACTGGCAATGAGATAAAGAATGCTTCCTGCGAAAATAGCGCCCAACACCTGTGAGATAATGTAAGGCAATAACTCCTTTGCTGGGAATCGGCCACCAGCCCAAAGACCAACCGAGACAGCCGGATTCAGATGACAACCAGATATATGTCCTATGGCAAAGGCCATCGTTAGCACAGTCAACCCAAAGGCAAAAGAGACACCAAGGAGGCCGATGCCGACATTCGGGAATGCCGCGGCTAATACGGCACTGCCACATCCACCAAGAACAAGCCAAAACGTGCCAAAGAACTCAGCGCCATATTTCTTCATACACTATCTCCTTTGCTTCTGTTGTTAGGATAGCCAAGCATGCCTTGACGGATCTGCATTACAGAGGGTTGTCGGCATAATGCCGGACAATATGCTATTTTCGCTTCACAATAAAATTGCCATCATCTGGGCAATTACGACGGAATCTCCCTGCCCTTGGCATGTGGTGATATTTTATGCGGTTCCATATAAAACACTTCCATTTCCTTCGGGCACAGAAAACCTTGAGGATAACGGTATCGTCCAAGGGCGGCCTCACACTGGATCTCAGTGCCATCGTCGCCTAAAACTGGCTCAGACTCATCCCCACCTGAAACTGGATTCGGTTCATTTTTATGGCAGACCTCCTTGAGAGAAATGCCCCAAGAGGTTACCCTAAGCCTGTGTCAAGGATGCGTCAAAGTGGCTTGGCAGAAGAATTGGTGCTAATCAGGAAACAATAAAACCGCTGGGCGGTATAGTCGACACAGCGGTTCACAATATCTTGGGCCAAATTGCCATTATTCCCTCCTGCAACCCCATAGAAATAAGACACGATCCAATTTAACCAAGCCTAAAGGCTTGTCAAGGGATGTTAATGTCCGATTAATCATCTCGGATTGTTTTGACTGGAGAAATTTTACTGGTGAGCCTTTTTCTCAGATTCCCTCAATTCCCAGAATGTCGCGCCCAACCAACTTGACAATGCTGTCATAAAGGTATAATTTCTATACCATGCGATTCGAATTCGACCCCAACAAAAGTCTCTCGAACTTTTCCAAACACGGCATTGATTTCGACGTCGCCCAAAATTTGTGGAACGATCCAGACCTACTCGAGATACCAGCAAAAACGACCGATGAGCCGAGGTATCTTGTTATCGGTAAGATCGATGATAAGCACTG
>ENA-ORXD01002289-ORXD01002289.1-sediment-metagenome-genome-assembly--contig:-NODE-2289-length-13101-cov-3.236640_pt1 | contig 13101 bp, 10 predicted proteins | sample MGYA00237862_ERZ511471 | MGnify/ENA metagenome assembly ERZ511471 | reverse complement strand
TGGCCATGGGGGCTGACGACGGCATTACGATTCAGGATAAGGCTTTGGAAAACCTGGACAGTTATGGTACCGCTTATGTTTTGTCCAAGGCGATCCAAAAGATTGGTCCCTATGACCTGATATTATGCGGACGTCAGGCCGCCGATTGGGATGCAGGCCAGGTTGGCTCCATTCTGGCCGAGCTGCTCAGCATTCCGGTCGTGACTATAGCCCGCAGCATAAAGACTGCCGATACAAGCCTCCGGGTGGAAAGGGTGCTTAAAGACGGCTATGAAGTGATCGAGGCTCCTATGCCCTGCCTGGTAACGGTCAGCAATGAGATTGGTCTGCCCCGCCTGCCTACCGGCATGGGAATCGTCGCCGCCGCGCGAAAAAAGATTCCGGTCTGGACGGCTCAGGATATCCAGGTGGACTTGCCCCAAATGGCCGCAGCGGGTGGACACGTGGAAATTCTCAAACTGTTCGTCCCCGTCCGGGATGTCAAATGTGAGATGGTTACCGGAAAGGATCTCCGGGAGGCGGCGGTTCAATTAGCCGTAAAGCTCAGGCAGGCGAACATAATACAATAGAAGGCGGAGGAGGATATTTGATGAACACATCTAAAAGCATTTTACTCTGTGGCGAAATAGAAAAAGGGGGGTTGGCATCCATCACGTCGGATCTCCTGGGAATTGGCCGTCAACTGGCTGACAAAACAGGGCAGGAGCTGGCCATTCTTTTAATGGGCAGTAATATAAGCAATTTGGGTCCGGAAGCAATTGCCTGCGGCGCGGACAAGGTCTGGATTGCCGATAATTCTTCTTTAGAGCAGTTCAACTCCGATGCCTACACTCTTGTGGCGGCGGACCTCTGCCGCAAGGAGACACCGGATATACTATTGCTTGGTCAGACCGACATGGGCCGTGACCTGGCGCCAAGACTGGCCGGCCGGTTGCAGTGCGGCCTGGCCACCGATGCCGTCGAACTGGATATAGATCCGGAAACCGGCCTTCTGCTGGCCACCAGACCGGTGTTCGGCGGTAATGCGCTGGCCACGGTAGTAGCGAAAAATGCACGACCTCAGATCGCAACCATCAGGCCGAAGACGGTAAAGCCGGCGGAGCGCGACGCTTCCCGGCAGGGTCAGATCATTCCCCTGGAGGCAGCGATCGATCCGGCGGCCGTCAAAATTAAAGTGTTGGAGCGAGTTGAGGAAAAAGTCGAGGGCGTAAAGCTCGAAGATGCCGAGATAGTGGTAAGTGGAGGGCGAGGCATCGGCAGTGCGCAGAACTTCACCATGATTTGGGACTTGGCCCGGCTGCTGGGCGGCGCAGTCGGTTCTACCCGACCCGCCTGTGAGGAAGGCTGGATATCTATGATGCACCAGATCGGGCAGACCGGGAAAATGGTCAGCCCCAATCTTTACATCGCCGTGGCTCTTTCGGGCGCCATGCAGCACATCTCCGGTTGTACGGGATCCAAATGCATTGTCGCAATCAATCAGGATCCGGATGCCAATATTTTCAAAATGGCCCATTACGGCGTCGTCGGAGACTATAAGGAAATCCTGCCGGCTTTTACCGAAAAAGTCAGGGAGCTGCTGGCAAAATAAGCGGCAAAGGGCGTTTATGCGCCTTGGAAATAATGCAGTGACGGCAGAGGTACTTTCGTCCTCAGTCTGTAAAAATAAAAAAATACAAAGGAGGAAAAAATATGGATTTTCGCTTCAGTGATGAGCAGGCTATGTTTCGGAAAATGGCCAGAGAATTTTCAGAAAGGGAAATTGTCCCGCTGGTGGAGGAGTATCGCGATGCGGAAACTATTCCTCCGCCAATTATGCTGCAGCTTTGGCAGAAAATGGCTGCCAACGGTCTGGTAGGAGTGACGCTGCCCCAGAAGTATGGCGGGCTCGGCATTGACAGTGTCTGCCAGGCGCTGATCGTCGAAGAAATCGGCAGAGTATGCGCCGCCATTGCCTGGTCGCTGTCGATCCACCTGTGGCACTCTGTTTACATCAATATGTACGGCACGGAAGAGCAAAAGGCAGAATATCTGCCGCAGATTTGTCAGGGAAAGGTCATCGGTTCCGTAGCTTTTACCGAACCGGAAACCGGCAGCAATCCCAAGGCGATAACCACCAAGGCAACACTTGAAGGTGATGAATACGTCATCAACGGCACCAAACGTTTTATTACACTGGCCGATATAGACGGCCCAATCGTCGTTATTGCCAAGGACAGTGAAACTGAGGGAGGAAACCAGTTGAGCGCCTTCCTTGCTCCCAAGAATGCGCCCGGATACAGAACCACCCCGCCTTGGAAAAAGATCGGTCTGCATGGCCCGGCCACATGTGATATCTACTTTGAAAATATGCGCATTCCCGCGAGCAACCTGCTGGGCAAGCACGGGCAGGGCTTTCAGGCTCTTTTGGAAACAATGGAGGTGAATCATCTTACCCACAATTCGGTGCTATTGGGCATGCTTCAGGCGGCGTATGACGAGTCGCTGAAATATGCTCAGGAAAGAATGGTGCGCGGAAAGCCGATAACCCAGTTCCAGACGATTCAAACGCTCATCGCCGATATCGCCGTGGGATTGGAAGTGAGCCGATCGCAGCTATACCGCTTTGCGGCCACAATGGATGCCGGGGATTTGCACGAAATTCAGATTCAGTCGCGCGTGACGAGGATTTTTCTCTCAGAAACACTCAACGAAGTAGCCAGAAAAGCTCTCCGCGTTCATGGTTGCTATGGATATACGGAGGATTTCAAGATAGCCAGAATCTTGAGAGACGCCCTTTTCGGCGAGGTTGTGGAAGTTGTTAATGATGTCCAGCGAATAATCTTAGCCAACCATTTGCTGCGCTAACTATGGCTGGCAGCGCAACGGCGATAAAATGGCCGTCTGTCCCCGCGCGATGCTTTGGCGGGTAAAAGGCCTCCTGTTGCGGGTATTTCGGCGTACAATGATTAAGCCGAAAATAAAAAAGGTATTAATGAAAAAGACAAGGGAAGGGAGGGGTAGTTTAAAAAAGGCAGAGCCTTTTTTAATGCGACCTCTCCTTTCCGACAGATGAACTATGATTTAAGATAACCTGACTGCAGTTCTGTTTTTGGATTTTGTTTCTGCTGCCGCCCCTCCCCGAAGACTAAACCTCCCGGATCTCTTCCTTTCCAGACGGCTGGACACGAGCTTAATATTTCAGCGATTAAAAATTTAAATATAACAGATCCCTTTGCCAAAGGACGATGGAGGGGGAGGAGATTTTGAAAAGGGAATAAATACTTTCCGGGAAGGGACCAATTTTTTATCAACCTGTTGAGATATTTAATTACCGGAGTAATAATATATGCTATAAGAAAAAAATGTAGATCACTATCCGCCTCGAGGTAAATATAATTCTTAATCGCCAAAGTCGATAGGAGTGTATTTATGGCCGAAAATTTTCTTCAGGATTTTGAGGTTTTAGATCGAAAACCATGCACTGCTTTATGCAAAATCAAAGGCGAAGTGGTCCTTTTTGGCGGATTTGCCGGCTACCATCAAAATATTATTGAGAAAAATCTTCCCTGGCCCCAGGTGTTGGTCCATGGGGGTATGAATTCTTATGAAGATAGGCTTCTCAATCCTTTCGATTTCATGTTTCTTTGCAGCTTATTTAAAGGCGGCAGGTTTGATTTTGAAGAGATGGCGGTAAAAAGCAAAGTTATTCTCGTTGGGGCAAAGTCGGAATTGGATCGCGCTGCACAGCTGATCAATTTCACCTTTCAGGGTCCGGACAAAATCTTCTTGGAAAAAGCGGGAGTTGAACCCGCTTGGCGGGATCAATACTTAAAGGAAAAAAAGTATTTTTCGCTGAAAAATAAAAAAGGAAAACCGATTTCTCTGGCGCAGATGCTTTCCTTTCGGGAACTGGACAGCGCTTTGCCCCGTAAATGGTCCATACAGAGAACGAAAAACATGTGCTTTATAATTCGTGATCTGGAAACAGGCGGCTGCCGGGAACTGGACATCTCACCCAAGGAAAAAGAAACAATAAAACCGGTGTGGGGAATTCCTCCTTATTACGGCGGCTTTCCCGCGGCCCTGGCTTTTTCCCTGCAGGTGCTGGGATACGGATCACCATTTCAATCAAAAGGACCTACTACCTGCATGATGCTGCGCCTGAATGGTCTTGCCGTATTGGTTGATTGCTGCCCCTTCTGGGATTTGCTGGCCGTCAAGACGGGCGTCAGCATCGCGGAAATAGACGCGCTGATTCTTACCCATTGCCATGAAGATCACATGGGAGGTTTGTTAAAGCTCATTCGCCGGGGAAGAAAAATTCGAATATATACGGCTCACGATATTTTCCGGATGATGCTGTTCATTTTATCATGGCAGCTTGATTTGCCGCCGGATATGCTCAGGCAGTACTTCGAATTTCATCCCGTGCCGATAGAAAAATGGACGATCATTTCCGGCATTGACTTTTTCTTTCAATACACCTCCCATCCAATACCGTGCATTGCCGTACGCGCCCGGAAGAAAAACCGCAGCGGTCTGCCGTCAGAGGTACAAATAACGTCCGATACCGTCGGGATGAACTGCGCCCAGAATATGCTCGATCAGGGGGTTATTTCCGACCGCAGATATACCCAGATCATGAATGTCTTTGAGGGCGATGTAACCATCGCCGACGGCGGGGAAGCCGGTTTGCATCCGGCGCTGCAGGACTTCATGGGGCATGACGTCCGGGCTACTTTTTTGGGACATCGGCAAAACGAAGCAAGCGATGTGCCCCTCCATTTTTCATTTGTGGAACCTTACCATCTCTTTCCCTTTGAGAATCTCAGCATTGCCTCGATCATCAGCCGGGCCGTCGACAGTTTCTTGAAGCCGTTTCCCAACATTGATGTGGGGCGCTGGGCGCAGATATTGAGGGAAGCCGCAATTTATCGTCCCGTAGCCACCGGGCAGCTGATTCTGCAGGAAAAGATGGAAGAATCAGAATTTCTGTTTATTGTCGGCTTCGGCCTTTTTTCGGTCATTATCAATAATCAGGAAGTCGCTGTGCTGCATGCAGGCAACTTTTTCGGAGAAAATGTTTTTGTTGCTGCTGAGAAAAAGAGGTCTGCTCATGTCAAGGCGTTAACCTATGGGATTGTGGTCGGACTCAATGCCGATGTCGTCCATGAGTTTTTAAATGACAATCCGGACGTCAAAAACCGTTTTTATCATTTGGCGGAAGCAAGAGAACTGTTGAGCCGGACGCTGTTATTCGGACAATTGGACACAACGGAAAAGATAACCCTTGCCCTTTCGCTGGATAAGATTTGCTTGCAGACGGGAGATTATTTGATAAGAAAAGGGGAAACTGAAGACTGCGGCTATGTATTGTCTCGTGGCACGCTGGAGATTCCGGGAACAGACATTGTCTTCACACCGCCTTCAATGGTCGGTGAATTCACGGCCGCCGGTTTCACCGAACGTCGTACCGCTGATATCAGCGCTACGGAGGATTTTACAGAAGTCTATAAAATAACCCGCAATGATCTGCAAAGATTGATGCAATCAAGTCCTGATATCGAAATAAAGATAAAAGAGCTGGCCCGTTCCCGCGGCCTCAAGATTTAAAAGCCCGGCATTTTACCGTCAAATTTCTTTGTCAATTTTCCTTTGACATAAGAGATTTTCTTGTCCTATATTGAAAATCATAATCCCAAAGGAGGAATCATGACTGAACTTGTAAAAATTTCCATTGCAGACCACGTGGCAGATGTCCGCTTCAACCGACCCGAAAAATATAACGCTTTAAGCCATGAAATGTTTAACGCCATGGCCGCCGCCATCGACCGGCTGGCCGGTGAATCGGCGGTTCGGGCCGTCGTCGTTTCCGGTGAAGGCAAAGGCTTTTGCGCCGGTCTGGATTTTGAGAATTTTGCCGCCATGCAGTCCAATGGGGAAAACAAGATTGAGAATCTCACGGATCGTTATGGAAACCGCATCTCCAACATTTACCAGCATGTCGGCTACGGCTGGAAAGAGCTGCCGATGCCGGTGATTGCCGCGATTCACGGCGTGGCGCTGGGCGGCGGCTGCCAGATCGCTCTGGGTGCCGATATTCGTTTCTGTACGCCCGATGCGAAACTTTCCATTATGGAAATGAAATGGGGGCTGATTCCGGATATGAGCGCTTCTCAGACAATCCGTGATTTGGTCTCCATTGACGTGGCCAAAGAACTGATCTTTACCGCAAAAATCATCAGCGGTGAAGAAGCCGCCCGGGTGGGGTTGGTGACCCATGTCTGTGCCAATCCTTATGAAAAAGCCATGGCCCTGGCTAACGAAATTGCCTCCAAAAATCCGGATGCCGTACGCGCAGCGAAAAAGGTCTTAAACGAAACCTGGCATGGAGATGCGGCACGGGGTTTGTTGATGGAATCTGCGCTGGAGATGAAGCTGCTCAAAACACCCAATCAGGTGGAGGCCGTTATGGCGAACTTTGCCAAGCGGGCGCCGGTATTCAAGGATCCCGCCTGACCAATTTTGCGGGTAAGAGTCCCGGGTAGGATAAGAAGGCGTGCGGCGCTTCTGCCCCCTGCGGGTGCGTGGATTTTTAGAACAAGGGGTTGCAGCCCCTTGTTCTCTCTTAATTGTTCTGACTGAGTGTATTTTATCTTGCATGATTGGGAAAAATTCAGCCGCCCTTTGTTCCTTTTTAATTCAGAAGCGCATAGTCGAAATTATACGTGGTTGCGCAGCTGCAGCTCTAAAGGGTGCGGCTGAAGATAGAGCTGCTCTTTGAGGTAGGCCTCATCGTATTTTCGCACGTAATGGTTCAAAAGCGTCACCGGCACGATCAGAGGAATGAGACCCCGACGGTAATTTTCGATGACTTCCAAAAGCTCCTGCTTTTCTTCGGGCGAGAGGTTTTTCTTAAAGTAGCCCATAATATGGTGCAGCACATTGATGTGTTTAGCCGGCGTCGGTTTAAGCGCCATAGCCTCGAGCAGAAGTTTTTCATACTGCGAGCTTAGTTCCCCGGCCTTCATTTCCCCGGTACGGGCGACCAGTCGGCCCATCTGCTGCAGATATTTCGGGCTGTGCGCCATGAGCAGCAGCTTGTGCCGCGCGTGAAAATCAACCAGACTGCGCAGATGCTGCTTTTCGCTGCCTAATTTCCGGTAGCGCCGGTAAGTGAATATGCGCTCGATAAAGTTTTCCCGCAGCAGCGGATCATGAAGCCGTCCCTCTTCCTCCACGGGCGTCAGTGGAAAATGTTCCATGAAAATGCGGGCAAAAATGCCCACGCCGATTTTGTGCGGCATTCCTTTTTCGTCATAGACCTTCACCCGTTCCATTCCGCTGGAAGGGGAGTCGCTCTTAAAAATAAAGCCGCAAAGGTCTCGTCCTGCCAACTCGGCGACCCGCTTAGACGCCCAAGCCTCCATGCGGTCCGTATGGTCAATTCCTGTCTGAGTAGTGACCAGCCGCGGCTTATGGGGGGCTCCGACCAGACGAAGCGTTTCGCGCGGCACGCCCAGGCCGCACTCGACCTCCGGGCATACCGGCACATAATGGACATATTTGCCCAGTGTATCGCGCAGGAATCTATCCAGCGCATGCCCCCCGTTATAGCGGACGTTTTCACCAAGCAGACAAGTGCTGATGCCGATCGGAATTTTGTCCATCAATTCACCCTTGCTCTTCCCCGCCGATCAACGGCAGTACTTTATCCAGATGAAAATAAATCAGATATTTGTGACCGGATTTGTCCTTGCCTTCCGTCGCGCGTTTTTTGCGGCGGATTTCTGCAATCAACGGGCTGTCCTCTTCTTCCCGTATTTTGGTCAGATAAAGCCGCCGGCCTTTATAACCATCCTTTTCTTTAAAAAGGAAGACTGCCGAAGGATTGGCCAGCAGATTGGCATGGGTTAATTTTTCCGCCGCAATAAAGGCCACCGTTTCCTCATCAATAAAATGCGGCCGGCTATAAATAGCCGCGTTGACTTTTCCTTGGGCATCCGCCGTCGCCAGCACGCCGACTCCTTCCTTTTTTTCAAAATATTCGCAAAGCTTCATTTCATCTCCTTAGCTACTTTTTTAACAGATCATGCAGGGCCTGCTCCATTGTCGGGAATTGAAACTCAAAACCCAGCTGCTGAAGGCGAGCCGGAATGACTCGTTGCCCTTTTAAAAGAACGCTGCCGAATTCCCCCAGCATAATTCTGATCATAAAACCCGGCACACCCAAAGGCCAGGTCGGCACACCCAGTGCCCGGCCGATGGCCTTGGTCATCTCGCGGTTGCGGACGGGCTGCGGCGCGGCGCAGTTTACGGGGGCCGATATATTTTTCTGATTGATGAGGAATAAAAAAATATTGACGAGATCCTGTTCATGCACCCAAGAGAACCATTGCCGGCCGTTACCTAACGGCGCTCCCAGCCATGCCCGGTAGATGCGCAGCATCTGCTGCAGTGCGCCGCCGCGGCTGCCCAGCACGATGCCGAAACGGCAAGTGATGACTGAGGCGCCGAGGGTTTGCGCTTCATTGGCGGCCTTTTCCCAATCCCGGGCAACGGACGCCAGAAAATCAGTGCCCGCGGGGTAATCTTCATTGAGCTCCTCGTCTTCATGAAAGCCGTAATAACCAACGGCGGAAGTGCTTAAAAGACGCATTTCCCTGGTTTTGCCGCGGGACATAGCTTCAACGAGATTGCGCGTGGTCAGAATCCGGCTCTCCAAAATAGCCCGTTTTGTCTTTTCATTCCAGCGGCTGAAGATGGAAGCCCCGGCCAGATTGATAAAAATGTCGTGCTGTGCGGCTTTATCCTGCCAGGCGCCGCGTTGTGTGCTGTCGGCTTCGATAAAAGAAACCGCTGCCGGAAATTCATTTTGGGACTTGATCGTCCGGTCAAGCACGGTGACCTGATGCCCCTGCTGAGAAAGCTTTCTGGTCAGACTGCTGCCGACAAATCCTGTGCCGCCCGTAATAAAAATTTTCATCAATTTCATCCCCTTTATTATTATCCTAGTCTGTCCTTGCCGTCATTTCAATGGTTATTTTATTCCAGGCGCAGATGCTGAAGAAACCACCCGGAAGACAGCTTTTAATCTGCCTGAAAGAAAATATGCTGAGCAGCATGGTTGATCTCTGTGGCAGAATTTCAGCGGACGTGTTAGATTATGAAAAATCATATCAGAAGCGACATTTATTTTATAAAATCCCTTCCTGCCTCCCTTTACGAAAGGGAGGAAACCTCTCTTCGTAAAAAGGGATTGGGGGAGATTTCTGAAACATGCTCATTTTATTTTACGACCATTAATAAGAACAACGCGCCGGAGCGAGAGATGATTAAGCTGCTCAAATATTTTCACCGCGCGGTTAGGCGGCAAACAAGATCGAGACAAAAAAGCCCGGCGGGCATCCGCGGCATGCTTCCAAGATGAAACCACGAAGCATGCCGCATGATGTTGGCCCTATTATTGGACAATTTATATAAATAATACTGCCGCGGGAGATTTTAGGCCATGTTTTCCTTCAATAAAAACAGACTGACGACCAGCAACAAAGCAAACGACGCAAACGGCCCCGTCGCTTACTGGATGAGCCGCGAGCAGCGTAATGCCGATAACTGGGCACTGCTGTGGGCGCAAGACTTGGCAAGGCAGCGGGGAGCACCCCTGGCTGTGGTCTTCTGCCTTGTGCCGGAATTCCTTCATGCCTCCTTCCGACAATACGCCTTTATGCTCCAGGGGCTGCAGGAAGTTCAGGAAAATCTCGCTGCCAAAAATATTCCCTTTTACCTGCTTACCGGCCGGCCCGAAGATGTCCTGCCGCCATGGCAGCGCCAAAATAATATCCAGGCGATCGTGGCGGACTTTGATCCCCTGCGCATCAAGAGAGCCTGGCGCGAAAATGTCGTAGCCAAGGTGAAAATTCCTTTTTACGAAGTCGACGCGCATAATATTGTTCCCTGCCTCATTGTTTCGGCTAAACAGGAATACGGCGCTTACACTCTCCGTCCGAAAATGCACCGGATGCTGGAGGAATATCTGGAGGAATTCCCGCCGCTCCGGAGGCAGAGTCTTCCCTGGAAGGCAAAAAAGCCCCAAATAGATTGGGTGAAATTAAAACAGACGCTCGCCGCGGATCGTTCTGTCGGGGAGGTAAGTTGGATCAAATCGGGTGAAAAAGCCGCACAGGCTGCGCTTAGCGATTTTATCGTGCAGAAATTGCCGCACTACGTTCAAAGGCGCAACGATCCCAATCAAGGCGGACAATCCAATCTTTCCCCCTATCTTCATTTCGGCCAGCTTTCCGCCCAGCGCGTGGCGCTGGAAGTCAGGAAGGCCGCCGCCGACCAGGAGACAAAAAATGCTTTCCTGGAAGAGCTTATTATTCGGCGCGAACTCGCGGATAATTTTTGCCTTTATAACCCGGATTACGACAATTTTGCCGGTTTTTCCGCCTGGGCCCAAAAAACGCTCAACGAGCATCGTGGGGATCCCCGGCCTTACCTTTACTCCCGGGAGCAGTTGGAGCAGGCGCAGACGCATGATGACCTGTGGAATGCCGCCCAAATGGAAATGGTCAAACGAGGCAAAATGCACGGCTATCTGCGGATGTACTGGGCGAAAAAGATTCTGGAGTGGATGCCTGCGCCGGAAGAGGCCATGGCGGCGGCGATTTACCTCAATGATAAATACGAACTCGACGGCCGGGATCCCAACGGCTATGCCGGCATTGCCTGGAGCATCGGCGGTGTCCATGACCGGGCGTGGAATGAAAGAAACGTATTCGGCAAAATCCGTTACATGAGCTACAAGGGCTGCCAGGCTAAATTCAACATTAAAAAATATGTGGAATGGGTCGGCTCCCTGTAGCTGTCACTAACTTTCTTTTAGCTGAACAGTTTCCACCCTCACCCGGGCCAGGCCTTTTTCGTAAAAACCCAGTTTTTTCGCCGCACCTTCACTTAAGTCAATAATCCTTTTGCCGGAGGCGGCATTGAAATCGCTGGGAAAGGGTCCCCGGTCGTTAACCCGGACAATAAGCCAGCGACCATTTTCCAGATTGGTAACTTTGACGTGGACGGGAAGGGGCAGATACTTGTGGGCGGCAGTCAATCCCCGCGGATCAAAAACTTCTCCGTTGGCCGTCATGCGGCCATCCTTCCCGCGGAGGGTTTCGTAGCCATACCAGGAGGCAATGCCGGTTTCCCGGTAGGAATAAGACTTCTCCACCGACATGGGGTAGTACATCTTTCCCTTAACTTTATAGGGAGCGTTCTTTACCCGGCCCTGGCGAATTGCTTCTTGCGGGGAAAGTCCGTCGATGGCCTCGATATCCTCGTTTGTGAGAGCCCAGTCAAGGGGGGCCTTTACTACCTTGAAGGTAAATTTTCCGATATGGTAAACGAGCTTCGTCGTCCCCGCCGTTAATTCATAGGCGCCTTTCACGACATAAAACACGCCCTTGACCGTTCCTTTGACTACCTTGTAAGGGACTGAAATGACGCAGCAGTTCGTCAGAAAAAAACAAAGCAAAAAAACAAGAGGGGCAAAAACAACACACCTTCTCGTTTTGTCAAAAAATGTCCCGCTTTGTTTTGTCAACCCGTTCATCATGGAGATCCATTATCCTTTAAATGCCAACCGGGGCGGACAGTAGTAGATTTCCGGTTGCGGTTTCCTCAATCAGACTGATTAAACCGATCTGCCGTTGCTTTTCTGGAGAGGAAATATAGGTGAGCCGCTTTAGTATGTCAATTCAATACTGGCCGGGGAAAAATAGAAATAACAAAAATCGCCTCCCCATGCGGGCGCGTGGATTGATTAGAACAAGGGGCGTCCCTCCCTTTCGTAAAGGGAGGCGAGGAGGGATTTGATAAAATAAATGTCGTTTCTAATATGAAACCTTTAATAAGATGGAGGAAAGATGGAGAGGAGGGAAGGCATGGCAATCAATTCCCCTTTTTCAATAAAGAGGCTGTGTCCGAGCAGCCGGCCTCGCGGGGAGATTTTAAAAATATTTGCAGCGTAAGCCGAAAACAGAAAATAGTAAAGACTGTTTCCCGCTGGGCTAACGCAGGCATGATCCAGCCAACGGAAAGGGCGAAATATAACTTGCTATTTGTGAAAAATATGGCAATATAATTACGCAATATGTTATTTAACACATATAACGGAAATATATTATGAATTTTCTGACATTCAAAGAACAATTGAATAATTACACTGTCTTTAGTTTGAGCGATATTCGCAAACTTGATGACCGCTTTGATCTGCGCCGCTTGAGTGAATGGCAGACCAAGGGCTATCTTCAACAAATCAGACGCGGTTATTATGCTTTTTCCGGCCTGGAAATAAGTGAAGCCGTACTCTTTCTTGTGGCCAATAAAATATACGCGCCGTCCTACGTGTCGCTGGAGATGGCGCTGGCGCATTACCATTTAATTCCGGAAGCTGTTTACGGCATCACCTCCGTCGCAACCAGAAAAACAAATCGCTTTGCGACCGCTTACGGGGATTTTCTTTACCGGCACATCAAACCGTCTTTGATGTTCGGCTATCAACTGATTGACGACAAGGGACAATCGTTCAAAATTGCGGAAGTGGAAAAAGCCCTTTTGGATTATTTCTATTTGAATGTCCATCTTACTGCCCGGGAAGATTTTGACGAGCTGCGCTTTCATGACGAGGAATTCAAAAGGCAGGCGGACAAAGTCAAACTGCAAAGATACCTTCTGGCATTCGGCAATAAAAGCTTGAACGGAAGGGTCCGTAAATTTTTAAGGCAGATCAACTATGATTAGCATCAGCCAAATCGAACAATACTATCCGCAGCACCTGCGCGGTTTCAAAAGGAACATTCTGCGTGAATACCTGCAATATAAGATTCTGGAAATTATTTTTAGTTCCAGGCTGGCCGGTAAGCTCTCGTTTCTGGGAGGCACTGCGCTGCGCATTGTGCATGAAAACATGCGTTTTTCAGAAGATCTTGATTTTGACAATTTTCAACTCGGCGCAAATGATTTTACAGCCCTGACCAAAGAAATCGAGCACGGCCTGAAGTTGGAAGGCTATGAGGTCGAAAGCCGCAGTGTGCTGAAAAAAGCTTTTCGCTGCTATATTAA
>ENA-ORXD01002287-ORXD01002287.1-sediment-metagenome-genome-assembly--contig:-NODE-2287-length-13108-cov-17.572941_pt1 | contig 13108 bp, 13 predicted proteins | sample MGYA00237862_ERZ511471 | MGnify/ENA metagenome assembly ERZ511471 | reverse complement strand
CCCAAGACTTCCAGCAGCAAATAGTCATCCCCTGCCAGCACTACTTTTCCAGCCGGACTGAGATGCACGGCGGAAACTGGCAGGTCCATTTCCATTTCAGGCATCTCCAAGCTACTGCTATGCAAGCTGATCATTACTTCTTCATCGGAACCCTGACTGATCTCGATCCGCTCTATGCCGGATTCAGGATCAAATTCCAATTGTTTCCATACCTGATCAATCATAGCTTCAGGCAAATGACATTCTGAAATCTCAACAACCTGATGGGTTCCAGCAGCCAGAAATCCAAGTTTCCCGCTCGGAGAAAGATGAAACTGCAAACTATTTCGATAATTCCAATGGCGATCCCCGGAAATTACTTCATTAACGAGCGGTTTTTTAATTCCGGCAATTCTCTCCAATTGTTCGTAAATAACTTCCCGTTTGACCGCGCGTTGTTGATCATAAGCCAGATGCTGATAATGGCATCCCCCACACTCTCCATAATGCTTGCAGCGCGCCTTAATCCGCTGTGGAGAAACACTCTCCCATTCCCGGATTAATCCCCGTGCGTGCCCGCGTTTTTCTTCGACAATCTCTACTCGCACAACTTCACCCGGCAAACCAAAAGGCACAAAAATCGCCCGGCCATCAGCCAATCTGCCCATGGCATCGCCGCCATAGACGACTTTTTCAAGTTTCACCTCAATCCATTGCTGATTTCCTGCCATAGTTTCATCCTTATCATTGCGGGTGTTGCCAATAAAAAAAAACCCTCTCGAAATGAGAGGGTTCCTTCTGGCGGAGAGGGTGGGATTCGAACCCACGGAACCTTGCGGTTCACGCGCTCTCCAGGCGCGCGCGTTAGGCCAGACTACGCTACCTCTCCAGAACATAGAACTCAGTTGAGCGGCCAAAATTATACCACAATTAAATCATTTCTATTAAGAAATTGATCAATTGAATTTCATTTTTAAGATATTCTATATAATCATATTTACAGCTCAAATCAATATCGTGAGGAAATCTATGAAGCGGAATATTCGGGTCATAATCGCAATTAGCTTGCTGGCATTAACAACCCTGGCATGCGGGACTTCTTCCAACCTGTCCAAGTCATCTTCAGCTACGTCTCAAGCGATGACAGAATCAGCGGCACAGGTCGAAACGCAATCCGCCCAAATTCAAGCCACAAACGCTTCCATTCAAGCCACCAATCAAGCCCTGTTAGACACCCAGGCTACTGCGCAAGCGCGGCAAAAAGATGCCACCTCTACACCCGTGATTCTTTCAACGCCAACGGCTGAACCAACATCCAATGAACCCAGTATCAACGATAATCGGGATGAAGCCTTGTCCAACCTTTCTGCTGTGTTTAGCGCAGGCGTGCTCTCCGAAGGGGATTTGACCAGCGCGGAATATTACCGATTGGACGATTTCGACGAATCATGGGCACAGATCAACTGGTATCAATGGTGGAATACCGGTTTCCAGCCTGAAGATTTTGTAATTCGCGTCGACTCCAGTTGGGAAACCGCCAGCAACACAGCCAATTGGTTCTCTTCTGGTTGTGGTTTTGTTTATTCTGAAGATGGCGTGGAAAACCATTACATGACTTTTCTGGCTCTGGATGGCAACGTTCATACATACCGTTATATCAACAATCAATTTACCGAAATGAAAGGCGGGTATTTTGGAAAAGTAGGCACGCCAGAAGGAGAAGCGGAATTAATCATCGTAGTCAACAATCAGAGAATGACTTTCTTTGTGGATGGGCGGAAAGTTGTGCAATTCGATGACCGCAATATCTCCAGTGGAAACCTGGGGTTCACGCTGAATTCCGGCACGAACAAAGATTACGGTTTTCGCTGCCTCATGCAGAATATTGATCTTTGGATTCTCGAAGATTAATTTGCAACTTAAGTCTGGCACAGGCGTACATAATATGAACTGAATTTGCAGAGTATAATCAAACAGATATATTTACACACGATTATTTGGGATTTGGATTATGAAAAGCAATCAAATTATCAATCTCGCCATTTTTTCTGCCCTGGTATGTTTGGGGCTGACCAGCTGCGTTTCTGCACAGCCAACCGTGGAGGCAACCTTGCAGCCCACTTCTACGGCATTGCCGACAAGGCTGCCGACCAACACGCCAGCTCCCACGGCAACCCAAACCCCAATTCCGACCATTACCCCTACGCAAACGTTAACCCCGCTTCCCACCCCGGCAGATAATTTGAGCGAGGCAAGCCTGTTTGCGCAAGGAAAATTGGGAGACTACGATTATTTCCTGACACTCCAATTTCCAGAAGATATTGAAGGCAGCTACTACGCCAAAGTGGATACAAACAAACCATACACCTGCGAGCCGATTGCTGATCAAAAAAACCGCCTGTTCTGTGACGGGCGCATCCCCGGCTATGACGACTACTTCACATTAGATCTATATGACGGCCAAACTGATTTGAAAGTATATTCAACGGAATTCTTCGTCCCATTAGACATTAACTAATCGGTAGGTTAGCAAAAAAATAACCTCATGTCATCCGACATGAGGTTTTTTGATTCAACCAATATATTTTTTCAGGATCTTTTTCTATTGGCAAGCTTCAAAAACGGGTAAATGCTGTTCTAATGATGCCCGCTGTAAATTTGAATATACCCGCAGCAAATCCTGACGGTCCGTATCTGCCATAATCTCATCGTAGAGATCCGCATCAGCGATTTCAGCTGCTACGCCCATCGCACAGGCGTCTTGTTCGCTGGAAAAGGTGACAGGTTCAATAACCATTAACTCAGGAATTTGAACACCGTATTTTTCCGCCTGCCTGACCAGCGTATCCAAATGGCGTTGTTCCGATGCGGCAATTTCTGCAAACACGGTTTGGCCGCCAAGCTGTTCATCCATTGACAGGTAAGTTTGAAGCGCGCCCCACTCTTCCAAAATCGCTTCTTCAAGCCCAGATTCTTCTTCAGTGCTCAAAGGTGTAAGGGTATTTCCACTTTGGGGTTGACCCTGTCCACGGCCGCCTCTGCCACCCCCGCCCCGGTTATCAGTTGTGGTGACACCGCTATCCGCGTTTACCGTTATGACTGTTCCTAATAAAAAGCTGCCTGCTAACAGGCCTGCTACTGCCAAACCAAAGATTGTGTTTTTTGTTTTCATCATAAATCTCCTATCTGAAATGGTGATAGATTGATCATATTCCAGCAAATTGAAAAACCAGTGAACAGATTATGAAGAATTAATGAAATTTGCTTGAATCAAAACAAAGCAAATCTATTGCCAAAATTTTTCATCGCGGTTATAATACCGAACACACGGGCGGTTAGCTCAGCTGGTTAGAGCGTTGCGTTGACATCGCAAAGGTCGTAGGTTCGAGTCCTATACCGCCCACTCAAACAGACCTGATTATCTCGGGTCTTTTTTGTTTAATGGATTCCCTTTTCCTAATCCAGGTTGAATTTTCAGAGACATACGGTTATAATCAAACCTAACTGAATAAATAAAGCGTTGACCAGGACGAGTAGTAGAATTTCTCCTGCCAGAGAATGGGAATCATTGGCTGAAAGTTCCCATCAGATGTGAAATCTGCAAAAACCCCCTGCGAGCATATTCCGGAACGGAGATGTTCTCCCAGTAAGGAATACGGAAGACCCCGTTATCAGTCCTACAAGATAACCATTTTTGGTTAATCTGGGTGGAACCGCGTGAACTTCTCTCGCCCCAGTATGGGTGAGAGTTTTTTTATTAAATTTGTTAGAAATAACTATGGAGGTTGTAATGGCCGAAAATGTGAAAGAAAAATATGAAGATTCCTTGTTATATCGAATTCGCCATTCCACCGCTCATGTGATGGCTCAGGCCGTGTTGGAGGAGTTTCCCTCCGCGAAAATCGCGATTGGTCCCGCCATTGATGAGGGTTTCTACTATGATTTCGATTTGCCGCGCCCCCTCACTCCCGAAGATCTGGAGAAAATTGAAGCGCGTATGAAGCAAATCATCAAAGGCAACCATCCCTTTGTACGTAAAACCATCACCGTGGAAGAAGGCCGAAAGCTGTTTGACGATCAACCCTTTAAACAGGAATTGATTGATGGCCTGGTCAGTGGTGGGATGGACGAAGACGGCAACCAGATCGAAGACCCGGTAGAACTCTCCACCTACAGCCATGACGCCTTCACCGATCTCTGCCGCGGTCCCCATGTGGAAAACACCAGGCAAATCGATCCACAAGCCTTCAAATTGATGAGTGTGGCTGGCGCCTACTGGCGTGGAGATGAAAAACGCCCCATGCTGCAACGGATTTATGGCACCGCCTGGTACAACAAACAAGACCTGCAAGATTACCTCACCCGTCTGGAAGAAGCGCGCAAGCGCGATCACCGCAAACTGGGCAAAGAGTTGGATCTGTTCAGCAGCAACGAAGAAGTTGGTCAGGGCCTGACCCTCTGGCACCCCAAAGGCGCCACCATCCGCCGCGTCACCGAGCGCTTTTGGCAGGATGAGCACGATCAAAACGGTTATGAATTTGTGTACACCCCGCATATCGGCCGCTCTGCTTTATGGGAGACCAGCGGTCACCTAGGATTTTACAAAGAGAACATGTATGCTGCCATCGAAGTGGAAGGTCAAGATTATTACATCAAACCGATGAATTGCCCCTTCCACCTGCATATTTACAAGAACCAGCTGCGCTCCTACCGCGATCTACCTATCCGCTACGCGGAAATGGGTACCGTCTACCGATACGAACGCTCTGGTGTGCTGCATGGACTGTTGCGCGTGCGCGGCTTTACCCAGGATGACGCCCACCATTTCTGCCGCCCAGACCAGATGCCCGAGGAAATCGACTTTGTGCTCAACTTCTGCTTGCACATTTTGCGCTCCTTTGGCTTCACCGAGTTCAAAGCTTACCTCTCCACCAAACCCGAGAAAAGCGTCGGCGAAGAAAATATGTGGCTGGACGCCCAAGAAGCGTTGCGCGCCTCCCTGGAACGCGCCAACCTTCCTTATGATGTGGATGAAGGCGGCGGTGCGTTCTACGGTCCGAAAATTGACCTGAAAATCAAAGACGCTATTGGCCGTGAATGGCAGCTTTCGACCATTCAATTCGACTTCAACCTGCCGGAGCGTTTCGACTTAAGTTATATCGGTGAAGATGGTCAGCCGCACCGTCCCTACATGGTCCACCGTGCCTTGTTAGGCAGCCTGGAGCGCTTCTTTGGGGTGCTGATCGAGCATTACGCGGGAGCTTTCCCGGTGTGGCTTTCCCCGGTGCAGACCATGATCATTCCCATCGCCGACCGCCACAATGATTACGCCTGGGAGTTACAGAAGAAGTTAAAGTCAATGGGCATGCGCGTAAAAGTAGATGACGGTTCCGACCGGATGAATGCCAAAATCCGCAACGCCCAAAAAGAAAAGATTCCCTATATGCTGATCATTGGCGACAAGGAAATGGAAGCCGGTCAGGTGGCACTCCGTTTGCGATCCGGTGATAACCCCGGCCCCATGGCTGTGGAAGATTTCATCGCCTTATACCGTAAAGATGTTGCCGAACACGCGTAGAGACTGACAGATTATCTCACCAGGCCCAATCGATTGGACCTGGTGAGTATTTTAATTAAGGACCATGAATAATAATTACACCTTAAAGGGTAAAATTCACAAATATTCGATTGACGAACTGACAATACCTGTGATATATTAAGGTATCCTTAAGCCCGCGTTTGCGCGGGCTCTTGTAGGATAATTGTTTTTTTGATTGGACATAAGGAGAATATTATAAGCGCATCAGAATATCGGGTAAATGAGACGATCCGGGTGCCCAAAGTGCGATTGATTGGCCCTGATGGGGCTAATTTGGGTGTCGTTGACACGCGCGAAGCTTTGAAAATCGCCCGGGAGGCTGAGCTGGACCTCGTTGAAGTTGCCCCAAACTCCGATCCTCCGGTTTGCCGGGTGATGGATTTTGGCAAGTTCCTTTATGAACGCACCAAACGAGAACGAGAAGCCCGTAAGCAGCAGGTCAAAGTAGAGATCAAAGAAATCCGCCTGCGTCCCAAAACCAACGAGCATCACCGCTCCTTCAAGACCAGAGACGCGCGCCGTTGGTTGGAAGATGGAATGAAGGTCAAAGTGACCGTTCGATTCCGAGGACGCGAAATCACTTACCCGGAATTGGCTCTGGAAGACCTCCAAGAAATTGCTAACGAGCTGGCAGATATCGCTATTGTTGAACAGCGGCCGAACATGGAAGGCCGGGTGATGACCATGCTGCTCAGCCCTAACAAAGAAGGCAAAAAGAAGAGCACTTCCAAAGAAGATGCATAGGAAAATTCGGAATTTCTTTTCGGATTCTCTCCTTTCCATCAGATTCAAGGTATAATAGTAACCCCACGCCTGTGGGTTCTAAAAACCTGTTTTAAATAGGAGTTTCACTGTGCCACGGAAACAAAAAGCTGGAAAAATTAAACTGAAGACCCATAAAGCAACCTCCAAACGGTTTCGCTTAAGCGGGTCGGGCAAATTGCTGCGCACCAAAGGCGGTAAGAGCCATCTCCGCCGGCGTACTTCCCCGCGCACCAAAGCCTTGCTGTCAGAGATGATCGAGGTCGAAGGTACCAGCATCATCAAACGTGTCAAACGCCTCGCGCCGTACATGAACGAACGCAAATAGGCGATTGATGTCCATTTTTTAGTGCAGCTGTTAGGTGTTTGCAACGGGTGTGAAACACTCACCGACGCCTAGGGGTTTGCAAAGGAGTTTTGAACATGGCTCGTGTAAAGAGCGGTCCTTATGGACGAAAACGTCATCAAAAAATATTAAAGCTGACCAAAGGCCAATACGGATCCAAGAGTAAATTGATCCGTCGCGCCAATGAGGCCATGCTTAAGAGTCTGTGGTATGCTTACCGTGACCGTCGGGTTCGCAAGCGCGATTTGCGCAAATTGTGGATTACCCGTATCAACGCTGGCGCTCGCATCAACGGTCTGAGCTACAGCCGTCTGGTCTTTGGGCTGAAAAAAGCTGATATCATGCTCAATCGCAAAATGCTTGCTGATTTGGCTGTACGCGATCCGAAAGCTTTCGCGGCTGTTGTGGAAAAAGCTCGATCAGCCTGATCATATGAGTGAAATTCCACGCGGGATGGCAGGCGCCATCCCGCTTTTCTTTTAACTTCACAGTGTCCCTCACCCCCTATCATGGCAGGAAATCCGAAGGTGGAGAATTAATCCCCCGAGAAAGTGTTAAAATGAATGCGGAGGGTTTTTCCATGAGCCAGATATTAAAAACCTATCAGGTATCGCCAGATACCCGTTTTGAACTTTGTCAGGGAGACATAACCCTGGAAGATGTGGACGCGGTAGTAAACGCCGCCAACGCCCAATTACGTCACGGCGGGGGTGTAGCCGCCGCGATCGCGCGCCGCGCCGGTCCCCTATTGGACGAAGAAAGCCGCCAATGGGTTCGCCAGCATGGGCCGGTGACCCACACCACGCCAGCGATCACCACGGCCGGCTCAATGCCCGCCCGGCATGTAATTCACGCCGTTGGTCCCATCTGGGGAGATGGCAACGAAGAACGCAAGCTGGCGGATACCATTACCAGCACGCTAGCTTTAGCCGCCCAGCAGAATTTGATTTCGATTGCCTTCCCGGCAATTTCAACCGGTATCTACGGTTTTCCGAAAGAGCTGGCCGCTCCCATCTTTTTTAATTCCATTCAAGCCTTTTTTCGATCCGCAAAGGAACCGGTGTCGCTGAAAGAAGTAAAAATCGTGCTCTACGACCAGCCCACCCTGGATGTGTTCCTCACCGCTTTTGACCAATGGACAACCGCTTCATAACATGATCACCTCTTCACAAAACACCAAAATCAAATTAGCACGCGCCTTGTCTACGCGCAGCAAAGACCGCAAGAAATCCGGTTCGTTTATCGTCGAAGGTGTGCGCCTGAGCGAAGAAGCCCTGCAAGCCGGTTGGCAGCCCCAAATGGTGCTGTACAGCCAGGCGCTTTCTGCGCGTGGCATGCAGATCATCGAAAGCTATCAATCCACCGGTGTCGAGGTCGAGGAAGTCGCGACAGATTTACTCAACTCGCTTTCAGATACCGAAACCTCTCAGGGGATTTACAGCATCTACCAGCACCGATCGTTGCCCCTGCCGGAATCCCTCAATTTTATCCTCATCGCCGACCAGATTCGCGACCCTGGTAACCTGGGCACGTTAATTCGCACCGCGGCTGCCGCCGGCGCGCAAGCGGTGATCACCCCTCCCGGCACCACCGATGCTTTCGCCCCCAAAGTATTGCGTTCGGCCATGGGCGCGCATTTTCGCCTGCCGGTGTTGGAGCTGAATTGGCCGCAAATCGTACAAAAATTGAAAACCGACAGCCGTCTCCCGTTGCGGTTTTTAATCGCCGAAGCCCAGGGCGGAGAAGCTTGCTGGCAATCGCGCCTGGACCTGCCAATCGCCCTGATCATCGGCGGAGAGGCTGAAGGCGCCGGACGTGCCGCCCGCGAATTTGCCGATGGATTATTGCATATCCCCATGCCTGGCCAAAGTGAATCACTCAACGCCGCCATGGCTGGCAGCATCTTAATGTTTGAAGTCGTCCGCCAAAGGAGCCAACATTGAAAATTCGATCCATAACCTGTTTTTATCACCCCAACCATACCTCTTCAACCGGTTTGAATCATCTGACTGCCTTTGCCCACCAGGCCAAACATGCCTTTGAGCAGGATGGAATTGAGGTTCAAACCATTCGTTTGGTCACCTCACCTTTCCCGGAGTTCATGGATGATCTAAGTGAAACAGCCTTCCTATCTGCTGTGAAATCTCTCGAAGATCAGGCCGCCAGCGCCGGGTTTAACTATCTCTCGCTGGGCTGCGCCTTCCCTGAAACGCCTCATTTTGAGACCCTGATCCCCGCCGCTCTAGCCAGCACCAGCCAGGTGTTCTTTTCTGCCCAGATCGCCCAGCCGCATACCGGCCTTTCACTCCCAGCCATCCGGAAATGCGGCGAGCTGATCGCCCGCAGCGCGCCCATCAGCGCGGATGGGTTTGCCAACCTGCGCTTTACCGCCGCGGCTTGCGTCCCCCCTCACACCCCCTTCTTTCCGGCTTCGGTTCATGCCGGCGAGCAGCCCGCCTTTGCCCTGGCCCTTGAAGCCGCGGACCTTGTCGGGCAGGCCTTCAGCCATGCGCAATCCATCACGGCCGCTCAGAACGCGCTACGCGAAAAGATGAACCTGATCGCGACCCAAATTACCCAAACCGCCGCCCGCCTTGCCACACAGCATTCTGTGGCTTTTAAAGGCCTGGATTTTTCACCCGCGCCTTTTCCCAGCGCGGAATGCTCTTTAGGGGGTGGCATTGAAGCCCTGGGCGCGACCATCGGCCACAACGGCTCGCTGGCTGCCGCCGCCTTGCTGGCGGATGTACTGGATCAGGGAAACTGGCAATACGCCGGATTCAATGGATTGATGTTGCCTGTCTTGGAAGATTCAACCCTGGCCGCACGCTCCGGAGAGCAGCTGACCCTGAAAGACCTGCTGCTTTATTCGGCAGTTTGCGGCACCGGGCTGGATACCGTCCCCCTCCCCGGAGATGCCTCCCCCGCCCAACTCAGCGCGGTTTTATTAGACGTTGCCGCCCTGTCTTTGCGCCTGCAAAAACCCCTTACCGCGCGGCTGATGCCCGTGCCCGGAAAAGTCGCCGGAGAAGCTACCGAATTTGACTTCGCCTTTTTCTCCAATGGAACCGTGATGGATCTGCCAGCCGAACCCATGAACGGCTTGCTGGCCTCCAGCAAGGAGAGCTTAGCCATTTACCCGCGCTGGACTTACTCTACCCGTCAATAGCAACTCTTTCGAATAAGAACAACAACAGCACCCATCCATACGATGAGTGCTGTTTTCTTAACTCAATATTGAAGTTCAGCGCACCTGTTTGAAATTGATAATTGTCAGGTTTTTCTCGCATTCGGAGAAAGTATCAAAATAAATTCGCCCGCTCAACGGCAGGTTGGCCTGGTCCACCAGCCGAATCCAGAAACTGCCCTGGGTGGCGACGGGCACATCGCTGAGGGTGAATTCATACCCGGCTGTGCCATACTGCAGCGCGGTACCCGTCAGGCTGGTCAGGCTGATCGTCTTTCCATTGATGCTGCCGCCCAACTGCACGCCAACCCCGGTCAGCGGGCGCGCCTGCATATCCACCACCTGACCGCCTACCCCCATCCAATTGCATACCCGATCAGGGAACAGCACTGTGGCGTCGATCGCCGCCGGAGCGCTCTGGGTGGAGAATGGATATACCGAGCCAGCTTTTTCAGTGGGTGTGGCGGTAAAAAGCAGGTCTGAATCAGTCGGAATCGGGGTAGCCAAATCCGGTACGCGGGTGGGAATCGCCACCGTTGGGCTGGGTGTAGGTGTCTCTGTCACCTCTGGCGTCCAGGTTGGTGGCAGGGATAGCGAAGTAGCCGTGGCGGTGGGCAGCTGGATTAAAGCTGGCATGGTTGGCGGTGGAAATGGATTGAGCCCGTTCTGGGGATCCTGGTAAATAAACATCGTCAGCGCAATGATTACAAACACAGCCGCTAACATCACGATGGTTAACAAATTCCAAAACCATCCCCCGCGATTCGGTTTTAGTTCTTGTTCCTCATAATTCGTCATCGATGTCTTCTCCAATTCACTACCTATCCCCCTGGGGGTTTCTACTTTCCCGCGCAGGAAAGGTCTCTTAAAATGGATTATGCCAACAGAATTTCGATCTGGCTGTTCGCTTTTTGCGCGTCCAGCCAAGCATTGAGTGCTTTTTGCTGTAAAACAGTGACGGCCAGCGGAGCCAGCGCCCGTTCATTCTCCCGTTCAATCACCTGCACAATGTGATACCCCACCGGACTTTCGATAATCTCACTGATCTCACCCGCCTGAAGATTAAAAGCGGCTTCTTCCACCTCGGGTTGCAGCAGAAAACCCCGCGGAAACCAGCCCAAATCGCCGCCGGTGGTCGGGTCGAACTGTTTGGCTAGTGTTGCAAAATCCGCGCCACTTTGTAAATTATTCAGCACATCTTCCGCGGTAGATCTTTCCCGTGTGCGAATTTGCCGGGCATGCACCTGCTCTTGCGGATCGGCAATGCTTGCCAGAATCTGATCCCGCTGCCAGGCGGCCAGCTCCGATTCGCGCAGCGCCTCGCGGAAAGATTCATTATCGTAACCGTATTGCGCCATCCAGGTGGTCAGCGCCTCCGTGCCGCCGATTTTGGCTTCCAATGCCGTCACCCGTTCATCGAGCGCGGCGGCATCGAGTGAAAAACCGGAAGCCTCTGCCTGGGCGGCCAGCAGCGCGCGGTCGATTAACGCATTCAAAACCATCTCGCGCTTTTCCGCGTCAGTATGGTTTGCTCCGCTTTCAGCCTCAGCGGCGTTGAGCATGTTCAATTCCGCCTGGTAAGCTGCCAGAGAGACCTCCCGTCCATTAACCGTGGCAGCCAGTGGCCGGGGTGTGGCAGAAGGCTGAAAAGGCGTCTGGCTGACTTGTGGCTGCGGTGAATTGGCTGGCGGATTGGTCGCCGGTTGAGCCGGGTTCCCTGAGCAGCCAGCCGATAACAGCAGGCTGGCAGCCAGCATGCAGATGATGGTAATTTTTTGGAAAGAAATATTTTTGAAGTACATTGTTACGATTATACTCTGCCACCCCTATTCTGCCAAACACAGGCGCTTTCCCCGGCATTTTTTAAGAAAAGGCTGTTTTCCTCACGGATTCGACCATTTTTACACCATTCAATTGCCAGAAAAATTTTAAGATTAGAGATTGGAATTTTTCCTTGCAATGCTCGAACGGATATGCTAAAATAAGTTCCATCACCAAATATAAGGGTTACACAATGCATTACCCCCACATATGGGGGTGTTGTTTTCTGAAGAATCCCTCTCACATCACCACATCTTGGGCATGACACTGTCAGAAAGGAGGTCAGGGGAATATGCGGTGTCCATATTGCCAGAACGAAAAATCTCGTGTGATCGATACCACCCACGACAATCGCGGAGGTATCCGGCGCAGGCGAGAGTGTGAGAACTGCGGCCAACGCTTCAGTTCCTACGAGCGGCCGATTCTTGCCACGCCGCTCATTATCAAACAAGACGGCACGCGCGAAGAGTTCAATCGCGAAAAACTCACCCAGGGTATTCGCATCTCGTGCGCCAAACGACCGGTAACCGCCTCGCAGATCGAACGGCTGGTGGGTGAAATCGAATCCCACCTGCAGCGCATGGGGCGCGCCGAAGTCTCCTCCCGTGTGGTTGGAGACATGGTGATCACCGGCCTCAAAGAGTTGGACCATATTGCTTATATTCGCTACGCGATTGTGTATTTACAGTTAGACGATTTACAAGCCATTCGCAAAGAAATTGATCGGTTATTAGAAGGTTAAGGAGGTACCCATGGCGGATTCAACAACCAAACAGCAGCAACATATTTTCGATACCCCACCCATTCCAGCCGGCCTGCCCTCAATAGAGCTTACCGAGAATTCGGCCGCTGTGCTCACCAAGCGCTACCTTCGCCGGGGTGATGAAGGCAAACCGGTTGAAACCATCGACCAGATGTTCTGGCGGGTTGCCTACCACATTGCCAAGGTTGAAGAAGCCTGGAATGAAGACGTCCTCGAGCAGGCCAAATCTTTTTACCGCCTGATGGCCACCAAAGCCTTCTTCCCAAACTCGCCCACCTTTACCGGCGCGGGTACCCCACTGGGACAATTGGCCGCCTGTTTTGTGCTGCCCATCGCCGATGACATGGGTCGCGATTCAACCGGCATCTTCCAAACCCTGCGCGACGCCGCCCTTATTCAACAAACCGGGGGCGGCAACGGCTTTTCCTTCTCCCGTCTGCGTCCATCCGGCGCGATGGTCAAATCTTCAGCCGGCAAAGCCACCGGCCCGGTAGGATTCTTGCGCGTCTATGACCATGCCTTCGGGGAAGTGGCGCAAGGCGGCTCGCGCCGCGGCGCCAATATGGCCGTCTTGCGCGTGGACCATCCGGATGTGGAAGATTTTGTGACCTGCAAGTCGGAGGAAGGCACCATTTCCAACTTCAACATCTC
>ENA-ORXD01002284-ORXD01002284.1-sediment-metagenome-genome-assembly--contig:-NODE-2284-length-13129-cov-96.242875_pt1 | contig 13129 bp, 14 predicted proteins | sample MGYA00237862_ERZ511471 | MGnify/ENA metagenome assembly ERZ511471 | reverse complement strand
CTCGGCCTGTTTCTTGTAACAGCCGGGTGCACACAGGATCAGCCCGACGTGGCCGCTTCAACGCCGGGAAGTACTGAGATTCAGCAGGAGACCTACACCTCCAATGAAACGCTCGTCGCCTTCGTTGAGAGTGCGGCCGCCTATGTGAAAACAAACGGCAAAGAAAAAGCCCTTGCAGAATTTAACAACCCGAATGGTTCTTTTATCAGGGGCGAACTCTATATCTACGCCTACGACTTCAACGGCACAACCCTCGCCCACCCGGTCAATCCTGAGAAGGTCGGAGTAAACCGTCTGGATGAGGGAGACACAGGGATCTATCTCCGGGGCACCATCGATGCCGTCAGGAATGGAAGCGGTTTTTACCGGATAAAGTATGTCAATCCCACGCACAACCGGACGCTCGAATCAAAACTGGTGTATGGTGTGAGTATCGATGATGACTGGTGGCTTGGTTCCGGAATATACACCGGCCCGGCAGACCGGTCTCCAATGCAGTAACTATTTTTCCCACCGGCATCCGCCCCGGACAGTATCTGGATCCGGGGCGGAATAACAACCGGGACATCTATTTTTAAGATCGCAATGGCAAAGGAGGCGATCGAGGTGTACCTGGAAGACCTGACCGACAGGGGCGAAAAGATCCCGACCGAGGAGGACATCCTCGAATATACGCTGCCGGTCGAAGCATATGCCTGAGATTCCCGTCCTCTCCCGCCATCCACAACCTTTATCCTCCCCCCAACAGATGATCCCCCATGCACTCCCGTGAGAGCGTCCTCGCCCTCCTCGCCACCCTTAAAGACGACCTCGAAGTCCGCTTCCACGTCGCCAGGATCGGCGTCTTCGGCTCAGTCTCCCGCGGCGAGCAGACGCCCGCAAGCGACATCGATATCCTGGTCGAGTTCTCCCGGCCGGTCGGCTTTTTCACCTTCATGGAGCTGGAAGACTACCTCTCGGATCGGCTCGGCGCCCCGGTCGACCTGGTGACGCCCGACGCCATCAAACCGAGGATGAGGGAGCGGATCGCGGGCGAGACGGCCTATGTCTGAGCCGGACCCTCTTCTCTATTGCAACGATATTCTGGAAGCCATCGACCGCATAGAGCGTTATACCCAGTCAATCGGTTTTGAGGAATTCCTGCACGATACAAAGACGCAGGATGCCGTGATCAGGAACCTCGAAATCATCGGGGAAGCGGTGAAAAAGCTCCCGGCCGAATTCAGGGAGGCGCATCCCGAGGTGGGGTGGCGTGCCGTCGCAGGGATGCGGGACAAACTCATCCACCATTATTTCGGCGTCGACATGAGGATCATCTGGGAGACGGCCCGCTCCGATCTCCCTCATTTGAAGGACAGGATCGAGGAGATCCTCAAAAAAATGTCCTGAGGGCAGAGGGACGTCATCCACCCCTTCGAGGAGGACGATTCGTTCTCCTGCCTCTCAGCCGTCCGGGCTGCCAACACCCCATCACGGTCAGCCGCACCAGCACAGCCCGCCAGCCCCACACATTCAAATACCGCCATAACCGAGATCCACCCATTCAGATGGACCTCTACCCCGAAATCCTCGCCGAGATCCGCGACCGGCAGGCCGCCGTCGAGCAGACCCACTCCCCATACGCCACCAGGAACGCCGAGGCGGTCCGGAAGAAAGTCAGCCCGAAACGGCCCGAAGAGCCGGTCATCCGTCCCCCCTTCTACCGCGACAACGACCGCATCCTCCACTCAAGGGCCTACACCCGCTACATCGACAAGACGCAGGTCTTCTTCCTCATCGACAACGACCACATCACCCACCGCGTCCTCCACGTCCAGCTCGTCTCCAAGATCGGCCGGACCATCGGCCGGGCCCTCGGCCTCAACGAAGACCTGATCGAGGCGATCGCTCTCGGCCACGACATCGGGCACACCCCCTTCGGGCACAAGGGGGAGGCGTGCCTCGACGCCATCTGCCGGCGGGAGGGGATCGGGGCCTTCAGGCACAACCTCCAGAGCGTCCGGTTCCTCGACGTCATCGAAGACCTGGACCTCACCCTCCAGACCCTCGACGGCATCCTCTGCCATGACGGCGAACGCTTCGTCAGGCGCCTCGCCCCGGCCGAACCGATCACGGCGCCGGCCTTCGCCGCCAAATGCGAGAGGATCGGGAGCGGCGCCGAAGAGCCCGTCCTCCCCTCCACGATGGAGGGGTGCGTCGTCAGGGCCGCGGACGTGATCGGCTACCTCGGCCGCGACCTCCAGGACGCCATCGAGGTCGGGCTGATCGACCGGGACGACGAAGACCTCGCCGCGATCTGCCGGAAGACCCTCGGGACCGACGACGAGCGGGCGATCAACTGGACAGTCATCGACACCCTCATCAAGGACCTCGTCAACGAGAGTTTCGGAAAGGGGGAGATCGCCTTCTCGGAGGCGGCCGCGGAAGGCGTGAAAAAGATGCAGCAATTCAGCATCGACCGCATCTACAACAACCCGAGACTCACCTCCCAGCAGGAGAAGATCGAACGGATGTTCTCCACCCTCTTCGACCATTTCTCCGCGGACCTGGAAGAGGGGAAGACCGGTTCGCTCATCTACACCGACTACCTCGATTCCACGTGGGTCTCCGGGGACTATCTGGACACGGCGGGCGAGGGCGATAAGGTGAGGGACTTCATCGCCGGGATGACCGACCGCTACTTTTTCGAGACATTTCAGGCGATCACCCTGCCCGAACGGGTGAAAGGCACCTACAGGAGAGAATAGGGGAGAGGTCACGCTCCCGGCCGGCAGGCGCATTCCATATCCACCCGGCGATTCGATGCCTTCAATTCGAGCAGTGATGAAAAAGAAAACTATATTGCAGGCAAACAGCAAGAAATCTGCACATGAAACAGATATTCTGGATCGCACTTCTTCTTGCAGCCTTCATGCTCGTCTGCGGCTGCACGCAGCAGAGCACCGCACCCGAAACAACGATCGCGACGCCGACCCCTGTGGAAACGGCCGCACCCGCGGGGTCTCTCCCGGCAGAGCTCTCCTCGTCCAGCCCCAACGCCTCGCTCCCCCTGGACGCCGGCGTCCTCCTCCTCTCGTTCCACGCCGACGGGGCGCAGAAGATGACGGTCACCTTCGCGAGCGTATCGAACGAATACATGGCGAGCAACGAGATCCCCATCGCCGGCCCGTATGACGGAACGCTCATCTTCGAGATCCCGCAGAAAGATGAATACTGGCTGAACATCTCAGGGACCGGCGCATGGACCGCGGAGGCCTCGCGCTACGTGCCCGGCGAAAGCCAGAAGGTGCCGCAGAACCTCACCGGCAACGGCACCGGGGTGGCGCCGACGCTGTACCTGGAGAAGGGGCAGTACATCTTCGAGCGGCAGCAGACCGGCCTCTCCTCCCCGCTGTACCTCCTGAGTTACGTGAACGCAAGCCCGCTCATGGACGCAAACAACTCCTATGTCCAGCCCGGCTTCGGCGAAATCTCCACGGAGACGTTCAAGTTCATCACCGTCCCCGAGTCCGGCGACTACATCCTGAGCGTCATCGCCAGGGAGAACCCGTCCACCTGGGCGGCGTCCATCCTCCCCGCCCCCACCCTGCCCGCCATGGGGCCGGGCCCGGAGATCCCGGAGAACGAAACTTCCTCGGCCTGAAGCGGAGAATCCGAGCGGGTCGGGTTCAAGAGAATGATCAGGTACTCTGTACCGCCGGAGAGAAGACCCGGAATGATACCTATACCGGAAGATTCGCTACACTCTCCCCGCTCGGGGTTCCATCCACCCCAGCAAAACCTATTTCACCCCTAAAACTCCCCACGACAGATCGATCCGACAGGAGAGAAAGGGAACGTGCACCGCATCACATCTCGCATTTTTCTACGAAAAAAGCCGTAAGGGGGCTGCACAGCCCGGCAAGACCAAAAGATCTCATTTATCCCCTTCCCGGCTTCATCCAGACACCATGAAACAAAAAGCCGCCCTGTGTGCGACCGTCCTCCTCCTCGCCGTCCTGATCTGCGGGTGCACGACCTCACCCGGGGAGAGCACCGCCGCTCCTGCCGAAACCCCAGACCTTCTCGGGAACTGGACCGGCCAGATGACAGGCTACGAACATGGAAAGGGCTACACCGACTATGCCGGTTCGACCATGACCCTCCGGGTCACCGAACAGAACGGCCGGATCTTCTCAGGCGAGATCACCTTCAAGAACAGCAGCGGCTATGCCATCCGGGAGGCCACCCCCTGCGCCGGCGTGATCGGCCGTGACGGCAGGGCGCTGACCCTGGTCGAGGAGGGGGGAGGCTACTCTTCCGGCTCCATCATCGCCCCCGAAGAGATCGAGTTCATCTACGCCAATGGGGCCGAGCCCTTCAGCATCGCAATCGATTCGCTGAAGCGGAGCTGAGAAACTCCCCAATTTTTCTTTTTTGCGGCTGTTCTGGTCACTCCATATCCCGTGGCGGCCGTTCCAGAAGAGTTCCCGGCCGATTCCGATCTGCCCCTCTCCCCGGAAAGGGATCGATCCACCGTCACAAAAAAGCATATTGAAGCGCCGCCGAGTAGAATTAAAGGCAACCAATCCAGGCACCCGGACGACGACTATCATGACTCTACGACCACGGTTTACAGGAGGCCACATCTGGCTCATCGCGCTCATCTGCATCGTCACGATAGGGGCTTGCGCCGCAGGGTGCATCGCCGGATCGGAGACCGATCCCATCAGTATCGGCGTCCTTCTCCCCGCGAGCGGCCCGCTCGCCATGCACTCCCCCGAAGGGCTCGCCTGGGCGGCGGAAGCGATGAACAGGCAGGGCGGTGTCGGCGGCCGCATGATCGAGGTCGTGTACCGCGACACGAGCGCCGGCAATATATCCGCATACGCGGAGGAACTGGCCGGGCGCGACGATATCGAGATCGTCGTCGGCCCGGCGACAGGCGCGGAACTGACGCAGATCGCCCCTCTCGTCACGAAGCGGGGCAAACTCCTCATCACCCCGAGCGTCACGGCCGAGTCCGTCACAGAGAGCGATCTCGTCTGGCGGACCTGCCCCACCGACGGGCGGCAGACAGAGGCGATCTTCCGTATCCTCCGGGAGACCGGCGTCCGGAACGTCTCCCTCGTCACCGCAGACACCCCCTACGGCGAGACCTTTGCACGCCTCGCCCCTGATGCGGCCGCGGCGATGGGGGTCGGGATCGCCGGGGCGGCATCGGTCAACGCATCCGACGACTTCGCGAAGATCGCTGCACAAATCGGCGACGAGGAACCGGAGATGGTCGTCGCCGCCGTGTACCCCGAAGAGGCGGTCAGGCTTGCGGAGGCGCTCGCCGCGGCGGGATCGCCCGCCGGCCTCTTCCTGACCGATGCCGGGCGCTCGCCCTACCTGCTGGAGAGCCTGGGCGAGCGGGCGGAGGGCATCCAGGGCACCTCGCTCTCCCCCGACCCCTCGACCGGATATGCGATCGCCTACGAGGAGACCTTCGGCAAGGCCCCGCCGCCGTATGCCGCACAGACCTACGACGCCCTCCTCCTCGCCGTCTATACCGCAGCAAGGCAGGAGACAGCGCCTGACGAGTCGCTCGCCGCCTCCCTGCGGTGGGTCGTCTCCGGCGACGGCATCACGAAAGGCTGGGACCCGCAGGAGGCGACCGAGGCGGCGGCGATGATCCTGGCCGGCGGGCACCCGGCGATCACCGGCGCCTCAGGCCCCCTCAGGTTCGCCGAAGAGCCCTCATCAGGCCCGCTCGCCGGCTACTACACCCACTGGACGGTCGAGGGCGGGGAGTTCTGCGAGGGTGAACCGGCCCCGTCCTCGGATCTCTCCGTGCGCCTGCCCGGCCTCTCTGATGACCCGTCCCCCGGCACCGCCGGGGAGAAGCCGGTGGTCTGGATGGTCTACCCCCTCGCAAAGGGCGACCGCTCGTTCGCCGACACGGCGTACCGGGGCCTGTTCCGTGCGCAGGAATCGTTCTCCTTCGACAAGCGGGAGTGTTCGTACGACGACCTCGCCCTCCTCGACGCCGTCTTCTCTGCACAGAACTTCACCGAGAAGCCCGACCTGGTGATCACCGAGGGGTTCGAGTTCACCGCCGCCTCCCGCGCCTGGGCGGAGGCGAACCCCGATATCAGGTTCTTCACCCTCGAACAGGCGGACTTCGGCCTCCCGAATGCCTGCGACGTCCTGATGGTCCCGTACGGGGCCTCCTACCTTGCGGGCGTGATGGCGGCGAATATGACGGCGACCGGCAGGATCGGCGCGATCGCCGGGGCGCCCGTCGCCGTCATCGATCCGTTCGTCGAGGGGTTTCGGGCCGGGGCAGGGGCCTATGACCCCGCGGTGAACGTCACGGTCCGCTACGTCGGCGAGAGTTTCGAGGGGTTCGGCATGCCCGGGCGTGCGGGTGCGCTGACGCAGGAACTCCGGGCAGAAAGCGTCGATGTGATCCTGATGATCGCGGGGTCCTCGAACACCGGGATCGTGGACGCCGCCCGGGAGAGCCGGGGCGTCTACCTGATCGGCGAGGATACCGACCAGTCGTACCTCGCCCCCACCCTCGTCGCCGCATCGGTGGTGAAGCAGATCGACGCCATCGTCTATCATGCCGTGGAGAACGAGATGGACGGGCGGTTCACGCCGGGAAGAGAGGTCTGGACGCTCCAGAACGGCGGCACCGGGCTTTTTGTCTCCCCGCGCTTCGAGGAGTATGCAGGGCTTGCCGCCGACTGGCAGGAACGGGCGATCGCCGCCGAGAACGACTATCTGAAGACAGCGGCGCTCTAAAGGGGCCGGGCGCCGACCGGCAGAGCTTCGTCGAAAAAGGCGACGACCCGCCTCTCGTATTCGTCAGGCAGAAGAGCGAACGCTTCGGTATGACCGGCACCGGGAGCGATCCAGAGAGAAGCCCGCCCGTCCGCGCTCAGGGCGTACATGCGGCCGAATGCTTCCTCCATCGGTTTTTCACCCCCCGCGATCAGCAGAAATTCGGTGGACCCCGCATCACCGATCGAGTCCCGTATCGGTTCGGGCGTGTGGTCGCCGCTCAGCACCCCCACGGCGGCGTACATCAGCAGCGCCGTGAAACTCCGGTAAAGAGGACGCTCAGACTCCAGCGCCACAAGATCGTCAGGGGAGCGGTGCGTGGCGCCGTCGGCGACGATCGCCCGGACTTCAGGATATTCAGACGCCGCACCCATGAGCACCTCGCCGCCGAGGGAGAGCCCCATACCGCCGATGGCGGCGACCTCCTCGCGCCCCTCCAGAAAGGCGACGGCGGCGCCCACGTCGCGGCCGCTCTCCCAGCCAAACTGGTTGGTGGCGCCCCCGCTCATCCCGTGCCCCCGCATGTCGATGGCGAGGACACCGTAACCGTGCTTTTTGAGCATGGCGGCGTAAGGGCGCAGATCTTCACGCGAACCCCCGGCCCCGTGGATCAGGATGATCGCCGCGGTGCCTGACGGCGGGGCGTACCAGGCGGCAAGCGGCACGCCGTCCTCGGCCACGAGCGTCACCTCCTCAAACCCGGAAGGCGGGGCGCCGACCTCGGCACCGGCCGGGATGACGACAAAGACGCCGAACAACACCGGGAGCGCGATATAGACCAGCAGAAGGAGAGCCGCCACTGCGATCAGGATGCGCCGCGTGAAGGAGCGGGTGAGGTGCACGGGAACACCTCACTCCCCGACCACGATATCGTACACCGCGTGCCACTCGCCCGGCGAGTAGCTCCGCACCCGCCGCTCGGCGACCGACGCAACCGGGAAGGCGCGGATGCGGTCGAGGTACGCCCCCTCCTCCTCCTGGAGGGCGTAATAGTGGATCGTCCCGCCGGGACGGCAGAGGGCGAAGGCCGCCGGCAGGAACTGCGCCGACTCCATCGGGAGGTTCATGATCACCCGGTCAAAGGTGCGGGGAAAGACCCCTGGCAGGTGGGCAGCGTCGGCGAGGACCGGCAGGACGTTCCTGCACCGGTTCATCCTGACGTTCTCGCAGAGGAGGGAAACCGCCGCCGGGTTTAAGTCGGCGGCGACGACGAAGGAGGCGCGGTCCGAAAGGGCGATCGCAAACGGTCCGACCCCGGCGAACATATCGCAGACCTCCTCGCCCCCGGCCATCAGGCCGTGCACCCGCTGCCGCTCGGTCGAGAGGCGGGCCGAGAAATAGGCGTGGGCGAGGTCGACGGCGAAGCGGCGGCCGTGCTCGGTGACGACCGTCCGGGTGGTCGGCTCTCCCGCGAGGACCTTGAGCGCACGCGTCCGAAATTCCCCGGAGACCGGGCCGGTCGGGACGACGACCGTGTGGAGGGACGGGCGGGAGGCGAGGATCCGCTCTGCGGCGGCCCGGTCCTCCTCCTGCAGGATCGCGATCCCGCCCACGAGCTCGTGGCGCGCCAGGTCTTCCCTGGGCGGGAAGGGCGTGAAGACCGCCCGCTCGGCGCCCGGCACTTCCCCGGTCAGCGGCAGGAGCAGGCTCTCCCCCTCGGATCTCGGCCGATAGCCCCGCTCCAGCAGGCCGCGGCCGATCAGGTCCTGCCGCATCTCCTCGGCCCGCCTCTTATCCACCCTGAGGCCCCAGAGTTCGTCGCCTTCGGCATGCATCTTTATCCCGGATCTCCCAACACTATTCTCATGGATGATCCTCTCGCAAAACTAAAAAATGGAACCCTCAAACTCTACGCCCTGGAGAAGGAACTGCCCCCGGAGGAGGCGGTCAGGGTCAGGCGTGCCTATATCGAGGATGAAACCGGCGCCGACCTCGCGGCCCTCGGCACCTTCTCCATCGGGATAGACCGCGTGGTGAAGCGGAACATCGAGAACATGATCGGCGCCGTCCAGGTGCCGGTCGGCGTCGCCGGTCCATTGAAGGTGAAGGGCGAGTACGCGAACGGGACCTACTGGCTCCCGCTCGCCACGACCGAGGGGGCGCTCGTCGCCTCGGCGAACCGCGGCTGCTCGGCGATCACGAAGGCCGGCGGGGCCGACGTCAGGATCATCAAGGACGGCATGACCCGCGCCCCGGTCTTTGCCGCACGGGACATCGTCCACGCCAGGGAGATCGCCGACTGGGCCGCCGCCCACACCGCCGACCTCGCCGCGGCGGCCGAACAGACCACGGCACGCGGAAAACTCCTCTCGATCACGCCCTATATCGTCGGGACCAACGTCTTCCTCCGCTGCGCCTATGACACCAAGGACGCCATGGGCATGAACATGGTGACGATCGCCACCGCCGAGATCGCCGACCGTGTGGAGGCGGCCACGGGAGCGCGGCTCATCGCCCTCTCCGGCAACATGTGCACCGACAAAAAGCCCTCTGCCATCAACATGATCGAGGGGCGGGGCAAGAGCGTCGTCGCCGGCGTGCACCTGAGCAACGACCTGATCGAGACGGTCTTAAAGACCGACGCGAAGACCCTCGCCGAGGTCAACTACCGCAAAAACCTCATCGGATCGGTGCGGGCCGGCGCCCTCGGCTTCAATGCCCACGCCGCAAACATCATTGCCGCCCTCTACCTCGCCTGCGGCCAGGACGCCGCCCACGTCGTCGAGGGGAGCAGCTGCATCACCACGGCCGAGGCGACCGACGACGGCGCATATGTCGCCGTCACCCTCCCGGCCGTCCAGGTCGGCACCGTCGGCGGCGGGACCGGGATCGACACCCAGGCGGCCTGCCTCTCCCTCCTCGGCGTCGCCGGCGGCGGCGAACCCGAAGGAGCGAACGCAAAGGCCTTCGCCGAGATCATCGCTGCAGGGGTGCTCGCCGGCGAACTCTCCCTCCTGGGCGCCCTCGCCGCAAACCACCTCGCCCGGGCCCACAAAGAACTCGGCCGCGGCTAAAACCTGAACCACTTCATCATCACCAGGGCGTCCTCGCCATTCGAGTAGTAGCCCCCGACGGTGAAGACCGGTTCATACCCCAGCTTCTGGTAGAACGCCTGCGCGGGGGTGTTGGAGACCCGCACCTCCAGCTGCACCCCTTCGGCGAGGCGGAGGGCGAACTGCTGCTCGGCCCGGCGGACGAGCACCCGCCCGATGCCGCACCCCCGGAAGCGTTCGGCGACCGCGAAGTTGCAGATATGCCCGTAGATCGCCTCGCCCGTATCTTCAAGCCCGCCGACGATGAAACCGGCGACATGACCGCCGACAACCGCAACAAAGAACGAGTCGGCCCAGTACTCCAGTGACTGCTGAAACGTCTCCTCGTTCCAGGGGTCGACGAAGGACTCCTTCTCGATGGCGACAATCGCCGGTATGTCCTCTGCTTTCGCCCTTCGAAGAAAAAATCCTGGCCCTTCCATCTCTTCTCATCTATTCCCGCGGGAGATAATATATTGACGCCGACAAAACTACTACCAGCTTATCAGGTGCGTGATCCTCATGGTGAAGGTATACCGGTTTACAGGGCTCAGGCCACAACGCGCATATGCCGCGCAGATAGCCTCGGTGCCGTACGACGTCGTGACGGCCGATGAAGCGGCAGAGATCATCAGAAAAAACCCGCTCTCGTTTTTGCATGTGAGCCGTACCGACGCCCTCCTCCCTGACATCCCGGCGGATGACGAGCAGATCTACGTGCAGGCCAGGGAGAACTTCCAGGAGCTGCAGGAGAAGGGGATGCTCCAGCGCGACGACGCCCCCTCGGTCTATCTCTACCGGGTGAAGCAGGGCGGCAGCCTCTATCTCGGCCTGGTCGCCTGCCTGGACGTGGACGACTACATCGACGACGTGATCAAGAAGCACGAGCACACCCGCTACGACAAGGAGCGGGACCGGACCAGGCACATCGACGCCACGAACGCCAACACCGGGCTGGTGGTCGTCCTCTACCCGGACGAGGGCGACGTCTTCGGCTACATCGAATCGATCCTCCCTGAGGGCGAACCCGACGCCGTGGTCAAGACCGAGCAGGGCAATGTCCACGAACTCTTCAGGATCACCGACCGCGTCCGCCTCGCCCATATCGAGGACCTCTTCGCCAGGGTGCCGGCGGCATATATCGCCGACGGCCACCACCGTGCGAAGTCGGCGGTCACGATCGCACAGGAGCGCCGGAAGGCCGGGACCTACGGGCCAGAGGACGGGCGGTTCATGGCGATCCTCTTCGCCCACAAGCGGGTGAAGATCCACGGGTATTCCCGCCTGGTCACCGACCTCGGGCAGTACACCCCGGCGTCGTTCCTCGCGGCCCTGAAGGAGCGCTTCGACGTCAGGCCGTACGGCGAGATCGACGACACGGTCTTCCGCGTGCCCCCCCTGAAAGAGGCGGCGAACCTCCACGTCGTCCACATGTACCTCGGCGGGATATGGTACGAACTCTCCACCCCGGTGAAGAACCCGGAGGACGTCATCGGCTCTCTCGACGTCTCGTACCTCCAGCGGACGGTGCTCGAAGGGATGCTCGGGATCACCGACCCCCGCGGCGACGCCCGCCTCCAGTACCTCGGCGGCGCACGGCCCCTGGCCGACCTGGAGGAGCGGGTGGACTCCGGGGAGTTCGCCGTCGCCTTCTCGATGCAGCCCGTCGACGTGGAGACGGTGATGGCGATCGCCGACGACGGCAAGGTCATGCCCCCGAAGTCGACCTGGTTCGAGCCAAAACTCCTCTCCGGGCTTGTGATCCACACCCTGGGCGAGGGGAAGAAAGAATAACTTTTTTTTAGAAAAATGTGCGGAGGGGCCGCTCACCAGCCCCGCGTATATTCGCCGGCGCAGGGGATGCAGACCGTCTTGCCGTCCCGCATGCGCACCCTGGACTCGGCGACCGACTCGCCGCAGACGGCGCAGATGTACGACCTGAAGATCCGCGCCCGCTCCGGGACCTCGGGCTCGATCTCCTGGATCGTGAAGATCTCCTCGGCCGGCCGCGTCAGGATCGCATCGCAGATCGCCATTAAGTGCTCCAGGTAGGCCTGTTTCTCTTCGGGGGTTGCAACCGGGCCCCATGCCCGCGCCCGCAGGGGCAGGAACTCGGGGTCGATCGCCTCGATCGAGAAGGAGGGCCGGGTCGCGATCCGCACGGCCTTTCCCGTGGTGCGGTTGATGAGGGTCCAGGCGTTCTTGCCGAGGTCGCGGAGGAGGAGGTTTCCCTTTCCGACGGTGCATCCGGTGACGACCTGGAAGGCGTCCACGCCGCAGGCGTCGTTCTCGACGATGACGACGAGCTCTTCGTCGGGCGCCCGCACCGAACCGGTCCGCTCCATGGCGATCCCGGCAGCACGGTAGCCGAAGGTGACGCCGGGGCAGGTGTGGCCGTGGAAGCGGATCACATCCTCGTAGGTTGGGTAGTGCATACGATAAGGTAATACCCGATATGAAAAAAGTATTACTATACAGTCTCCGGCGCCTGCGGCCCGGCACACCCCCGCAGATCGATCCGTGGACCGGGAAGGGGCACAGCCGGACAAAGAGAGATATAATAACGTAAAACAGAATTCTAACTATCTGAAACCGATAATAGAGATTCGATCTGTATATATAGTAATCACCCTAAAGAGGATCACAGATATGAAGCCTATCCCCCCGCTCATTCTGGCGATCTGTTGCATCCTCGCGTTCTCCGTCGTCTGCGGGTGCACCTCGGCGCCCTCTCAGCCGTCAGGTGAGGGTGCCGGGATCCAGGACGTCACCCACCCTGTCCTGGAGACGAAGACGGATCTCGAAACGGCGCTCGAAGAACTCGATATGCTCGCAGGGGAAGGGCTGGAGAACGTCACCGGCATGGAGGTCGTCATGGTGAGCGGCACCGCCGTCACCGAAACCGCGAGCGCGGGCACCTGGGTGCTCGGCGTGCGCCAGGAGAATGCGACCTCTCTCCTCGTCTATTCTCGCGGCACCTGGTCGAGGTTTGCATGGAGCGGGGACCTGCCCGACGAACCCCTCACGCTCGATGAGATCGTGATGCCCGGCGACCTCTACCGCCTGCACGCGGCGACGATCGGCGTTCCCGGAAAGCAGACCGACCTGCTGCTGGAGGGCGGCACCTATACCATACGGTCGCACAGCGACCGCCCCGACGCCGCCACCTTCGATGCACGCACCGGCGAGGCGATCTGAATGGCCCGGATAAACGACGACGCCCTCATGTCCATAGATTTCCTCGCGGGGTTCACGATCTTTCTCCTCTCCCTCATCGTCGCGGCCGG